>Ga0255760_10000644_pt1 | contig 34688 bp, 32 predicted proteins | sample 071ome_25_FD_179960 | JGI IMG/M metagenome (GOLD analysis project Ga0255760, IMG submission 179960) | Coastal salt marsh microbial communities from the Groves Creek Marsh, Skidaway Island, Georgia - 071410BT metaG (version 2) | ecosystem: Environmental > Aquatic > Marine > Intertidal zone >...
TTCGGGATCAGGCTCAGGCAACTTCGGGGCGAAAAAGGGCTTACCCTTGCGGTGCTTGCACGTACCCTTGGTGTCACGCCGGCCTATATCTCTCAGCTGGAAAACGGTCATAAAGGTCAGCCCTCCGCGGTGCTGGTGGATCAGATCTGTGTTGTTTTCGGCCTGATCTGGGATGAGGCCGAAGCGCTGAAAGAAATGGCACGGCAATCCCGGGTCCGGGTGGTGATCGACACATCCCAATCAGGTCCGGAAGCCACACGTGCGGCTAATCTGATGGCGGAAATCCTGCCGCGCATTGATGATGATGAAGCAAGACTTATGGCCGAATGGCTCGAAGACCGACAGAAAAAACTCTGATGGCGATCAGGTGAGGTCAAAAAAACTGGCAATATATTCCGCATCTTGCTAGGTAGGGGCGTAATTCCCCCTTCAAACGGGAGTCATCATGACAAAGGATATAACGCGACAAGGTGCTGTAAGCCGCACCACCAAGGAAACGAAGATCGAGGCCGCGATCACCATCGACGGTACCGGAACGGCTGATATCAGCACCGGGATCGGGTTCTTTGATCATATGCTGGAGCAACTGGCCCGCCACAGCCTGATGGATATCAGGCTGAAGGCCGAAGGTGATCTGCATATAGATACGCACCATACGGTAGAAGATTGCGGCTGGGCTCTTGGTGCGGCTTTCGCCGAGGCGGTCGGTGACCGCAGCGGCATCAAGCGTTATGGCCATTGTTATCTGCCCATGGATGAGGCGTTAAGCCGGGTTGCTGTTGATGTTTCAGGCCGCCCATGGCTTGTCTGGAGAGTTGAGCTGACATCCCCGAAACTCGGATCGATGGACACGGAAGTCTTTCGTGAGTTTTTTCAGGCCTTTGCCCAGGCGGCTGGGATCACGCTTCATGTGGAAACACTCTATGGCTTTAACAGCCACCATATGATCGAGAGCTGTTTCAAGGCGCTGGCAAGGGCGTTGCGCCATGCAACAACGGTGGATCCGCGGGAGGAGGGACGTGTTCCTTCCACCAAAGGTGTTCTGGGAGGGAGTCTCTGATCCCATGCGTGTTGCGGTGGTGGATTATGGCTCCGGCAATCTGCAGTCGGTGATGCAGGCTATTCGGGCGGCGGTCCGGGAAGCCGGACTCAGCCATGAAGCTGTACTGACAGATAATGCGGCTGAGGTTGCCCGGGCGGATTACGTGGTTCTGCCCGGTGTCGGGGCCTTTGCCGATTGTGCCGCCGGCATGAGGTCGCTTCCTGATATGCCGGAGACCCTTGAGCGCCGGGTGCGTGAGGACGGATGCCCGTTCCTCGGGATCTGTGTTGGTATGCAGCTGATGGCTAGCCGCGGTCTTGAAGATGGCGACACCCCCGGTTTAGGATGGATGGGTGGTGAGGTCAGCGCCCTTACGCCCTCTCCGGATGGAGAGTTGCCGCGCAAGATACCCCATATGGGGTGGAACAGCCTGACCTTTCGGCAGGAGCATCCGGTCTTTGCCGGATGTGATGATGGCATGGCAGTTTATTTTCTGCACAGTTACGCGTTTCAGGGCAGTGCCGATGTCATTCTGGCCGAAACCGATTACGGCGGCCCTGTTGTTGCCGCAATTGGACGTGACAATATGATCGGCCTGCAATTCCATCCTGAAAAAAGTCAGAATACCGGCCAAAGGATCATGACCAACTGGCTCAAATGGAAACCCTGAGGTAAGCACCATGGCAAACACACCCCAAGCACGGATGCCGATTAAGAACGTGGAGACAATCACCAGTATCGCGAACGGGGATCTGCATGAACTTTGCGATGCCACCGAAGCTGCGATCGAAGATGGTGGTGGTTTTGGCTGGCTCAGCTCTCCGGGCCGTAAAAGGCTTGAAGATTACTGGAAAGGCGTGCTTCTGATCCCGGAAAGAGTGCTTATTCTCGGGCGAATTGACGGGGTGGTGGCGTCGAGTTGCCAGATCGTCCGGCCGCCTCGGAATAACGAAGCCCAGCGGTTCATGTGCCACCTTACCACCTTTTTTGTGGCGCCCTGGGCACGTGGCCATGGTCTTGCGCCGATGATGCTTGATGAGGCGGAAGCTTTTTCGCGTTCGGAAGGTTTCCGCATGATCAATCTTGATGTCAGGGCGACCCAGGACAGTGCCATCCGGCGCTATGAGGCCGCCGGCTACGTGAAATTCGGCACCAACCCGAAATACGCGCTGGTAGGCGACGAGTTCATACCGGGATATTATTACTATAAGGAAATTTCATGAATCTCTATCCCGCGATAGATATCAAGGACGGGGCCTGCGTTCGTCTTCTTTACGGTGATATGGATGCGGTGACATCCTATAACCCTGATCCCGGAGATCAGGCCCGTCAGTTTGCCGAGGCAGGATGCAGATGGATACATGTTGTTGATCTTAACGGCGCGGTTGCCGGCGCTTCGGTTAACCGCGAAGCGGTGCGTGCTATCCTTGAAACCGGATTGCCGGTTCAGCTGGGTGGCGGCATCCGCGATATGAAGGCCATAGAATCCTGGCTTGAAGATGGTGTTGCCCGGGTGATACTTGGTACCGCGGCGCTGAAAAACCCTGATCTTGTCCGGCAGGCCGCGCGGGCTTTTCCGGGGGCGGTCGCCGTCGGGGCGGATGCACGGGACGGGATGATTGCCGCCGAAGGCTGGGTGGAGACATCTGATATTCCGGTGGCCGAACTTGTCCGCCGGTTTGAGGATTGCGGCGTGGCGGCGGTTATTTTTACGGATATCGGCCGCGATGGCGCACTTAAGGGCGTTAATCTTGAGGCCACAGCGGCGCTGGCACGCGAGACGGAAATTCCTGTCATCGCGTCGGGCGGGGTGGCGTCGATCACGGATATCGAACGTCTCGTCCGGGATAAAAGCGGCATCGAAGGCGTGATCACAGGGAGAGCCATCTATGACGGTCGGCTTGATCTGCGCGAGGCGCTGGCTCTTCTGGAGGCGGCGTGATGCTGGCGACACGTATCATTCCCTGTCTTGATGTTGACGGCGGGCGTGTCGTCAAGGGCATCAACTTTGTTGACCTTATTGATGCGGGTGACCCGGTGGAACAGGCGCGGGTGTATAACGACGCGGGCGCGGATGAGCTGTGTTTTCTCGATATCACCGCCAGCCATGAAGGACGTGAGACCATCGTCGATGTGGTGCGGCGGACAGCGGCGGAATGTTTCATGCCGCTGACCGTTGGCGGAGGTGTTCGTTCGGTCGATGATTTCCGCCGGATGCTTCTCGCCGGGGCAGACAAGGTTTCGGTGAATTCGTCGGCGGTGGCTGACCCTGATCTGCTTGGCCGTGCGGCCTCACGTTTTGGCAGCCAGTGCGTCGTTCTTGCCATCGATGCCCGCCGTAATACAGATGGCGGGTTTGAGGTTTTCACCCATGGCGGGCGCAAGCCGACGGGGATTGATGCTGTCGACTGGGCCCGGGAAGGTTGCAAGCGGGGAGCCGGAGAAATCCTGCTGACCTCAATGGATGCCGACGGCACCAGGGAAGGCTATGATATTGAATTGTTGCGGGCGGTATCCGATGCCGTGCCGGTGCCGGTGATCGCATCCGGCGGGGCCGGGCATGCCGATCACATGGCGGATGCGGTCATTGAAGGTCATGCTTCGGCGGTGCTCGCGGCATCGATCTTTCATTTCGGACTTCTGACGGTTGATGCCGTCAAGACAGTCATGCAGGATAGGGGGATTGCGGTCCGACGCAACGACCGGATCCGGAAAGCCGGGGGCTGAACCATGCACATTCTTGATCGTCTTTACGCCACCATCGAAGACCGCAAGACTGCTGATCCGGCGGAAAGCTGGACCGCGCGCCTTCTCGCGGATGCCCCGGCCCTGCCTGCCCGTAAACTGGGCGAAGAGGCCACGGAAACCATTATTGAAGCGATTCGCGGCAATCCTGATGCCCTCAAAAATGAGGCGGCGGATCTGATCTATCACCTCATGGTCGTCCTTGCCGCCGCCGGGGTCAGGCCTGAAGATGTCTGGCAGGAGCTCGAAGAGCGCCAAAAGCAGTCCGGGCTCGCCGAAAAGGCTGGCCGTTGATCCCGCATCCGCCGCAGGACAGGCCTCTTCGGTTCTGCCCACGGATACTCCCGGCCCAAAGGTATTCCTGAAAGGAGCATGTCATGTCCAAAACCTACGATACCGGAAACGTCTTTGCCAAAATTCTCGAAGGCACAATCCCCTCGCAAACTGTTGACGAGGATGAAACCACCTATGCTTTTGATGATATTCAGCCCCGAGCCCGGGTCCATACCTTGGTGATACCAAAAGGGGCCTATGTTGACCTGAGCGATTTTGCCGCCCGGGCCAGCGACGAAGAGCTGGCCGGATGGGTCCGTGCCCTTGCCAGGGTGGCTCAAAAACAAGGGGTGGCCCAAAGCGGATACAGGGTTATCGTGAATTGCGGGCCTGACGGTAATCAGGAAGTTCCCCACCTCCATGGCCATGTGCTGGGCGGCCAGCCGCTCGGCGCCATGATCAGGTCCTCCTGAACAACGCCTGAAACCTTCCCGATACAAGCCATGAATTCTCTTGCATAGGATCATAGAGTTTGAAACACTGATATACAACCTATGCCTATATTAGTAATTAATAATGCAAGCAAAAATACACACCATCGCCTTTCGCGGAGTGGATACGATACCTGTTGATGTGCAGGTTCATCTCTCCAACGGTCTGCCGAGTATGGCTATCGTCGGTCTTGGCGATAAGGCCGTGGCGGAGTCAAAGGAACGTGTCCGGGCGGCCCTGTCTTCGATGGGGCTTGCGATGCCGCCGAAACGTATCGCCATAAATCTGGCCCCGGCGGATCTCCTTAAAGAAGGGTCACATTTCGATTTGCCGATTGCGCTCGGGCTCATGTTGGCCATGGGTGTTCTGCCGCAGGACAGCCTTGACGAATTTATCGTGCTCGGCGAGCTCGGCCTCGATGGCAGTATCGCCGGTGTTGGCGGGGTTCTCTCGGCCGCTCTTGGTGCGGCAACGCACCATATGGGGTTGATCTGCCCGTCATCCTGCGGCAACGAGGCCAGTTGGGCTGGTCCGATTTCAATCATTGCGGCCCCGTCTCTTGTCGCGCTGGTCAATCACATTCGCGGAGAACAGGTGCTCACCCCACCTGAGGCCAGCACGGCTGCCCCTCCTGTTTCGTATCCGGACATGCGGGATCTGACAGGGCAATATACCGCCCGCCGGGCGATTGAAATCGCCGCCGCGGGGGGACATAACCTCTTGATGATCGGTCCACCCGGGGCAGGTAAATCGATGCTGGCCGCCCGCCTTCCCGGTCTGCTTCCTCCCTTGTCTGCGGCCGAAGCGCTGGAGGTGACGATGATACATTCGGTTGCCGGAAAACTTGAGGACGGTAATCTGATCCTCAATCGACCGTTTCGTGATCCGCATCATTCGGCCTCGGTGGCGGCCCTTGTCGGTGGCGGTGCACGTGCCAATCCGGGTGAGGTCAGCCTTGCCCATGGCGGGGTGCTGTTTCTCGATGAGCTTGCCGAATGGCCACGGGCACATCTGGATTCACTGCGTCAAACAATAGAAACAGGTAAGGCGGTGGTCAGCCGGGCAAATCACCATATCACCTACCCTGCCCGCTTTCAGCTGATTGCGGCGATGAATCCCTGCCGCTGTGGCTATCTCGGTGATCCGGAGCGGGCCTGCACCAGAGCACCTTTATGTGGCCGTCAGTATCAATCCCGTCTTTCGGGCCCGATGCTCGATCGTTTTGATATGCTGATTGAAGTTCCCGAAGTCCCGGTTCACCTGCTGACCCGGCCTTCCGAAAACGAAGACAGTGCAACGGTCTCGGCCCGGATCAGCGATGCCCGCAAGATGGCAGTGATGCGGCCGGCTCAGGGGGAGAATCTGGCCAACGCACAGCTCACCCCTGAGATGATCGAGACCATCATTCCCCTTGAAGATAAAACCATGGCGCTGATCCATGACGCGGCGGAAAAACAGGGTCTTTCCGCACGCGGGTTTCACCGGGTGCTCAGGGTCGCGCGGACGATAGCAGATCTCGCAGGCGCAGAAACGCTAGGCCAGGATCATCTGGCTGAAGCGCTCCAGTACCGCCGGCTGCCCAGTGAGTCCTGATGCCTATAATTTGCTTTCGATGGAATCCCAGATCATGGCCGGGATATCAATGCCGGAGAAGCGCTGAATTTCCCGGAGACCAGTAGGTGACGTCACGTTGATCTCCGTCAGATATCCGCCAATCACATCGATACCGGTGAAAAGAAGCCCACGTTCTTTGAGAAGAGGGCCGATCCTGGCGCAGATTTCAAGATCTCTCTCGTCAAGGGCTGAAACCGCGGCGGTGCCGCCAACATGCAGATTGGAACGCGCTTCGCCTTCCTGCGGTAATCTGTTGAGCGCCCCTGCAGGTTCGCCATCCACCAGGATAACGCGTTTATCCCCGTCTCGGACCTGAGGCAGGTATTGCTGGATCATCAGTGGTGCACGATCCATGGACAGCATCATCTCAAGCAGGGAGGAAAGATTACTGTCCTCCGGCCTCAGATAGAACACCCCGGCACCACCATTACCGAAAAGCGGCTTGATGATGATGTGCTGGTAGTGCTGACGGAAAGAACGGATATCGTCGGCATTTCGGGTGATCAGGGTTGGCGGCAGAAGGTCAGGAAAATAGGTGACCAGCAGTTTTTCCGGCGCGTTGCGAACCTCGGCAGGATTGTTGACCACAAGCGTTTCGGGATGAAGGTGCTCAAGCAGGTGCGTTGCGGTGATATACTGCATGTCAAAAGGGGGATCCTGCCGCATCAGGATAACGTCCTGGCCGGCAAGCCTGCGCTCTTCCATATCGCCGGATGTGGCGTGAATTCCCGGCTCATCACGGACGGTCACTCTTTTTCCTTTTGCCGTAATGCCTTGCGCCGGATGCTGGCCTGATTTCACGGACATGGTGAGGTCTTCGGGACCATAGATGAAAAGGTCATGGCCGCGGCGCTGGGCCTCCAGCGCAAGGGCAAAGGTGGAATCGCCCCTGATATCAATCCCCTCTATGGGGTCCATCTGTATGGCAACATTCAGTCCCATCAGAAGATCACTGCCGGTCGTCGTCGTTAACCCGGATATAATTCACGACTTCCTGGGCAAAGCGCAGCTCACGTGCATGGTCAATCACGGCAAGCATCTCCGCTTCGCTGGAAGCTATACCGGAGAGAAACACCGTACCGTTCACCACATCAACCGAAAAATTGATGGAAGAAATGTCCTGATCACCAATCAGTTTGGCCCGCATCTGGGCGGCGGCGGCGATGTCTTTTGCCACATCCTTGAGGGTCGAGGTATCCTTGACCTCTATTTCGTTGATGACTTCCACAACGCCGCGGACCTGCCAGGTGAGTTTGGTGGCCTCAACCTTGTCTTCCGGGGATTCAACATTACCGGTAAGGAGGATGGAGCCGTTATTGACCTTGACGCTGACATCGGAGAAGAGGTTGACATCCGTCTGCACGAAGGCATCGGCTATCTTGACACGGATGATACTGTCCGAGATGGAGGTGCCGAGCCCTTTTTCGGTTGACCCGGCTGCCACTGCCGCTGCCCCTACCCCTGCGATAGCACCAACACATCCCGAAAGCCCCAGACTGAGGGCTAAAAGAAAAAGGCCGGTGATAAATGAGATGCCGGATCCGGTCGGGCGTGCTTGTGCCATGGTATCCCCTTGTCTGGTCAAAGAGTTGTCTGACTATTTTTGAACCACTGACGGCTAAAAAACAAGCCAATAAAAGGATGAGATCAAAACATGGCACTCAGGTTGAGTTTCCGGCATTACGGATACGGCGGAACCTTCCCCATGGCCTGACAACAATAATATCCAGACGAAGCATGGCGTTGGCGTATTCAGGATGCCGGGATTGAAAGATAAGCGCCGCTTTTTCAATGCGTTTTAATTGCCTGAAGGACGGAAGAACTGTGTCAATAACCTGCCCGGCGCCCGCATATTTGACCTCAACCACCACGACCAGATTACCTCGCCGCAGGATGAGATCCGCCTCGCCCAATTTTGTCCGGTACCGGCGGGCCAGTATCCTGAAGCCGCAAAGGCAATATAGGAGAGCTACGTAAATTTCAGCAATTCTGCCATGACGTTCCGCACGTTGCCTGCCGTCTCTTCTCATTTATCCTGAGCCGGGGCATGCAGCGATATGTCGTAAATCCTGCTCCGGGGAACACCTGTCGCTTTCGCCACATGCCTTACCGCGTCACGGCGGCTTGCCCCTTTATCCATTTCAGCTGCAACCATGGCGGCAAGCTCGGCCGGTTCAGGCTCGGCCTTTTGCCGGCACGGACCTGCCATGACAACGATTTCTCCCTTCGGGGGATTGATTTCAAAATGGGCAATCAGGCTTTGAGCTGTGCCGCGCCGGGTTTCTTCATGCTGTTTGGTGAGCTCACGTGCCACCGCGATATCCCTGAAGGGAAGAAGGGTGTCCATATCAGCAAGACAGGCGAGAAGCCGGCGCGGGGATTCATAGAAAACAAGCGTCGCGTCAAGACCGGCAAGAGAAGCAAGTTCACGTTGCCGCCGACTCTTTTGCTGGGGGAGAAATCCGGCGAAGAAAAACCGGTCGGTCGGAAGGCCAGCGGTGACAAGGGCGGCCAGAAGCGCCGACGGCCCCGGGATGGCCACAACCCTGAGGTCACGTTCAAGACAGGCATCCACAAGCTTGTAGCCGGGATCTGAAAGAAGCGGGGTGCCCGCATCACTTACAAGGGCAACGGTGGTGCCCTCCGCAATGGCCTTGATGATGCCGTCCGCAACACCGGGTGAGCTGTGATCATGATACGCGATCAGCTTGCCATGGGTGATGCCCAGGCGATGAAGCATCAGCCCGGTGTGACGTGTATCTTCACAGGCAATCATCCCGGCGGTTTCAAGAATGCTTCTGGCCCGGGGCGACAGGTCACCCAGATTACCGATCGGGGTTGAGGTGACCACAAGTTGCCCCTGGCCATTGGTAGCAGTGGCCACACTCTTTGACAGGCGTGACTTATCTGATAGCCTATTCATCCCGGAATGAAGAAAAACATGTGACAAGCATGAATACGATCATACATTACTTTATGCTATTGACCCTAACGATAAGCGCATGACCAAAAGATCCTGTTCACCCATATGTTTCTGGATCCTGCTTCTGCCCTTTCTTCTGGCTGGCTGCAATACCACTCAGGAAGAAAGACCACTTGCCACCACGGCCGGGTCAACAGATCAGATCACGTCATCCAGTGTTGATGCCAGGGCACCGGCAGTTGAAACCATCACCCCAAAGAAAGATGAAGACAAACCTGATCCCTTCCTTGATATCATAAAATCCGCCAGCAGCATTTCAGAAGAGACAGGCGAAAGTATCCAGACAATTATTTCCGCTCTCGAGCAAATCTCTCAATCCGATGATGATGTCGGCACGATCATCGACAACCTTATCAAGCGTGATCAGGAGGAAAGCGATGAAAGCAAGGCGGTTTCAACGTCTGTAACAGAGGAAGAAAGTATCGCCGCCGCGATCACAGCCGAGGAAGAAAATAAAGATCAGACCCGGCCTGAGGAACTGGTTGTGCCGGAAGGCAGGGATCCTTCCCTTGCGCCCGAGGCACTGGCCGCCGCCTTTGCGCTGATACGCCCTGAAGCCACGCTCAGTGAAAACATGGCGATAGACCCGATTGCCCCCATTTTGACACCGCAAAAGCCGGAAGGTCTTTTCCGGATAGCGTTGCTTGCGCCCCTGAGCGGCCCTGGGGCTGCTATCGGGGAACGCATAAGAAAAGGCGCAGAACTTGCGCTGTTTGAACTTCGTCTTGAACATGTTGATCTTATTTTCAAGGATACGGCCACGGGGGTTGAGCAGGCGGTCCAGGAGGCAATAGAAGATCAGGCTGATCTTGTTCTCGGGCCTGTTTATGCCGAAGACACCAGGCGGGCCTGGCCTCTTGCCCGAATCGCTGATGTGCCCATGATTTCCTTTTCAAATGACCTGTTTGTTGCAAGGCCCGGGTTGTGGATTCTCGGCCAGACGCCTGAGCAGGAAATCGAAACCGCTCTTGCCCATGCTCTTCAACATATACAGCCTGATCCCTCTTCCGGTCGTAAGCAACTTGCCGTTGCGCTGGTTGAACAGAACAGTGTCTACGGCAAGCGTGTTGCCGATCATGCGGCCAATATTCTTGTCCTGTCCGGGGTTGAGAATGTCAGCCGCCTGACCATCAGTGATGAAACACGTTCCAGTGAGGCGACGTTGCGCAAAACGGTACGCGACTTTACACGGTGGCGGAAATCTTCAAACAGCAACAGGTCACGTGTGCCGGAATTTGATCTGGTCATCATGGCGGGAGACAATGCGTTCAGTCTCGGGGTCGCCCCGGTACTGGCCTGGTATGATCTTGATCCGGAAAAAGTCAGGTATATGGGCACATCGATATGGGATGATGCCGCCACCCTTCAGGAGCCGTCTTTGTCCGGGGCGTGGTATGCCAATGCCCCGTCAGATCAACACGGCAGATTTGCACAGCTCTGGGCCAAGACCTCCGGCCTTCCTGCCGGGCGTCTTTCCATGCTGGGGTTTGATGCGGTTGCGCTGATTGGTACCATTGTCCGCGAAGAGAGAGATCTCCGTCAGGAGCTGACAAGCCCGATCGGCTTTTCGGGGTTTTCAGGCATGTTCAGGTTACTGCCGGATGGCCGGAATCTCAGGCTGCTTGATGTGAGGCAGATCGATAGCGGGTCAAGTTCGGTCATAGCTCCGAGCCCGATATCCTTCTGATCCTGTTCTTCAGATCACAAGTGAGGTCAGCACGCTGTTGAGGAGTGGCCGTGCATCTTGTCTGAGTTTCAGGATTTCCCTGTCCAGCTCAAGGTAATCATTTGCCAGCAGTTGATCCATCATGGATGTGTTGATCCAGTTTTCCCTTGGACCTGCAAGGGCGGTGATTTTCTCCAGATCCACCCCCATGTTCAGGCGAAGCCCCATCATCAGGGCTTCACGTCCATATTCCGCCGGGCTTTCTTCTGTTTTGTGGTCAAGCGCGTGGCCGAGAGCCTCCACATCATCAAGCCAGGCGGAGGGATCCCTTCGGCTCCGTGTTTCCACGCGGCGGCCATTCTCCCAGATGCGGCCATACGCGCCCGGGCCGATCCCGATCCAGTCTCCTGCCTGCCAGTAGACAAGATTATGCCGGCTTTCCTGCCCCTTTCTGGCGTGATTGGAAATTTCGTATGCCGGCAATCCTGAAGCCGTGGTCATGTCCTGGGTCAGATCATAGAGTTCGCGTGCCAGCCCGTCTTCGGGCAGGAAAAACAAGCCGCGCTGATGCTGGCTCCAGAAAGCTGTTCCCGGCTCAAGCGTCAGCTGATAAAGCGAAAGATGGTCAAGGCCCAGATCAAGAATATGTTTCAGCTCATCACGCCAGGCTTCGATGGACTGCTCTGGCCTGGCATAGATAAAATCGGCGGAAACCCGCTTAAAGTTTCTTCGGGCTTCTTCTAAGGCTTCAAGTGCTTCGCTGGCGGAATGCTCCCGGCCGAGCTGGGCCAATGCCGTATCATCCAGCGCCTGAACACCAAGAGAAACGCGATTGACGCCGGCACCAGCAAATTCAGCCATGCTTGAGGCTTCAACGCTGGTGGGATTGGCCTCCATGGTGATCTCAATATCCTCCGGCATGGTAAAAACCGTGGCCGCGTGGTCCAGCACCGCCGCGATGGTGGATGGCATCATGAGCGAAGGTGTCCCTCCACCGATGAATATGCTCCTCAGCACCCGGCCCCGGGTTCCGGTCATTGCGGCCAGAGTTTCCATTTCCCGGCGGAGGTTTTTTGCCCAGCGGTCGTGATCGACGGTTTCACGGACGTGGCTGTTGAAATCACAATAAGGGCATTTTGCACGGCAGAAGGGCCAGTGGATATAAAGCCCGAAAGGCTGCGGATCGGTGGTCATTAAATCGGCCCCGTCAATTCCACCGCGGCGTTTCCGCAAAACAACGCTCAAGAAGCTGTGTAAACGCATCGGCCCGGTGGCTGACCTCGTGCTTCCAGTCCTGGTCGCATTCGCCAAAGGTGAGCTCATGCCCCAACGGGCGGAACATGGGATCATAGCCGAAACCTTTATCTCCGCGCGGCGGCCATACCATTTCACCTTCAACCCTGCCTTCGACGGTTTCATCATGGCCATCGGGCCAGACAATCGACAGGGCGCAGACAAAACGGCAACGGATATCCGTGTTTCCCGAAGCGACAAAAGATGCGTGCACCTTGTTCATTGCCATGGTGAAATCTTTGTCAGGACCGGCCCAGCGCGCCGAATAAAGACCCGGCGCGTTGTTGATCGCGTTCACTTCAAAGCCACTGTCATCTGAAAGCGCAGGCATGCCGCTTGCCCGGGCGGCGGCGGCGGCTTTGAGTTTTGCATTGCCGCGATAGGTTTTCTCGGTTTCCTCGGGTTCGGGAAGGTCCAGTTCCGCCGCGCTGGAGACCTCAAGGGCAAACGGCGCAAGAAGATCGCGAATTTCCCGCACCTTGCCTGAATTATGGCTGGCGACAACAAGACAGGCTTCGGTCAGCTGCCGGCCGATAATCATAGGGCGGCCCTGATGGCATCCTCTTGATGCTGGCAGAGGATTTTTATCCCGTCTTCGGCAAGGCTGAGCATGGCATCGAGTTGGGGCCGCTGGAAGGGTTCAGCTTCAGCGGTCATCTGGATTTCAACGACACCGCCGGTTGAAGTCAGGACAAAATTGGCGTCGGCTTCGGCGGCGGAATCTTCGCTGTAGTCCAGATCCAGCACGGCCTGGCCCTGATATATCCCGCAGGATACAGCCGCCACCTGATCGGTCAGAGGCTGGCGGGTGATAAGACCGTCAAGAAGCAGTTTTTCCGTCGCCAGCCGGAGCGCAACCCATGCCCCGGTAATCGAGGCTGTCCGTGTTCCACCATCTGCCTGCAGGACATCGCAATCGACCTTGATCTGACGTTCGCCAAGGGCTTCAAGATCGGTGACGGCGCGAAGCGAGCGTCCGATGAGCCGCTGGATTTCCTGGGTTCGTCCGGATTGCTTGCCGCGCGCGGCCTCCCGGTCTGTTCTGGTGTGGGTGGATCGCGGCAACATGCCATATTCGGCGGTAACCCAGCCACCTCCGGATCCCCGCAGAAAGGCGGGGATGCGCTCTTCGACGCTGGCGGTGCATATCACATGGGTGTTGCCGCAGCGGATCAGGCAGGATCCTTCGGCATAGGGGGAAAAACCTGGCTCAATCCGGATGTCACGCAACGTGCCGGCAGACCGGCCGGAGGGACGGGCATGGGAGGTTTTATCGGAAATGGCCATTATCTTCTCCTGCAACCTTGGTGTGTTCATGATATTGACGCTAGTCTTTAGCATAACTAGTCTGATGCCATGAACGATTATTTTCAACCCGCACCCCACTCGAAGACGGAAGAGGTGAATGCGCGCGGTGAGGTCAGCAATCTCAGCGCAAGGACACGTGCGATTTTCACCCAGATTGTCGATCTCTATCTTGAAACGGGCTCGCCGGTGGGATCCAAAGTGATCTCAACCCAGATGGAAAACGCCCTGTCTCCGGCCAGTATCCGCGCTATCATGGCTGATCTTGAGGCCGCCGGACTTCTGTTTCAGCCGCATGCATCGGCCGGCCGCCTTCCAACGGAGACCGGGCTCAGGCTTTTTGTCGACGGATTGCTTGAGGTCGGCAGTGACATTCCGAAAGAAACAAGATCGCGGATCGACCTTGAATGCAACGCCAATGGGGTGAGTTTTGCCGATGCGCTTGAACAGACAACCTCGGCGCTTTCTGGTCTGTCGCGTTGCGCGTCTCTTGTCATTACGCCAAAACGTGACGCATCCATCAGGCATGTGGAATTTGTCCCGCTTGGCCGCGGCGTCGGGGGATGCGCCCGTGCGCTGGTGGTTATTGTCAACAGCGTCGGGGATGTGGAGAACAGGATTATTGATCTCCCCGCAGATCTGCCCCCGTCTGCCCTGGTCGAGGCGGGAAATTTTCTCAGCACGGTACTGGCAGGCTCCACCCTTGCCGAAGCCGATCATATTCTGAAAAGAGATATCGCCGCCCGGCGTATGGAAATCGATGTTCTCAGCCGTAAGGTGATTGATGCGGGTCTTGCCCATCTTGTCGATGGCGCGGCCAGCACCGGCACACTTATTCTGCGTGGTCACGCCAATCTGCTCGAAGATATCTCGGCGGCGGAGGATATCGAAAAGATCCGGACACTGTTTTCCATGCTTGAGATCAGGGAAAATACCCGGAATGTGCTGGAATCCGTACAGAACGGCTCTGGTGTGCAGATTTTTATCGGGGCCGAAAACGCGCTTTTCGGCAACACCGACTGCGCGATGATCATCGCTCCCTACAAGGACAGCGAACATAAGGTGATCGGTGCGGTCGGGGTGATCGGTCCCCGGCGCATGAATTACGCCCGCATCATCCCCATGGTGGATTATACCGGGGAAGCCATCACCAAAATGTTGTCTCTCTGAATTCCGCCTTCGCATCTTGGCAAATCAGGTTCAAACGCCTACATAACCCTCAACTCCGATGAGCAAGAGGTGCAGAAATGGCGGATGAGACAACAAATAACGATGTGAAAGACACCCCTGAGGATGATTCGTCCGGGGTGAACACCCCGGCAGAAGCCACTGAAACTTCGGATGATATTGTCCTCCCAGAGTTTTCCGATACGGCAGGTGACAAGGCGGGTGACGCGGACCCGATTTCTGCTCTTGAAGCTGAGCGGGATGAATTCAAGGATCAGGCCCTTCGTGCGCTGGCCGAGGTTGAGAATATGCGCCGCCGGACCGAACGTGAGATTTCACAGGCCAGAAAATATGGCCATGGCAGTTTCGCCCGTGATCTTCTGGCTTCGGTGGACAATCTCAACCGGGCTGTTGATGTGCTTCCGGAAGATCGCAGTGGTCTTGATGAGACCATGACAAATCTCGTGATCGGTGTTGAGATGATCAGCCAGGAGATCACCACCGTTCTGGAACGTCACGGCATCACCCGTATTAATCCGCTCAACGAGAAATTTGATTACGAAAAACATCAGGCCATGTTTGAAGTTCCCACAAGTGAGGTCGAGCCGGGCACCGTCGTTCAGGTCGCGCAGGCAGGCTGGATGCTTCACGACAGATTGCTTTCCCCTGCCATGGTCGGGGTTGCCAGGGCCGAAGACAAAGCTGAAGACGCGTAAAGGGACGATCCGACTGCCTCTTGCAATCAGAAATGTAGTTCCTATATGTGGCTTGAATACAGAAACACCGCGGCACCAAGATGGCAGCAGACCCTGGTCCCGCAATACCGAAGAAAGAGGGTAACATGGGTAAAGTTATAGGCATTGACTTGGGGACAACCAATTCCTGCGTTGCAGTTATGGATGGAACATCAGCCAAGGTTATCGAAAACGCTGAAGGCGGCCGGACAACACCGTCGATGGTGGCTTTTACCGAAGACGGCGAACGTCTTGTCGGCCAGTCGGCCAAGCGTCAGGCTGTTACCAATCCCGAAAATACACTTTTCGCCATCAAGAGGCTGATCGGACGCCGGCATACCGACAAGGCATCCAAGCATTTTGCCAAGCTTGTCCCTTATAAGACGGTGGCCGCAGAAAACGGCGACAGCTGGGTCGAAGCGCATGGTGAAAAATATTCGCCCAGCCAGATTTCAAGCTTTATCCTGCGCAAACTGAAAGAGGACGCCGAAGCTTTCCTCGGGGAAACGGTTACCGAAGCGGTTATCACCGTGCCGGCCTATTTCAACGACGCCCAGCGCCAGGCCACCAAGGATGCCGGCAAGATCGCCGGGCTTGATGTCTTGCGCATCATCAATGAGCCGACAGCCGCCGCCCTTGCCTACGGGCTGGACAAAAAGGAATCCGGGACAATCGTTGTGTACGATCTCGGTGGCGGGACATTCGATGTTTCGATCCTTGAAGTCGGTGACGGCGTTTTTGAGGTTAAATCCACGAACGGGGATACATTCCTCGGCGGGGAGGATTTCGACCAGCGTGTTATTGATTTTCTGGCCGATGAATTCAAAAAGGACAACAGCATTGATCTTCGTGCAGACAAACTGGCTCTCCAGCGTCTTAAGGAAGCCGCGGAAAAGGCGAAGATCGAACTTTCAAGCGCCACCCAGACCGAAGTTAACCTGCCGTTTATCACGGCTGATCAGTCCGGGCCCAAGCACCTTAACGTCAAACTGACCCGTGCGAAGCTTGAATCGCTGGTGGATGATCTGATCCAGCGCAGTATCGAGCCATGCAAGGCAGCACTCAAGGATGCCGGCGTCAAGGCAGATGATATTGATGAAGTCATTCTTGTCGGCGGCATGACCCGGATGCCCAAGATCATCGAGGCCGTTGAAAGTTTCTTCAAGGCCGAACCGCATCGGGGGGTAAACCCGGATGAAGTGGTGGCAAGTGGCGCGGCCATTCAGGGCGGTGTTCTCAAAGGTGATGTCAAAGACGTGCTGTTACTGGATGTGACACCTCTCTCGCTCGGCATTGAAACTCTTGGTGGGGTGTTCACGCGCCTGATCGATCGCAACACCACCATCCCGACCAAGAAAAGCCAGACCTTTTCCACCGCTGATGATAATCAGACCGCGGTCACGATCAGGGTTTTCCAGGGTGAGCGTGAAATGGCGGCGGATAACAAACTGCTGGGTCAGTTTGATCTTGTCGGCATTCCTGCCGCCCCGCGCGGTGTGCCGCAGATTGAGGTGACCTTCGATATCGACGCCAATGGTATCGTCAATGTCAGCGCCAAAGACAAGGCGACAGGCAAGGAACAGCAGATCAAGATACAGGCATCCGGCGGGCTCAGCGACGAGGATATCGAAAAGATGGTCCAGGATGCTGAGGCCAATGCCGAGGAAGATAAAAAGCGCCGGGAGAAGATCGAGGCCCGCAATCAGGCGGAATCACTTGTCCACGGAGCGGAAAAATCACTTGCGGATCTCGGCGACAAGGCTGATGAGAATCTCAAAGCTGATGTCGAAAAGGCGGTGGCTGATCTCAAAGAGGCGCTCGAAGACGAGAGCAACGAAGATTTCGGCCCCCAGACCGAAGCCCTTTCCGCGGCCCTCATGAAGATGGGCGAAGCTGCCTATGCGGCTAGCGCTGATGACACGGATGGCGAAGATGCCAATACCGATACCGCCAGCGATGATACGGTTGTAGACGCGGAATTCGAAGAGGTTGACGCCGACGACGATCAGAAAAAGGCAAGCGGTTCCTGAGGCCGCTTGCCCCTTCAGTATTTCTGGTTTCACCCACACAGCAGATATAACGGTTTACTATGGCCAAACGTGATTATTATGAAGTGCTTGGCGTGAACAGGGACGCTGATCAGAAAACGATCAAAGCCGAATACCGGAAACTCGCCATGAAATATCATCCGGACCGCAATCCGGATGACAGCGTGGCCGAAGAAAAATTCCGCGAAGCCACCGAAGCTTACGAAATCCTCAAGGATGATCAGAAGCGTGCGGCTTATGATCGCCTCGGCCATGCTGCGTTTGAGCAGGGTGGAGGTTTCGGCGGCGGTGGCGCCGGATTTGGCGCCGGCGGCTTCGGTGCTGGCGGTTTTTCCGATATTTTTGACGAAATGTTCTCTGATTTCATGGGCGGGCGTGGTCAGGGGCGTCGCGGCAACACCAAGGGCGCTGATCTGAGATATGATATGTCGATCACCCTGGAAGAAGCCTTCGCCGGGGATTCCAAAACAATCAAGATACCGGTTGCCACATCTTGCGAGACCTGCAAGGGCAGCGGCGCCGCGCCGGGCACAAGCCCGACCAGTTGCGGCACCTGCGGCGGACATGGCAAAGTCAGGGCACAGCAGGGATTTTTCACGGTTGAGCGCACCTGCCCGTCCTGTCAGGGAATGGGGGAGACGATATCATCTCCCTGCGGGGCTTGCGGCGGTCAGGGACGGGTGCAGAAAAATCGCACGCTGAACGTCACCATACCGCCCGGTGTTGATATCGGCACGCGGATACGTCTTTCCGGCGAAGGAGAGGCTGGTCTGCGTGGGGGCAGTCCCGGTGATCTCTATATTTTTGTCGATGTAAAACCCCATGAGCTCTTTGAGCGTGATGGCACCAGCCTTCTCTTGACCATGCCGGTACCAATGACCACCGCCGCTCTTGGCGGGACGATAGACGTGCCTAATCTTGACGGAAAACTGGCACGGGTGAGTATTCAGCCCGGCACGCAATCCGGCCATCGATTGAGGCTGAAAGGCAAAGGCATGCCGGGGCTTCAGGGACGGGCGCGAGGTGATCTTTACGTCGACATCCATGTCGAAACACCGGTCAACCTGACAGCTAAACAAAAATCTCTTCTTGAGGAATTTTCCGCCAATAGCGGTAAACAGAATCCCGAATCAACCGGATTTATGAAACGGATACGGAAAATGTTTGGTGAAGAGGAATAGCCTCAAGCCGGATGGTTTTCACCTGCCGTGATTTGAATTATGCTGGCAGACGTGCCGGTGATTATGCTGGTGCAAAAAGGAGTCCGCCATGACCTTACCCAGCCTTCGTGTAGCTCTTCCCGGTGCGTCGGGCCGCATGGGACGCATGATTACCACAGCTCTTGCCGAAACCGAAAGCATGACGCTTGCCGCCGCGACGGACCATCCGTCCTCTGAATTTATTGGCCTTGATGCCGGGCTTATGAACGGGCTTGCCGAAACCGGGGTGCGTGTGGCCGGCGACAAAACTGCCCTGACCACCGCCGGCGCAGATGTTATTATCGATTTCACTACCCCGGCGGCGAGCGTGGATCACGCGCGTCTTGCGGCTGAGCACAAAATCCCCATCGTTATCGGCACGACCGGGATGACCGGAGAGGATGCCCGCATTCTTGAAGAGGCGGCCGCCAGCACCGCAGTTGTCTGGTGCGCGAACACATCGGTCGGGGTGACGATACTCTCGCGGATTGTCGAGGAGGCGGTGAAATCTCTTGGCCCGGACTGGGATATCGAAATCGTGGAAACCCATCACAAGCACAAGGTGGATGCGCCGTCTGGTACGGCATTGCTTCTGGGCGAAGCCGCGGCAAGGGGGCGGAATGTCGAGCTTTCTGAGGTGGCTGATTATGCCCGCCATGGCATTACAGGTGCCCGAAAGGACGGGGCTATCGGGTTTGGTGTTCTGAGAGGTGGTGACGTGGTGGGTGAACACAGCGTGATGTTGTTTGGCCAGTCGGAACGTATTGAACTGACACACCGCGCGATCGACCGGATGATTTTTGCCCGGGGTGCGCTCAGGGCCGGACGCTGGGCCGCCGCAGCTGCGCCCGGTCTTTATTCCATGCATGATGTGCTCAAGGCCTAACGCTGGATTTTATTCAAGAGGGCATTGATTTCAGGCAGGAGTTCCTGTTTTTCAGAGGCATGAAGAAAGGGACCGATCTCAGCTTTGCGGCCGTGGCTTTTCACCACAAGGCGCTGGGGCTGGCCTGTATTTCTGGAAAGAGGCGGTTCAAGCTCAGCCTTAAGCCATGGCGAGGGCAACTCTTCTATGGCGGATTTGCCGTCAGGGCTGATGCGCTCGATCCGGAAAGTCGCGGGGTCGGCGGTTATTTTTTCCCGTTGACGGGCGCTTTTGTAATGCAGGCGGAAGAATACCCAGACCACCAGGATCTCCAGCCCTAAAAAGCCGACGACAGGCCAGGCCCCCATCAGGAAAAAGATCATCCCGATGGTGAACATCATCCCGCCAAGCACCAACATCAAAATGCGGAAACCCTTCGGGCTGAGGCTTCGGTGCGGCCATAAAAGCAGCCCCTCCTGGTGATCCGGACCCGGTTTTTCGCCATTCCCGGATTTGGCAGGGTCTTGATTTATGATATCGTCTTCCATGATGATAACATGTGCCGCAAAGGTCAGCTCGTCAATCATCTCCGGTCTCGTGGGGCAACTTGACGCGTAGCCCGTGCCTTAAAACGGAGAAAACAGTATGGCAGTGACATCAGAAAAACCATCGCCGAAAATGAAGCAGGCCGATATCGACGCCTGCTTTGACCGGCTTGCCGCCATCATGCCGGAGCCAAAGACGGAACTTGAATACCGCAACCCCTACACATTGCTGGTGGCGGTCGCGCTCTCAGCCCAGGCGACGGATGTAAGCGTCAACAAGGCGACAGGCCCGCTCTTTGAAGTGGTTTCCACCCCCGAAGAGATGCTGGAGCTGGGTGAGGAAAATCTGCGCTCTTATATCAAGACAATCGGCCTTTTCAACACCAAGGCGAAAAACGTCATCGCCATGGCGGAGCAACTGGTGAGTAAACATGACGGGCAGGTTCCCCGCACCCGTGAAGATCTCGAAGCGCTTCCCGGGGTCGGGCGCAAAACTGCCAATGTTGTCCTTAACGAGGCTTTTGGTGAGCCGACAATCGCGGTCGACACCCATATTTTCCGTGTCGGCAATCGCACCGGCATGGCGGTCGGTTCAACCCCGACAAAGGTGGAGCTGCTGCTGGAAAAGCGTGTACCTGAACATTACAAAAAGGGCGCGCATCACTGGCTTATCCTGCATGGCCGCTATACCTGCCTTGCGCGTAAACCCCGGTGCGGTGCATGTGTGATTGAAGAAAAATGCACCTACAGGCACAAGACGAAGCCCTAAAGCTGGTTCCTTTCAGCCAGATCGCTGATGCAGGCATCGTGGTCATATGTAAGGCCCAGGATGCGATGACGGCCGATCCATTCGGTGATCTGCTTTCCCTCTCCCTTATCAGCGAGAATAAAATTTACAACACAGCGCCCAAGTCTGTACTGCCAGATTTCGGTCAGGCCTTCCTCGCGTATGTAATCGGGCGTACCAAGTTGCTGATGAAGCTGATCGGGGGAGATGCCGACAAGCGTGGCCGGTTCCAGCTGTGGCGGCGGCGCGGGTTGTGGTGGCTGGACAGGTTCAGGCGCCGGCGTGATAACCTGGGCAAGGGTTATTTCGGACGATGTCTCCGATGCCTCCGGATTATCGGCGATGATGACAACGGGGCTTGCCGTATCCGTGCTTTCCCCTGTTTCTGCTGTGATCTCACTTTGTGCGAGATCAGGCAGGGTTTCAACCTCATATTCGCTGAGATCAGGTGTTTCTTCCGGCGCGACAGGTGCGCGGAGTTCAAGCGGGGTGTTCTGGGCCGGCTGGCATCCGGCGGCGAGAAATGTAAGGCCGATGGCAAGTGCCATTGTTCGTGAAGAATATGCTGACATAAATGCATCCTGCCCCATGAAACCTGTCACAGACGGGTTTAGCCCTTAACGCTTCATTTTTCAATCCGCATCAGGTAAGACAGGTTTTGTTCTTTTTTCAATACAAGATCCGCTCATGTCTTCATCCACCCCCATTGTAACCATCGGCAACGCCATCGTTGATATTATCGCGAGGGCCGATGATAAGTTCATTCTCGATCAGGGCATGCAGAAAAGTGCCATGAATCTTATCGACGCGGAACGGGCCTCGTCTCTCTATGATGCGATTGGCCCGGCCACTGAGATATCTGGCGGCTCTGCCGCAAATACCGCGGTGGGAATAGTGGCTTGCGGCGGCAAGGCCGGATTTATCGGCAAGATTTCTGAAGATATGCTGGGCCGGATTTTCAGCCATGATATCCGCGCCGCCGGTGTCGTTTTCACGCCGGTTTACGCTGAGGACAACCAGACTGCATCTTCGACCATTCTGGTGACACCGGATTCGGAGCGGACCATGAACACCCATCTCGGGGCGTCGATCACGCTTGGTCCCTACGACATGGATGAAGCGCTCATCGCCGGGGCGGAATGGGTTTATCTCGAAGGGTATCTCTTTGATGCGCCAAGGGGGCCGGATTGTTACGCCCGAGTAGCAGAGATCGCCGGGGCAAACGGAACTAAAGTCGCGGTTTCGCTTTCAGATGCCTGGTGCGTTGAGAGGCATCACGCGGCGTTATCGGCATTTCTTGCTGACCATACGGATCTTGTCTTCGGCAATGAAGATGAAATCCTGACCCTCTTTCCCGGATCTTTTGATGATGCGGTAAGGCAGATTTCCACCATGGTTGAAGAAGCCGCCATCACCCAGGGGGCGGGCGGCTCCCTTGCTGTTCGCGGCGTTGATAAGGCCCGGGTTGAAGCGGACAGCGATGTGCGTGTGGTGGATACTACAGGTGCCGGTGATCTTTACGCAGGCGGGTATCTCTATGCCCGTCAGAAGGGTCATGATCTTGAAACCGCCGCCCGGATCGCCACGATTGCCGCCAGCGAAGTCATCAGTCATATCGGGGCCCGCCCGCAGGAAGACCTGACAAAGCTGACTGCCCGGTTTGACCGTTAGGCGAGGCTGTCATGGGCGGCAATAGCCGCCGCCTGCACGATATCATTCACGCTTGCTCCCATGGGGACGACCTGAAACGGCTTTTCAGCACCGGTAAGTATCGGGCCTATCGTGGAGCCGCCACCAATTTTCCTGAGCAGTTTATACGCAATATTGGCGGAATGCAGGCCCGGCATGATCAGCACATTGGCAGGGCCGGAAAGCCGGCAAAAGGGATAATTCTGGCGCATGAGATCGTAATCCAGGGCGATATCTGCCGTCATTTCACCATCATATTCGAAGGAAACACCTCTCTGGTCCAGCACGGAAACCGCCTCATGGGCGGCACGGGCCGTTTTCATCCAGGGGCTGCCGAAATTGGAAAAGGCGAGAATAGCCACCCTCGGGGTATGGCCAAAGGCTTTGGCCTGCGCCGCCAGCCCTTCGGCAATATCCGCCACCTGTTCCGGATCAGGTCGCTCATGCACGGATGTATCACCGATAAAAACGGTTCTGCCCCGTGAGACGACAATACTGAACGCCATGAAAGGGGCATCCGGTTTTGGCCCTATGACCCTTGTGATATGATCGAAGCTCGATTTGAAAGATCGTGTTGTTCCGGTGACCATGGCATCGGCATCCCCGGCCTTTATCATTGAGGCGGCAAAAATATTGCGATCCTGATTGACCATCCGCTGGCAGTCCCGGCGCATGGCACCGTTGCGCTGAAGCTGTTTATACAAATCATCGATATAGGCCTCGTTACGGGTGGATATCTTGGCGTTGATGCAGGTCAGTTCTTCAACCCCCTCAAGACCAAGCCGCGCCAGCGCTTCTTTGAGCCGGTGTTCGCGGGCAACCATCAGCGGCTCGCCATAACCGGCGGCGCGGAACGCAATGGCGGCGCGGATGACCCGCTCTTCTTCCCCTTCGGCAAAGACCACCCGACGGCCCTTGCCCTTGATACGGGCAAAGATCTTCTGCAGGGTTGATGCGGTCGGGTCAAGCCGGGCTGAAAGCGTGCCGCGATAGGCTTCGATATCTTCAATTGGTTTACGGGCCACGCCATCCGCCATTGCGGCCAGCGCCACCGCCGACGATACCTCAACAATAAGCCGCGGATCAAACGGGGCGGGGATGATATAGTCCGGCCCGTAGTGAAGGGTTTTGCCATCATAGGCATCGTTGACCTCATCGGGTACATCGGTACGTGCCAGCCTCGCGATGGCTTCGGCGGCGGCAATCTTCATCCCTTCGGTAATGGATGATGCCTGCACATCAAGCGCACCCCTGAAGATATAGGGGAACCCCAGCACGTTATTGACCTGATTAGGAAAATCGGACCGGCCGGTCGCGATAATCGCATCAGGACGGACAGCCCTGACGTCATCAGGCATGATTTCAGGCACCGGATTTGCCATGGCAAAGATGATGGGCTTGTCTTTCATGGAAAGAACCATCTCCCGTGTCATCGCGCCAGCCACCGAAAGACCGAGAAACACATCCGCCCCTTCAAGGGCTTCGGCGAGACTGCGTTTATCGGTGGTGATGGCATGCGCCTCCTTCCATGGGTTCATGGCGGTCTTGCGCCCTTTGTGGATAACGCCTTCCTCATCGGCCAGCAGCACGTTTTCATCCGGAACACCCATGGCCTTGATCAGATTAACACAAGCCAGCGAGGCCGCACCTGCCCCATTCGAGACGATCCTGATATCGTCCAGACGTCGCCCTGTCAGATCAAGGGCATTGATAAGGGCAGCGGCGACAATAATGGCGGTGCCGTGCTGGTCATCATGAAAAACCGGGATATTCATGACCTCCCGGAGTTTTTTCTCAATGATGAAGCATTCCGGAGATTTGATATCCTCAAGGTTGATGCCGCCAAAACTCGGGCCAAGAAGGCTGACAGCATCAATAAAGCGGTCGGCATCGTTGGTATCGAGTTCAAGGTCAATACCATCAATATCGGCAAATTTCTTGAACAATACCGCCTTGCCTTCCATCACGGGCTTTGCGGCCAGCGCACCGATATTGCCAAGACCAAGAACAGCGGTCCCGTTGGTGATCACCCCGACGGTATTGCTTTTGGCGGTGTACATGAACGCCGTGTCGGGATCAGCCGCGATTTCAAGGCAGGGTGCGGCAACACCGGGGGAATAGGCCAGCGCCAGATCATGCTGGCTGGTCAGCGGTTTGGTCGGCCGGATTTCGAATTTACCCGGCCGGCCGCCTGAATGAAGGGCCAGCGCTTCTTCATCGAGAAGAGATTTCTTTGGTTTTGTCATTGGTTTCCTCAATATGGCGAAGCGGCTCTAGCACCACTGATCCGGATCGTTTATGGTATCGGTTTGTGATCTGTTCCGACTGCTATTTGCTGCATATACCGAAACCGCCATAGTGTCCATGTGATGAGCGCCACTGAAGACAAATCTATCCTTACTACCCTTCCCGATGCAAGTGCCAGCGGCATTACCCCCATGCTGGCCCAGTATCTTGAAGTCAAGACAGCGCATCCCGACAGCCTGCTGTTTTATCGGATGGGAGATTTTTACGAGCTGTTCTTCGGTGATGCTGTCGATGCATCGCAGGCGCTCGATATCACCCTGACCAGACGCGGCAAGGTGGATGGTTATGACGTGCCCATGTGCGGGGTGCCGTTTCACGCCGCTGAAACCTACCTGTCCCGACTGATCAGAAAAGGGTTCCGCGTGGCGATATGTGAACAGACGGAAAACCCTGAAGCCGCCAGAAAACGAGGCAATAAAGGCCCGCTCAGGCGTGATGTTGTCCGTATCGTCACCCCGGGCACACTTGTGGAAGATGAATTCCTGCCGCCACGGGAAAATAATTTTCTCGCGGCGCTGGGTGAAGCGGGAGGAGCCTCATCTCTTGCCTGGGTTGATCTCAGCACAGGTGAAATCATGGTCGAAAGCATTGATGAAGACCGGATCGAAGAAAGCCTTGCCCGTCTGCAGGCCGCCGAGATCATCGTCAGTGATCAGCCCGGCAAAGGCCATCTTTTTCCCGAAGGTGAAACCAGGGGCCTTGTGGGATGTGTCTCGTTCCGGCCTGCCCGTGATTTTGACAGCACCTCTGGTCAGAAGCGGCTTTGTGATCTTTATGGCGTGACCACCCTTGACGGGATGGCCCAGATGACAAGGTCTGATCTGGCCGCCGCCGGGGCACTGGTGCTCTATCTGGACCAGACCCAGAAAGGCCGCGCCCTGCGACTCCGCCCGATTGAGAAAAGGAGTAGTGCCGGTATTCTTGAGATGGACCCGGCCAGCCGCCGGTCACTCGAGATTACCAGAACACTTTCAGGTAAGGCACAAGGCAGTCTGCTCTCGGCGATTGATGATACATTGACGTCAGCAGGTGCCCGGCTTCTTGCGGCAAGGATTGCCGCCCCGCTGACTGATCCCGGAGAAATCAATGCACGGCTTGATCTGGTTGAGACCCTGAAATCAGATCCGGTTTTTCGTGATGAGGTATCTTCTGCGCTCAAGTCAATCCCTGATCTTGAACGGTCTCTGTCCCGTCTCGGGCTCGGGCATGGCGGGCCCCGGGATATCGATGCTATCGGCCGCGGCATAGATGCCGCCCAGCGTCTTTCCGGGGCTATTGATCAGCGTGCCGCCTCCCTTGTGGCATCGGAAACGCTTGACCGGATGGCTTCGGCCTTCCGGATGCCCGCGGCTCTGGCCGGACGTATCCGCAATACGCTGGGGGAAACTCTGCCGCTCCTTGCCCGTGATGGGGGCTTCATCCGGCAGGGCTTTCACGCCGGGCTCGATGATCTCAGGGCTCTGCGTGATGAAAGCAAACGTCTTATTGCCGGCCTGCAGGCCAATTATTGCGAGGTGACAGGCATCACGTCCCTCAAGATCAAGCATAACAATGTTCTCGGCTATCATATCGAGGTCCGGAACACCCATGCCGATGCCATGCTGGCCGATGAACGGTTTATCCACCGCCAGACAACAGCCCAGGCGCTGAGGTTTTCAACAACCGAACTTGCTGATCTCGAACGTGAGATGAGTGGCGCCGCCGATAAAGCGCTGGCGCTTGAACTGGAGCTTTTTGCTGAGCTTGCGGATGAGGTGATGGCACAGGCTGACCAGATCAGCACTCTTGCCCATGACGCCGCCTGCCTTGATGTTGCAGCGGCTTCGGCCCGTCTGGCGGAACGCTGGAATTATTGCCGCCCGGAGTTGAACACCTCAACGGATTTTCATATTCAGGCCGGGCGTCATCCGGTGGTGGAACAGATGCTGGGGCGGATGGGTGAGCATCCTTTCGTTGCCAATACCTGCCATCTTTCTGAAACGGACCGGGTCTGGCTCCTGACAGGTCCGAATATGGCAGGGAAATCCACTTTTCTGAGACAGAACGCCCTCATAGCGGTGATGGCCCAGGCAGGACTTTATGTCCCGGCTGAGACGGCGGTCATCGGAATGGTGGACAGGCTGTTCTGCCGTGTCGGGGCTTCGGATGATCTGGCCACGGGACGTTCCACCTTCATGGTGGAGATGGTGGAGACAGCGGCCATTCTGAACCGGACCGGGGAAAGATCACTGGTTATTCTTGATGAAATTGGCCGGGGGACCGCAACCTATGACGGGCTTTCGCTGGCCTGGGCGGTGGTGGAGTATCTGCATGAGGTTAATCGCTGCCGCACCCTTTTTGCGACACACTACCATGAACTGAACGCGCTGGAGCGGAGCCTTGATGCGCTGTCCACCCATGCCATGACCGTGCGGGAATGGCAGGGAGATATCGTCTTTCTTCACGAGGTTGCGCCGGGGGGAGCAGACCGGTCCTACGGCATCCATGTTGCCCGGATCGCCGGAATTCCCCAGCCGGTTCTGGACCGGGCGGAGGCGGTATTGCAAAGTCTGACGGAGGAAAACGCCCCGCTCAGCGCATCGGTGGTGGATGATCTGCCCCTGTTTTCCGCCGAGACGAACGCCCGGCCTGTCGCCGGTAAAAGTGAAGAGGCCGAGGCGGCGCTCACTTATCTTGACAGCCTTCTGCCGGATACCATGACCCCGCTTGAAGCGCTTGAGGCGCTTTACGCGCTCAAAAAGCACCGCAATGAGGCCTGAGCATGCCAGACCGAAGAGAAACACCCCGGGGCATGGACATGGCTTATGACCATCCGATAAGATCATGGGCAAGCAGGTATGGAAAACGCTCCATCTGCTGTCCTCGTTCCGTAAGGGAGGTGTCATGACGCCGCCAGAAACCAGATCTCCACCGTGGCTCAGGGCGCTCAATCCGAGCAGCTATGCTTCCGGCTGGTTTGAGCAGACAGGTTTTGCCGGAGAAGTTAAGGCATCCCTTGCCAGAATAAGGGTCAAACCTGATCAGGATGATTTCCGGCCGGTGATGCTGGCGGCCCTCAAGGATCTCCTGAAACGCGGGCGTGAACTGGCTGAGGCCGCGTTCCGTCAAAACAATGACGGGGCCCTTTATCTCGGCGGCAGTGCCCTTGTGCACGATACGCTGATCCGGGCGCTTTTCACCAAAATTGTATCATCGCAAAAGAGTGAGCTTACGCTTGTTGCCACCGGCGGGTATGGCCGTGGAGAGCTTGCCCCTGCTTCTGATATCGATCTGCTTTTTCTCACGCCCCGTCAGGCAGATAAAGAGATCACCGATCAGATCGAAACCGTGCTGTATATTCTCTGGGATATGGGGCTGACGGTCGGGCATGCGTCCCGCAGCCTGCGCCAGGCCATAAGGGCAGCGAGGGAAGACATTACCATCCGGACAGCTCTTATCGAGGCGAGATTTCTTTCCGGTGACAGGGGGCTTTTTGATACCCTGATGCAGAAATTCGATCAGGATATCGTCACCGGCACGGCATCGGATTTCATCATCAGCAAGCTCGAAGAACGGGATCAGCGTCATGCCAGAAGCGGCAACCGGCGCTATGTCGTTGAGCCGAATATCAAGGATGGAAAGGGCGGATTGAGAGATCTGCAAACACTGTTCTGGATTGCAAGATATGTCTACAAGGTGAATTCCATTGAGATGATGATCGAGCGCGGCATCCTCAGCCGGAACGAAGTCCGCGTGTTTTCCTATGCCCAGCGGTTTCTCTGGGCTCTGCGATGTCATCTTCATCTGCGCGCAGGACGTGAAGATGATCGCCTGACGTTTGACGCCCAGATTGAGATCGCCCCGCTGCTCGGGTTTTCGGACCGGTCGGGCCTCAGCGGCGTTGAACGTTTCATGCGCCGGTATTATCTGGCGGCGAAATCCGTCGGCAATCTGACACGGATTTTCTGTGCCGCCTTTGCCGCTGATTTCGATACCAAGCCACGAAATTTTCTGCTTCGTTTCCGGCCTCGTCAGGCGCCCAAACCGTTTGAGGTTGATGCGGGAAGACTGACACTTCCCGACAGTCACCGTTTTCGGGATGATCCGCTCCTGATGATGCGGATGTTTGAAACAGCTCAATCCAGTGGCCTTGATATTCACCCCGACACCTTGCGCAAACTGCACGGACATCTCAACCTTGTGGATGCCGATTTCCGAAGCAATCCGGAAGCCAACGCGATGTTTCTCAATATTCTCACCAGCCGTGAAAGCCCGGAACGGGTGCTCCGGCTGATGAACGAAAGCGGGTTCATTGGCAAATTTGTTCCGGATTTCGGACGCATCGTTGCCATGATGCAATTCGATATGTATCACAGCTATACGGTTGATGAGCATACCATCTACGCCATGGATATTCTCAGCGGGATTGAGCATGGCGAACTTGCCGAGATCGCGCCGGTGGCAACCGCGGCGATCAAGGAAGTCACTTTACGCAAAGAGCTCTATGTTGCGCTTCTTCTCCATGATATTGCCAAGGGAAGAGGGGGGGATCATTCCATTCTCGGGGCGGAGGTGGCGCGCCATGTCTGCCCGCGATTTGGTCTTACCGAAGATGAAACCGAAACCGTGGCCTGGCTGGTGCGTTTCCATCTGCTGATGAGTGAAACAGCCTTCCGTTATGATCTCAATGATCCGATGACGATCATCAATTTTGCCGCTGAAGTTCAGTCTCCTGAACGTCTCAACCTTCTTCTGGTGCTGACGGTGGCGGATATCCGGGCGGTCGGGCCTAATGTATGGAATGGCTGGAAAGCGGCGTTGATGCGTGATCTTTACAGCCGCACCATGGCGCATCTGCGCGGGGAAAATCCGGACGACACGTTGAGATATCTTGAAGGCGAGGCGAAAACACTTCTTGCTGAGACACTCTCGTCACACTGGACCGAAGATGAGATCAGCCATTATCTCGATATGTTCACCACGGCCTACTGGACAGGTTTTGATACCCAAAGCCATAGCCGCCATGCCGAGATGTGCCGGAAACATCTGCTGAAAACCAAACTGCTCACCATCGTCATGACACCTGATATAAGACGAAACGCCACCGAAGTTGTCATTATCACCCCTGATGATGCGGGGCTCTTTTCCCGTATTGCAGGCGGGCTTGCGGCGGCCGGGGCGAATATTGTCGATGCCCGGATCACCACCCGGAAAGACGGGCTGACGCTGGATGTCTTCTGGATACAGGATCAGCACAAAGAGGCGATTACCGACCCGCAGGAACAGAAGATGATCAAGCAAAACCTGGAGAAAGCCCTGACCGGAATGCTGGATATTGACGCTGCCATGGATCGCCGACGTCTTCAGACACCTGCCCGCATCCGCCGGATCACGGCTCCGGCCAGGGTCCTAGTCAACAACAACGCCAGCAAAAACCATACGGTGATTGAAATCAATGGCAAGGATGCCCCGGGGCTTCTCTACAAGGTGACGCGGAAGATCGCCGATATGGGCCTGCAGATCCAGACCGCCAGCGTATCAACCTATGGTGACCGGGTGGTGGATGTGTTCTATGTCAAGGACGGGTTCGGGCTGAAAATCACCTCAGAAACCCGGCTTAAGGCCGTTCAGCAGGCACTGCTCGACGTTCTGAGGACGAGTGATCCGGCCAATCAGGTGGCCGCATGACGGGAGGGCGCAGCCTTTTTGGTGCTGTCCGCCAGATCGGCGGGCTGACGGCATTGAGCCGCGTGCTGGGTTTCGGAAGAGATATTCTTCTCGCGATTGTGCTGGGCGGTGGCCCCGTGGCGGATGCGTTTTTTGTCGCTTTCAAACTCCCCAATCTGTTTCGCCGGATGACAGCGGAAGGTGCGATGACCAACGCCTTTCTTCCCGCCTATGCCAAAGCCGAAAAAGAAAGTCCGGATGCCGCGAGGCGTCTTGCCGAAGAAATCCAGATCACTCTTCTGTGGGCGCTTGTGCTCATCACCATCGTGATGGAGCTGGCGATGCCGTTCGTGATCACGTTCCTGGCGCCCGGTTTTTCCGATGAAGGAGGGCGGTTTGAAACCGCGGTCATGCTGGCAAGAATCACCATGCCCTATCTGCCCATGATATCGCTGGTGGCTCTCTGGGCGGCGATTACCAATGCCGGCAATCATTTTTTCGGCGGTGCGGCGGCACCGGTACTGCTTAATCTTGTGCTGATGGCAGGGGCGGTCATCGCCGGTCTTCTTGCCGGGGTTGGTGCGGTGCCGGTAGCCGTCGCCGTGCCCTTGGCAGGCCTTCTGCAGATGCTGTTGCTCCGGCGGATGCTGATTAGGGTTGACCGGGTGCCACGCTGGATCCTGTTCCCGCGCATCAGCGAAGCGGGGCGCAGAATGTGGAAATCCTTCCTTTCTGCCGCGATTGGTGCCGGCGGTATGCAGATCAATCTGCTGGTAGATACGATCCTTGCGTCTCTTCTGCCCATCGGGGCGATTTCAGCGCTGTATTTTGCTGACCGGATAGCCCAGCTCCCGCTCGGCATTATTGGCATTGCCCTCGGAACAGCGCTGTTGCCGCAACTGTCGCGTTATGAGGCGGCGGGGGATAAGGAATCTGTTGTCCTTTCCATGGGCAAGGCCATCACCCTGGGGATGTTTTTTGCCCTCCCGGCCATGGCAGGGGCGATCTGTCTTGCCGAAGAGATCATCGGCGGGCTTTTTGCCTATGGTGCGTTTGATCCGGCCCGGATAACACCGGTCGCCGGGGTGCTTGTCGCCTACGGGTTGGGCATACCTGCTTTCATTCTGGCAAAAATCTTTCAGCCGGCTTTCTACGCGGCGCATGACCCGAAGACACCTCTGAAAATTTCATTCGGGACAATCGGGATCAATCTAGTGGCCAGCATTATGCTGATGCAGGTACTTGGCGTCGCGGGCCTTGCGCTGGCAACGTCACTGGCCAGCTGGGTTTCGGTTCTGGTGATGGGGTTGATCTTGATCCGGCGTGGCCGCCTTGAGATGAATTCTTTCAGTGGTCTTGGCAGGATTGTCTTCATCAGCCTTGCCATGGCTTGTGTGATCATCCTTGCCAGGTTCTATCTGTCGGAACCGCTCTCCGTGATGCCCTTTGGCCGTACCCTTGGCCTTGCTGTGCTGGTGCTGACCGGGGGTGTTGTCTATTTCGGGCTTGCCTGGCTTGCCGGTGTGCTTCCCTTCGGGAAGGAAGAAAGCAGGGCTTGACCCATCCGCCGCGGCAGGGAATAAAGGCAAGGGTAATTTTATAGGGTATATTCTTTCCATGACGAGAAGAATTTTTTCAGGTGTTCAGCCAACAGGCAATCTGCATCTTGGCAATTACCTCGGGGCAATCCGCAACTGGGTCAGCCTGCAGGAAAGTTTTGAATGCATTTATTGCGTGGTGGACCTGCATGCCATCACCGTGCCGCAGGACCCTGCTACTCTGATGGCAAATACAAGGGAGGTTGCGGCCGCGCTTCTTGCCGCCGGGATCGATGCGGAAAAATCTGTTCTCTTCAATCAGTCTTGTGTTCCCCAGCATGCGGAACTGGCCTGGATCTTCAATTGCGTGGCCCGCCTCGGCTGGCTTAACCGGATGACACAGTTCAAGGAAAAAGCCGGCAAGAACAGGGAAAACGCAACGGTCGGCCTCTACGCCTATCCGACGTTGATGGCAGCGGACATTCTTGCCTATAAGGCCACCCATGTGCCTGTCGGTGATGATCAGAAACAGCATCTTGAACTGACCCGGGATATTGCCCAGGCCTTCAATGCCATGTTTGGTGAGGATTTCTTCCCGCTTCCTGAGCCGCAGATCCTCGGTACCGCCACCCGGGTGATGAGCCTCAGGGATGGCAGCGCAAAAATGAGCAAATCGGACCCGTCGGAATATTCACGGATCACGCTCTTTGATGATGCGGATGCGATCATGGCAAAGATCCGCAAAGCGAAAACTGATCCGGAACCTCTGCCATCGGAGGTCGAAGGCCTTGAAAATCGTCCGGAAGCGCAGAATCTGGTAGCTATCTATGCCGCCCTTGCCAACAGGGATGAGGCGGATGTGCTCACGGAATTCGGCGGCCAGGGGTTCGGCGTGTTCAAGCCGGCGCTTGCGGACCTTGCCATCAGCCAGCTTGAACCGATCACCAGCCGGATGCAGGCCCTGATGGATGATACTGATCATATCGATCAGATTCTGGCCGATGGCGCAGAACGTGCCCATGCGATTTCAGCACCAATCATGGCGGATATCCGCCGCCTGACAGGGTTTCTCGGCAAAAGCCTCGGCTAGATCTGCCCGAAAAGCTTGTGGTGGCGGTTGTATTCCCCGGGCACTGACCTTATATTATTTCTAAGTTCAACCCGGAGATGCCGAGATGTTTATTCAGACGGAAGACACCCCGAATCCAGCAACACTTAAGTTCATTCCCGGTGTTGAAGTCATGGCAAAGGGTACAGCTCATTTCGAATCGATAGACGATGCCGGCAACTCACCCCTTGGCCGCCGCCTTTTTGGTGTGGATGGTGTCACAGGTGTTTTTCTCGGCAGTGATTTTGTTTCCATAACCAAGGATGACAGCCGCGAATGGTTTACCATTAAACCTGGTGTTCTGGCCGCGATCATGGAGCATTACGCCAGCGGCCTTCCGGTGATGGAAGCCGATGAAGAAACAGAAGACGACAGTGATGACAATGACACCGTCAAGCAGATCAAGCATCTGCTTGATACACGCGTGCGGCCTGCTGTGGCCATGGATGGTGGAGATATCGTCTTTAAATCCTTCGATGAAGGCATCGTGACGCTCTATATGCGGGGTGCATGCCAGGGCTGTCCAAGCTCGACGGCCACCCTTAAGATGGGCATTGAAAACATGCTCCGTCATTATATCCCCGAAGTTCAGGAAGTGCGCGCTGACAACGGCTAAGCAACGGATCTGATCTCAGATGGCACATCGCCCTAACTCTGGTCTGCATCGTTTTCTTGTTCTGTCTGCCCTTGGCCTGATTGGGGTTAAATTTCTAATTATCGGTATTATCGGCGTCAAACCGCCATCGCTCAATGATGGTGAAACGATCTCTCCACAGGACAGGCAGGCACAGCTTGAAAACATGCTGGCACCAAAGCCGGAATTGCATTGGGTCAATCCCAACAAGGATTTTGATCTAGCTGAAAAGAGTACACGGTTAAATCCTCCGGTTGAGGCCGAAACAGGACGTCCGGATAAAGATTTGGCGCCGGCCTCAGGGACAGAAATTCGTGTTGCACCGGTGTATTTTCAGCAGCTTCCTGATCTGTCTTCTCTTGACAGCAATGAGCGTAAAGACAGGTTTATCCGCTATATGTTGCCTCTGATACTGAAGGCAAATGAAGATGTCAGACAACGTCAGAAACTGATACGGCAAACGATTGCCGAAAATGATTTTGAGCTGCTGGAAAAATGGGCTGAACTTTACGGCATCAAAGTGGCTGGGAGGGATGATGATACCATTGCCCGGGTTCTGTTAAAAAGGGTCAGGCCGGTGCCGGTTTCTCTTGCCCTTGCCCAGGCGGCGGTGGAATCCGGCTGGGGTACCTCACGTTTTGTTATGGAGGGCAACGCGCTTTTTGGTCAATGGGCCTGGTCGCTTGATGCCGGCATCAGGCCGGAAGAGCCAAGATACGAGAATGCGGTGGTCCGATCTTTCCCCACTCTTTTTGATTCGGTCCGTGCCTATATTCATAACCTGAATACGCATTACGCCTATTCAGATTTTCGCAAAATACGTCTTGAGATCAGCACCCCGCCAACCCCGGATGAAATTGACGACCTTATTTCCGGTCTGCATCCATATTCCGAAGAGGGCGAGAAATATATTAAGACGTTACGGCTGATCATCGCCAGCAATGATCTGTGGATATATGATCATGCTGTTCTTGACGGTGAATGATCATCAGGGAAGAAACTGACGCC
>Ga0255760_10000658_pt1 | contig 34347 bp, 35 predicted proteins | sample 071ome_25_FD_179960 | JGI IMG/M metagenome (GOLD analysis project Ga0255760, IMG submission 179960) | Coastal salt marsh microbial communities from the Groves Creek Marsh, Skidaway Island, Georgia - 071410BT metaG (version 2) | ecosystem: Environmental > Aquatic > Marine > Intertidal zone >...
AGCAGAACTACTCTGATAACAAACAAGTAGTGTCAGATATTATCAACCTTGACGAGATTCATGTAACGTCGTGTGTTTGTGACCTGTGTAATCCAGATCGCAAACACGACGACATGTAAAACGCTACTTGGCATCTGATTTTGAAGCAGTTGTTTTTTTAGTCGTTTTTTTCGTGGGGGTAGATGACCCAATTTTTTTAGGTTCGTCGCTTACAGAGTCTTCTGACGGCACGACATCGGAAATGCGTGGCTGTTCCACTCTGCGTAATGAACCGGGCATCTGTGTCCATGTCACTAAACCTGCTTGACGTAAAGCAGCAAGTCGAGTTTTGGTGTATGCACCAGAGATACGCAAGCCTGTAGCAATTGCGCCTGAAGTGCAAGCGTTGTGACGAGCACGAATCTCGTCAATCGCCTGTAAAATTTTTGTGTCGATGTTGGAAGAATCTGGCATGGTGATAGTATATCTGATAACTGAAAGGAACCGTAATGATTAAACGTGATATTTCTGATCTTCCTCGTTCACAAGGCGATGACGGAGTACCACCTTCTAAAAATAATTTTATTGCTCAACGTTTGGCTGAAGCATGGTTTGCTAAGTATCAAGCCGAAGGGCATATGGATAAGGCACGGGCTATTCCAGAGTTGCCGTATCGTGCGTCGCAAGCATCAATGCGTTGTGATCGCCAACTGTATTATGCGTTGACTAACGAACCAGCAACCGAACCATTCACGGTTGCATCTGCGTGGGCAATGGGGTTAGGAACTCTTGTTCACGAACATGTTCAAGATGCTGTACAAGAATTGTTTCCTGATGCAATTACTGAACCAACTGTTGACTTGCAGTCGATAGGTATTCCGGGTTCAGGTCACGCTGATCTTATTGTTGATCACGATGGTGACCGTGTGCTTGTTGAACTTAAAACTACTGGCGGGTTTGGTTTTAAAGATATGGCAACACCTCATGGTGGTCGTCCTAAAGGTCCAAAGTATTCGTACTTGTTGCAGGCTGGCATGTTAGCGGCGGCTTTAGGCATTGAGAAAGTTGTTATTGCAGTGCTCGCTATGGAAAGTGCGTCTGTTGGTATTCAACGTAAGTATGATTTGACTGATGCTGAGCGGTTTTCTGCTGAATGGCATTACCATATTGATGAGTTGATGCCTTACGTAGAGGCTGAACGTGAACGTATTGAAAGGGTTATTAATGACGTACGTAATGATCAGTTACCCGCTCGTTTGCTACATGATCCTGAAGTGGCTGAAGGAGCGCAAGTAACAAGACCGTTAAGTGAGCGTGCTCCGTGGATGGTAAGACAAGTTGATGACAATGGTAACAACATTGTTGTAGAGGCTGGTACTACATGGATGTGTGGCTATTGTCAATGGCGAACCACATGTGATCAGGCAGGAGAATGATATGCCTCGCAATACTATTACCCCGTTAAGTAACATTGATCGACGTGCTCCTGAAGCCGGACGTATTCGTATCGGTATTAAAAGCGGTCGTGCTATGAAATCTATTGACACGTTCCGTTTTACGTCACCTCATCAAGATGTGATTGAACAGTTGGCTGATATGTACGGTGGCACTGCTGAACCGTGGAGCGATGATCGTGCTCGTATTCGTGACCAGTTTCAAGTAGTTACTAAAACGAATCAGATACCTGTGTATTTACCGGCTAATGGGTTGTCTGTGTATTATGAGAAGTGGAGCGGCGGAGGATGTGAACGGCGTTGTGATGGGCAGTCATGTGAGATTGTTCAGAGCCGTGGTATGATGTTGATTTTGTAAGCACGCCTTGTATCTGTGTTAATAAAGGTGTGCGTGAATGTTCACCTTATACACGTTTGAATGTGGTGATTCCGACGTTGCCGTTTTATGGTACGTGGCGTTTGGAAAGCAAGGGTTGGAATGCGTTGCATGAGTTGCCGGGAATGTTTGAAATGATTCGTTCGCTTGACGAGTCGGGTCGTATGGTGCAAGCAATGTTGTCTGTTGAAAAGCGTAGCGATAAACAGAATGGTCGTACTCGCCATTTTGTTGTGCCTAAGTTGACGTTGGCTCAGTCTCCTGAAGAGTTACAAACTGGTCAGGCAAGTGTTGCATCTATTTCTGCTGGAGAAACTGCTGAGTTGCCGTCTGTTACACCTGCTATCCATAATGAGATTGTTGAATTGTTACGTGCAGATGCCGCAGAGTTCGGCATTGATGAAGAGTTATTTATTGAGGTTGTAATGGATACAACTAATGGTGATGTTGATCGTATTAAAACGATGCACAGTAAGTTAGTGGATGGTAGTTTGACTCCTGCCGAAAGCGAAGGGACAATCGTATGGATCAAAACGACGTAACATTTGTTGATACTACTGAGTTAACTGATAACAATAGTGTTGATAATCCGGCGCATCTTGCTGATTCTTATTTGATTACGTCAAACATTATTGAGTTGGCTGGTATGGAAATGCCTGCTATTTTGTTTGAGTTTTCTAATTCGTTATCTTCTGAAGTGCAAAGCATTATGCTTGTTGGCAGTAACGAAAGTTTTGATTTGTTGCGATCTCATGTTCGTCAAGCAGTTGATAAGTGTGCTCTCGAAATGTCGAAGCGTGTTCAACAATGATTATTGGTATTGATCCCGGTTTGTCAGGTGGACTTGCGTGTGTAGATGGTGCTGTGTTGTTGGGTGTTTCTCCAATGCCTACAAAACCAATGCCAACTAACACGAAAAAACAAATGGTTGATCCTGACGGTGTAGCCCGCATCCTTAAAGATTGGTTTATGTTGTGGGATGTTAACGATGGTTGTATTGAACAAGTGAGTGCTCGCCCAAATCAAGGTGTGACTTCTATGTTTAATTTCGGTACGTCGTATGGGATTATTCTTGGTGCGTTTGCAAGTGCTGACATGAATTTGTCATCTGTGACAGCGCATCGTTGGAAAAAAGATTTAGGTTTAACTAGCAACAAAGATGAATCACGGCAAATGGCGTTAAAGTTATGGCCTGATTTTGATGATTACTTTAAAAGGAAAAAAGATGACGGCATTGCTGAAGCCGCACTTATCGGATTATGGTACGACTCTCATGTCAACTAAATATCCGCCGCCGTTATATCACCATAACGGTAATACGGTGTCATGGTACACCTACAAAAACGAAGCCGATGCTAAACGTGCCTCAATAATTGCGGAACATGTTGCGATAACAGGTGGTGGCATCAACCATAGTTGGCTGTATCATTTGCCGGGACAAATTATCGTGAACTCTGATGGAACATACACAGTAACAGTCGTATAATAAGATCGCCGTTGCTTGAGAAGTTTGTTCCTTTCACTCGCAACGGTAGGGCAGGGGTATGCAAGCCGGTGTACCCCTGCCCACTTTCTACCATTTAACTTTGTCAGCCCAGTAAGCGGCAGACATTTTGCCTTTTTTAATGTTGGCTGCATGACGTGCTTTAAACGACGCACGTTTCTTTTTCATGGCCGCTGACTCGCCTGCTTTTGGTTTGCCTGCCGTCTTTGCGCCTTGCTCACCAAACCGAATGGTTTTAATTTGGTCGCCTTGTTTAGCCACAACAACATGTGACTTAGTAGGATGATTAGGTGTACGCTTTGGTTTATTAAAACCTGTGACACCTGCTCTTGCTAAACGTGGATCTTTTTTTGACATATACTAAGTGTAACACATGACATTTTCAGCGGCACCCAAATGGTTTACACATGCAAACTGTAAACACAAAACACATTTGTTTTTTCCTGCCCGTGGACACAGCACCATTAACAATGCCCGTTTACTGTGTTTAACATGTCCAGTACGAAAACAATGTTTTGATTACTCCATAGAATTAGCCCAACAATTTAATGTCGATGGTTTGTGGGGCGGAGCAAGTAAAAAAGAAAGGGAACATTACATGAAACAAAAAGGACTACACATATCACGACGTACCACATTAGCGTCTGATAACAATGAGTGAAGAACTGCCACCACTTCCAATGTGGTTAAAAAAAGAACGGGCTAAAGCATTACGGTACTCTAAAGCACTACGACATTTGTACGGTACGGGTCTCAAACCTTTAACTTATGAAGACGATGCATGTAAATGGGACGGCCCTTTGTTGCCGTTAGAACCAATGGACCGTGGCTACATGATGGAACGTGATGTGCAACACGGAACGACTGCTGGCTATCAATACCATCGACGTAACGGCCAAACTCCATGTGAAGATTGTCGTACTGCACAATCTGATTACAACCGTGCGTCACGTCAACGAAAGTTACGTGAACAGGCTAACGGTCGTACTGAGGAAACAACTGCTTAGCCAAACGTTCATTGCCTTTTGCTACTTGCCAATATGTTGTTGTTGCTGGTCGCACACGCATTAACGCAATCATCCACATACACATATTTGCCACCACTGTAAAGAACACTCGCATAACTAAACGTTGCTTGAATGTTACGACGAGCAAGCACATGTTGAGAGCGAGCCATAGATAACTGAGTACTGTTACTGGGTGAATTTCGTACATTACTCGCCGTGAATAATAGTCGTATATTGGTGTTTGTTGTTCTTGTTCAAGTTTCTGTATGTACCAATCAACAAACATATTGATGTAACCAATAATTGTGTCTCTCGCATATATGTGCGCCCACGATTTGTATTCCACAACTATCATACTCTTGATTCTGTGCGTGTTGGTTCTGCTTTGCGTGACCTAAAAAATCCATGGCAACTGTTGCAACAGTATCGTTGATACACCGCTGAGTTTGTGTGCATAAAACCACGTTTGTGAAATGATGTGGATGCGCAACGTGTACATGCCAACGCTTGATTGTTTGCAAGCGCACGATTTGGATGCGGTTTAATCCACGGTAACAGTTCGTCATAAAGTTGTTCTGTTAACACAACATCTTGTTTGTTGTATCGACGCATAATGTTCCATGCTTTTTCTTCGTTGTTCATACATGCCAGCCACAAATCAAATCCGTCGTGTTGCACTTTGGAGCCGAGTTCTAATTGTGTTGCAACATGTTGAAGTTTGTTCGATGGAAACTTAAATGACTTCTTAACCGTAGATAACAAATCAATGTCAGCATGTGGTGACGGTGGAGGCATATGAGCAACCACAAACTCACGATTCAAATGTTTAATATCAAACGCTTTCCCGTTGTAATGAACCACTGCATCTGCTTTGTCTAACAATTCCCACGCTGACTGCACCATTGCTTCATGCCCGTCATGAAAATCAGACTTAAAAATCACGTTCTTTGAGCCGTGCCATTTTGCGGCAAACGAAATGACTTGACCAGTTTCAGATATCTGATTTAACCCGATGTTCTGATTCCAAAGACCCCAAACATATGCCAAGTTTGGCCGTGTCTCAATATCAATGATCAGAATCTGCATTAGTTTTATCTAGATGCCACTCAATATGATGAGTAATTTTGTTGTTTACATCATCTACTCTATTACGAATATCATGCAGTGTGTCAAGGTTATCTTTATGTTGTTCAGAATTACGTTTATCTAAACGATGCAATAGCCACATTAAAGGACCGCCAATAAGAGCCACAACTATTGAAACTATGGCGGTATCCATTATGAATCCGACACAATTGCGCTAAACACATACAACAAAAGTGATGCAATACTGATACCAACACCCCATTTAAGTGTTGAACCTGACAAAGTAATAAGCACAAGACCCGTTCCGCCTAGCACCCAACTCAATTCTTTAAGTTCTTCTGCAAGTTTCTTCATGACTTACGTACCTTTGATGCTCTAACAGATCCGGGTAACGGCAGAAACGAAGTGACTACAGTTACAGATACTATTGTACGCCTTTGGGCTACTGTCACGCTAGAACCAGACGGTATGTAATTGTCATGTGTGCCATCAAACACGTTAACTTGTGCTTCGTACGCTTCTTTTTCTTCTATTGAAGCGTTTGTAGATGGCTGTGCAATTGTAGTTGTACTGTTATTCGTCGTTGAAGTAACGGGAATTGTACTTGTTGTGCTTGTCGTGCTTGTCGTGCTTGACGTTGTACTCGTCGTCGTCGTCGTACTTGTGGAAGACGTTGTAGTGGGAGCCGATGTGGTAGTCGGGGCAACTGTTGTTGTAGGTGCAACGGTTAGTGGGACAGTTGTTGTGGGGACAGTGGTGCTTGTAGTGGATGTGGTGGGCGCAACCGTCGTGGTGGATGATGTAGTCGAACTCGATGTGGTAGTCGTTGGTGGCGTTGTTGTCGTTGTTGTCGTGGTTGTTGACGGAAGGACCACGGTAGTTGAAGTTGTGGTCGTAGTGGGTGGCAGGGTTGTTGATGTCGTAGATGTCGTCGTCGTTGTTGTTGATGTGGTGGTTGTCGTGGAAGTGCTTGTAGTTGTTGATGGTACACCACCTAAAGTCATTTCAGTTAACAGTTCGTATTGGCCTCCATCGTACCCTAAACCATTTTGTTGTGGATAGTATCCTGCTCTTAGTCGATAGTCGCCAGCGTTAAGCGTAAGGTAAAGTTTTGCTGAAAAGCATTGTCCTTGACCATGATTGCTGTCATCATCTGATGCAATAAGTTCGCCTGTTGATTCAGGATTATCGTCGTACAACCAAAGATATGGGTCAACTGTCAAATTTTCACACGTTTGATTGCTGTTACCATAAATAACAACAAGAGTTTGATCTTCTTGTACTGTAAAGTACCAGTCTGATTCTTCAGTAACAGTTACAGAACCAGCAAAAGCAGGAGGGGCAAACCATGCCAACAAAAGCACAGTTACCCATCCCGCTACACTGCTACGGCGTAACCAAAGTTTTAACCGAGACCCATTGCCGCCCATGTTTTAGGACCAACAATCCCGTCTACATACAAATCGTGTTCCGCCTGCCATGCCTTAACCGAGGCTTCAGTTTTCGGACCATACTGTCCATCGACATATGCGCCAACGACCTGTTGAACACGCTTAACGTTTTCGCCACGTGAACCAACCTGCAACCAAATCTTTGTTGCCGCAGGTTTACGTGCAGTTTTCTTAGCAGTTTTAGCAGGAGCCTTACCGCCCTTACCTAACTCACGTTCAAACACTTTACGAATACGTGCCGCATCATCAGCCGCATCATTATCTAACTCCCAATGAATCCAGTCTCCGCCCGGAGTACCAGAAAATGCACGGCGTTCATACACTTTCCATGTTCCACGGTCACATTTCCAGCCACGACCCCACGGTTCAGGATAGTAATCGAATACGGCTTCAACACCTAGTTCGTCGGCATGACGTACAAGAAACTCGCAAGCACGTTTAGCGTCATCATAGTTGCCGGTGCCACGGTACGGTGCGCCACGCCAAGAGTTGTCACCTGCCCGAGCAGTCGCATGAACACTGTAACTGGTTTTGCCACGCTTCTTGCGTACACCAAACGTACCGTTATTCCACAATCCAAAGTATTGTTCCAAACACTTTGTCATTGCTTCTGTGCCTTCACGTTTACCGTCAGCAATTTTGTCAAACCCCGTGTACGGTCGCATTACTTCACGCTTCCTCGAAAGCCTCTTCAATATCTTCTTCACTTAAATTCCCGTCTTTGTATGCTTGTGCAAGTTTTTGTACAACCGCTAGTACAGCGATTGAACCTGACATTGTAGCACTCTTCCAAACTTCAACTCCAATTGCGGAACCTACCGCTACGTTTGGGATTGCGCTTGCTACAAATACGCTAACAAGTCTAAGCGTCAGGGGTTTCAGTTGGTTCATTGTTATTCTCCTGTTGTTGGTATTTGCGAAGTTGTACAGCCTGCACACAAATCGTCAATTCTTTCGGGAACTGGCGTTCCATTTCTGTTACCAGTTCTTCAATGTTAATGTTCATTGTGTCTTCTCCTAAAAAACTTAATAGGCGTTACAGAACCGCTTCAACCATAGCAATTATATCAGCCACCGTCTGCACTTGCAGAAAAGAAACATCATCTAATTCAATACCAAACTCTTCCTCTAAAGCAACATCAATTTCCATAATGTCTAACTCGTCAACATTCAAATCTGCGACAGTAGACTCAGCCGTTACCAACGACACATCTATTCCCGTTACGTCAGCCACGCACTTAAAGACTCTGTCGTTATACATTAGTTTCTCCAGTAATTCCAAATAAGTGCGATGTCTTAGAAGACAGACCGCTAACTGCCTTAGTTAAATCTTTAACTAAACGAGTGTGATAATCATTTAGTGCTTCATCTTCGGCAATACGACTCTCTGCCCATTGTTGTAGCATGTCTATTGTCACGTTTTCAATTCCAAAAAAACTACTCGGTCTAGCCCATTTTAACGGAACTAACATTGCGTCCGATTTCGTGCGACCTGTTTCCGTATCAGTAACAGTGACAACGACATCTAATTCAGTCACAACATTAACTAGACCATTCTTATCTGGCTTGCGATTGTACTTGGCATCAAGAACAGCGGTTGTTACTTCAATACTCACGACAACGTAGCCTCCAAAGCGGCAAGTCTGGCTTCAACTTCTTGTAAAGCCTTAGTTAAAACCGCAGTCAATGCCAAGCCATCAATAGCACCATTCTCACCCTGATACGGAGAATCAGGTTTCAAATTCATATCAGTAGCCTCGGGAATCACTTCACCAACTTCTTCAGCAATAAAGCCGATAGTCCCACGCTTCCAGTTCTGATACATAAAGCATGGTGATTCAGGGGTATTATTACAGTCACGACCACACAAATGAACCGCCTCTTCACCATCGTACTGATCTTCTCCAGCGGCAACTTTGATTGCGTTCAAGCGGTTTAGCGCTGACTGACGACGCTCAGTATCCATATCACGTACAAGCCTGTCTTGTTTTTTAAAGCGATAAGACACTGGTCGCAACTGCTTTATCAAATCAGTAGCAGTAGTGTCATATGTAACATTTACAGCAGAAGACAAAGGTTTTGCTACACCCCAAGATTCAATATCTTGTTTCATGCGGCGGGATGACTGATTGGAAATGTATGCGGCAACAGTTATATAACCACTATCGTTGTAGTTTCTGGCATACCAAATACCTGATGCTGGTCGCCACTGTCCAGTATGTGTATTACTAGCGTATGATTGAAAACCAATACCACTATTCTGAGAACTCTGACCTTGCAAGGATACTGAGTCCCAACCAGTACTTCCTGAATACTTGTACGCTCTCAATTGCCCACCGTTTGTGTACACATGCTTAGCGCTATACGAACGCACCCAACTGGTGTCTTGCATATACCAGCCACCGTTGTAAGACTGGCTGTACCAACCCGTTGCATTAAAAGTACGAAACCAGCCTTGCTCTAGGTAAACGCCAGCGGTATCAAAGTAGCAGACGCGATTGTTCGTGTGAATACCAATCTGGACATTACCACCGCCAACCAAATACAAAGGCTGACTAGTAGTCCACGAGCAGACAGTTGGCCGTGAGTAATACTCGCCCATTGAAATACCGTAGGACGTATATGACTCTGGAACGATTGCCATTCGATACTTGTAGTCGGCGTAGATTTTGTGAACGCCGTATGACCCTCCGCTTCCGCCCGCTATCCTCAATGGAGAGCCAGAACCCAACGACGTCGTTCCTGCGATGTAAACACCACCTCTGAAATCAACCGTGTTGGAGTTATACGGATACGAGAACACGACCTCGTTTGACCCTCCGCTTCTGCGGAAAAATGAGATGCGGTCTGCGCTTTCACCTGTAGCGTAGGCGGGCGTGCCGTCGCCGTTGTAGAAGATGCCACCGCCGTACGAGTTTGATTGTCCAGCAAACACTGCGCCAGTTCCTTGACTGCTTCCCTGCGCTCTGATTTCTGCAAGCCCGGAGTCCGAGGAATGTTCGACCTCCAACATCGTGGATGTTCCTGTGATGTAAAGGTTGTTCACAAATCGACCGTCGCCGTTGACATCCAACTTGTACGACGGTGTGGTGTCACCAATACCGACATTGCCAGACGAATTAACAACTAACCGAGCCTGAGTGCCATCATGAAGTTCAATCGTGCCACCTGTGAGATAAGTAGTAAAGTTAGCGTTACCAAAACGACTAGGACCGCCATCGTTCCGTAGTGTCATTGTGTTTATTCCACCGTCAGCAGAACGGGTTGAGCCGTTAACGAAGAACACCGCCTTTGGTCCTGTGTCATTATCTGCTCGAAGGAAATAGTTGTAGTCACCAGACCCACCACTGTTCTCAATGTCGATAGCAGGTTGCGATAAAGCGGTGCCGCTCCGTGAGATGTTGACGTGTGTCATCCCAACTTGATTCATAATGTCGTCGTATGTCAGTCCACTTGCACCGCTGAACGTTCCACCGTTGTTGTACTGAACTTGACCGTCACTACCGCCGGGAGACACCGTAATTGTTCCAGTTGCTACATCAATCCATGACGTACCGTCATACAACTGTAATGTTGTGGTAGACTTATTGTAAGCAATCATGCCCGATGTCAACGACCGTGCAAGAGCACTATCCCTATCCGAAGCGTTATCAAAACGCATAACAGACTGACTCATCAAGTAAGCATTGGCATCAAAACCACGGACGGGTTCATTGTCCGCCCAATATTTTACACCTTCAACGATTGCCATTACTTTTCCTTAGGAGAACAAATGCGTATTCTGTCTACCATTCTACTACTAATACCATTCTTCAACGAACTACCACACGAAGAAACTTATCTTTGTCCACAGGCTGTACGTCTTGCCGCAAGTGTCGGATGGGTAAACGAAGACCTTGAAATAATTGACCAAATCATGTGGGCTGAAAGCCGATGCCATGTTGATGTTGTTTCTTCGACAGGCGATTACGGTTTGTTTCAATTAAACTGGTCAGCAAATAGTCGATGGTTGAGTAACGCCGGATATGACCGTGACAATTTGTTGGTGTCTTCAAATAATGCTCGGGCGGCTTTGATGCTGTCACATTATGCTGAAATACAATACGGTTGTAAGTTCCAGCCGTGGTACATGTCAGGCACATGGTGTTAAGCCCAATCGCCCAAAAGTTGATACAAAGTTATTGTTCCGCCAGTGTAATTAATACTATTCCCACCACTATAATCACCATTTTCAACACGAAACTGTATGGCGGCTGGGTTATCTCCAGAAGCAACTAAAGTAAAAACACCGGCAAGGTGAAAATTCGCAATTGTATTAGAACCCATAAGTGTTACATTACTACCTCTCATAATGTAAGCACTTGAAGCCGCCACTGCGCTTGAGTTGTCTCCTGTTATTGTTGACCGAGTAACATGAACGGCATAAAGAGCATTAGTCCCTATCCGCAATCTAGGATATCCAGCAGTATCTGTATCAACTAATGCGATACCATCCGGGTCACTTGTTTCAGTAAGAGTCGGATATTCTACGTATTCAGCATACGTTACTGTTCCTCCTGAATAACTGTATGTTGCAACAGGAAACATTGATCTACGACCCAATGCGTAATCAGCAATTTGTTCTGTGTCAACAGCATCATTATCAATCTTTGCGTTTGTCACAGCATTGGCCGATAAATGTACTGAGTCAATTGACCCATCAACATAATGTTCAGAATCAATTGACTCATCAGCAATCTTGTCGCCGTTCACAACGTCAGCCCCTAAATGTACTGTGTCAATTGACCCGTCAACATAATGATCAGAATCAATCGAATTGTCAGCAATCTTGTCGCCGTTCACAGCATCCGCATTAATTTTATCTGTCGTCACCGCATTGTCAGCAAGTTCAGTAGTGCCAACATCACCCGCCTGAAGGCTCGTGTCAATCCATTCCAACCCATCTGTTTCAGCAGAGTTAGCACTCAACACATAACCATTAACGCCAACACTTTTAACAACCGCATTAGTACCATCATGGACAACAAGATCGCCCTTAGCCGACTGCAAATTCACATAACTGTTTGCTTGATCAATAGTTGACGCATCCAAAACATGCTCAACAATTTCACCAAGATCATGATCAACTGCTGACGTGTTATCGTAACCACGTGTCTGAATATTAAACTGATTAGTTACACGACTGCTAACAAGAATCTTTTCTTCATCAGCCGTATTACGACCCAACACAACAACAAATGGACCGCTTGCACCATCAGGAAATGTTGAGCCGTCAGTTACAGTAAAACTACTTGGAGTGCCAGAAATCGGCGCAGTAATTGCAGTTGCTTGCGCCCCGCCAGTAAAAGATTTACGTTCAAAAGATCCTGCCGCCATTGTTTACTCCACACTAATTAATTGTACTGTTAACACTAATTCAAGCCATTCACCTGCATCATCCCATTTATTTGGCTCAACACTAAAATTATCTATCCGCACTCTATTGTAATGCACACCCTCGGTGTACGTAAAGACCGTACGATTACGCCACAAATCACGCACAAAATTTATTTCATCCCACGGATCATACGAAACCAACGCACCCTCAGTGCCACCAACCAAAGTTGTGCGACCAATGATTAACGGTATCTGCCATTGTTGGGTGGAAGGCGCAATAGGGTATGCCGACATTTTCCATTGACGCACAACAGGTGTACTTGTGCCGGGACCATTTAATGTCAACTTCAGATGAGCACGATTAAACGTTGTGCCTTGTGGTGTTAACACCAATTCTTTTGCACCGGGAACTGCAACAGTACGAGAACCAATAACTGTCCCTGTTTCGCTATCAATTACTTCGCATACAACAGACTCGCCTGTGTTGAGAGCATCAAATCGTACTTCGACTCGTCCTAATGATTTGTTTTCCGCTGTACCAAAATATATGTCGCCAGTAGTTAGATAGCCTGTTGTTACAAAGTCGCTTGTAATGTACCGCAATTGTCCATCTGAACCTAATACCCATGTGAATGGTTCGGTAAATGTGTCTGGTTTGCCTGCGATGTCAAACGTTGTGTCAACAAATGAACCGATGTATAACGATGCAACAGTTGTCAAGTCGTCGCTAATAAGGTCTGTTGCGTATGCCGGTGTGAGTGTGTCAGTAAAATCTTCAAGCGAAATACGTCCGAGTTGAAGTTTGCCGTCTGGCCTATCCCACCCAAACCATATAAACTTTTGGTAGGCGTATGCTGTTGTTACTGGCAGATCAGTTTCGATGAGCCCGCCGTATGTGAGTGAGCCGTCGCCTGACAACGTAGCAAATCGTAGTCCTCGGTTGCCCCACAAAATTGCGTTACCAGCGTATCCAAAACCGCCGTACAGTTTTTCGTCTGATGGGAATACGGTTGCTTGTGAACCAATAGCAAGGTTGCCTGTTGAGGTAACAGTCATTGCAAACATTGATGATTCGTCTGCGCCGTAACCGCCTACATAAATCCGTGAACCAATATTAAATGCTGTTGTCCATTGGAATTTTTCGTCGATGTGTGTGTAAAGCGCTGTTGCAATTACGTTTGTTGCGTCGGTTGTAATTTCATAGATTGTGTTTCTAAAACCACATAGCAACGTGTTGCCAACAATTTTAAATAGGGTTGGTGGAGGTCCGTATCCAAGATCACCAGTTTTTTGTACTAACGTTTCATGTTGTTTGCTTGTTAATACATCGTTTTGAATGATGCCGTAACACAGTTTTTGTTTGTTGTTATAAAAATCAATACCAATAATTGTGTCGTTGCGATCTTCTACAACAGAATAAAACTGGTTGTGTATGGTTTCAAAATTTGTGACGTATCCGTTACCAGAATTGCAAATAATGTGCGCACCAAACGACTCGGATCCATTTGTAGTGTAAGGAACTGCCGCACCATTTTTGTCAAGAATCATTGTCTCAAAACCGTTAGACACAATTAGATAGTCGTTAATGTCGTAACGATATTTATGAATCCATGATCCCAACAATTGGTATCCGGTGCTAGACAGCGGCTGGTATTTGTCTGCTAGCAGAGGTTGCAATGATAATGCGTTAGGTTCCCACGGATTTAAACCTTCTGAATAATCGTAACGGCGACCAAGCACATCGTCATCAAGATCAGCAATAGGTTGCCCCATGCCATATGACCAGTCGTAACGGTAACGCCACCAGCCACCATTAGGATTAAACAACTGGTCAGATGGTTCTCCTGATGACACTACTCCTTCACGAAATGACGGCAACCCTGTATGACGGTAACCGTTCAAATCCATTGCATAGATACGTCCATCTAACGCAACAGAGTTCGCAGGCACCGACGTAAATGTCGCACCTGTCCCCGCATAAAACGGGGTAGGTGGACTAAACGTTTGTGTTACCTGCGTGCCTGCCATTACCAAGCCACCATCGGATACTTGGTACGCAATTTCATAATTTCTGCACTATAACGACGCAAATAATTTGCACGCATAGTTTGTGCTAACTCCAAACCACGGTTGACAGCCACATCACCAGCACGCCGTGACTCGTCAGCAGGTTGACGACTAGCACGATTGTTCTCATCGTCGGATAACAACCGCACTTTAATTCCTAACGCCAACAAATCAAGCATTGAACGCTGTAAACCAACATCTGCTACAAGATCATCAGACTGCGCCAATGTATCATCAACAATAAACGGATACGCAATTTGAGCATGTACCTGACCGTTACGGCTAACACCATTATGTGTCACCAACCGAATCAACAAACCGCTTGCGGACGCACCTGACCAAACAGACGGATCACCCCGTTGCAACCTAAACTTTAATGACGGCCACGAAGAAGAATCAGATTCTTCCCAATTACGACGCACACGAATAACACCAATAGCGTCAGCCAACGATGACGGCAACTCTACTGTTTCGTCCTCTGTGTCAACTGTCCATTCGTAATCAACAACAGAAAACAAATCAGGTTCCCACGAAGTAATCTCATCAATCAACGCATCGTAAGCCTCAAACCGTGTAAACCGTGGATTAACTACAATCTCATCCCCAGCAGAATGTGCCTCAACATTAGAATCCTGCCAGCCACGCAACACCTCAACAGTTTTAGTTGACGTATCAACAGACAACACCCGCATCAACTCAAGGCCAACTGCAAGCACAGACCCCAAACGATAAGCAGGTGTTAACTCGTACGACAACGTGAGCGTCGTCCCAGACGTGCTTACATTGTTCGCTAAAGTATTTAACTCATTACGTACAGACGAATTAAGTTGTCGAATAGTACGATCTAAAAGTGATTCAACAGTTGTTCTTGCCATGATCTCTCCCCTTGTGTGGAGGAGGGAACAACGTCCCCTCCCCCACAACTATTGTGTTTTACTAGGGGTTAACTAGATCAGACAAGATCCGAAGGCAACGCCGCAGTGTTATCAAGCCCAGTCCAACGTGCCATGTGACGCTGACCCTTGACTTCAAAACCGCCTTCAGCGACAAACATGTAGTTGTCCTTGTCGTCGGTCTTAGCAAGTGGCTGCATAACCATTGGCTGGAACACACGGTAAATCACGTTTTCACGGTTCAAACCGAATGCGTCAGTTGCCTTACAGTAACGGTTGCGAACAAGCAGAACGTCACCAAACTCGGTGATGACGCTAGTTGCACGACGACGACCACGACGCTCGTCTTCAACAGTTACAGTTTGAATGCGCTCTGCGCCAGCAAGGTTGTTGAGTGCCGCAAAGTTTGCAGGGTTTGACACAATAGCGGTGAACTGTCCACCTGCGTCGTATGCAACCTGCTGTACACGCTCAACTTCTTCAACCGTCAACCAGTCACCTGATGCGGCTCCGTTGTATACGTTGCTCGTAATAAACTGTGACACGCCGCCAGTTGCACGAGTTGTGCCTGACTGGTACTTAACACCGTAAAGAAGTGCCTGCTCCATGTTGACACCTTCAGCCAACATAACCTTACGAGTCTGACGTGCCAACTCGTTAGCAATACCATACTTCGGAATACGCTGTGCAGTACGACTGATCTGAATCTTTGAAGTCCAAATCTGCGTGTAGTTGCTGTACTTGGTACGACCAGTGAACTGTTCGTCACCAATTGAACCTTCAGAAAGAAGCGTACCAATACCAATAACTTCTGCGTTAATCAAGTGCGTTGCGGCAGTGGTGCCTGCGGCTCCACGAACAACAGTCAACGTGTCGCCGCTAATTGATGTAACAGTCATAACTTCATCGTCAATACGAATCGCGTCACCTGCGGCAAAACGCTCGCCTGAACCTGCGGCAACGTCAACCTCAGTTTCGGTTGCATCAAGTGCTTCACCGGCTGTTGTCCGTGGCGTAAGGAACTCGTCCTCTAGCCAGTAAAACTCGGTGTTGTCAACAGGCTGACGAGGAACAACAGGGAATCCGTCGCTGTTTACACCGCCAAGCATTGGCAGATCGTCAGGGTTAAGCATGTAGATCAACTCATCAATGTTGATCTTTGTTTCGACCGTTAGGTCGTTAGAGTAAATTGGGTTAGCCAACTGTTCAGCCATGATATTCTCCTAAACTATTTATTTAAATGAGGTAGTTTTTCTCGGAGTTTCTTGACTTTGACTTCTGCCTCTGACTTTTGTTTAATAGGTAATGCTTTACCATCTGCACCAAGATATGGCATGAATGTTCCATGCCCTCGGTTTTCTCCTGCAACACCTTTTTCCCAATTATTATTGGTATGTTCTGCCGGAGGTTTACGATTGTGACGTGAAGGCGTTGCCTTCATCGAAACACCAATTCCTTTACGTCTTAGTTGACACGCATAGGCTTGGCATTCACAACCATACGGATGAATCATTACCCTAGATGTCCAAAGGCTTGACTATCGTTTTGCCATTGTGCATCGTTAAACTTTGCAGAGGAATCACCGTTAGCCGCCGCCGCAATAAATGACGCAAACGCCATATCTTGAGCATCGGCATTACTTAGACCTTGCTTTCTTGCACTATTCCACTCATCGAATGCACGATCAGTTGCTGATACTTGTGGTGGTTCATGCGGTGCAGAGTTGCCACCAGAAAAAGATTCACGAGTTTGCTGGAACTGTGCTTGTGTTTCGTCCACTTCCGGCACACTCATTGGTTCTTCTTCAGTTTTAATAAGCCCAATTTCAATTGCTTCATTTCTGATAGCGTCTGAAGTCAATTCGCCTTCATACGTTTTCATCAACATCTGCCCAATTTTAGACTCAGTATCAATACCAGCCTGCAAAAACGCAATTTGACGTTCCTTACGTTCCAACTCTCGTTGCAACGTTTTGGCTTGTTCCGCCTCGGCACGCAATTTCTTGATGTGCTCTGGTGAATCATCCGTCATTTCAGAGTCGTTTGCCACTTAGATTCTCCTAATATTTTGTTGTTACTCCCGGCTTTACCTACTACCATTTTGCGGGGTGGAAATGGTGATGGCTGTTGGTTGCCCAACTGTTACGGCCAAACGACGGCCCAACGAGCACACATCGAATAGCGCACATAACTATGTATAGTTAGTGTACCACAAAACAAATACACGTCAATTATTGATATCGGTACGTGCGAATAACACGAGGCTTATTCACTCGTGTTTGGTCAATAGAACGTTTTGAAGATTGCCGTCGATTAGACGGATGATTTTTGCGTGGCATCAACGCACTTTGGTGCCACCAGACGGAGCAGGGGTTTTATCCAAACCTGCACGAGTGCTGGAAGAAGAACCAGTAACAACTTTGCTACCAGTCCGTGACTTCTTATCATGTGAACACATTGTGTAACTCATAAATAACTCCTTAATACATAATTAAATTATAGACCAATAACCCCTTGCTGTGTCAAGGCGGCTCCACCTTGACCAGCAACATTAATTGCTCCACGTGAAATTCGACGACGTTCAAGTGCATTACGTGCAGAAACATTTTGATCAAATTCTGCGCTAATCAAATCTGCCTCAGTGATATCAGTTCTTTCACCAACTGATTCCATACTAAGTCCACGACTAGCCGCAACAGTTTGGAACGTATCATCAATACCTGCTTCAGACATTGGCAACTCACCAATACGTTGCGCTGTTCCTTGATCAACATTAAATCCATAACGTGCGCCAATACCACCCGCATACGCTGTGCGTGACGCTCGGTTAATAGACTGAATTGTTTTTTCTGGATCTAGAATGTATGACGCTAACGCACCTTCCGCATCTTTTAGTCCGTAATACTCTGTGAACTTTTGCATTACTTCAGGCGGAGCATTGCTCACATATTCGTAAGCAACGTTAATACGTTCTTCAATTGCATCAACTGACAAACCACTCATCAAACGCCCTTGAATATCTTCAACTGCGTTATCATAAAACCACTCAGGCAAACCAGCACGCCTAAAAGTGTTGGTTAATTGTTCTTCGTATTGCAACAATTCTGATGGAGTCCAAACACGAGTAGGGGTTCCTGACGCATTTAAATCTTGTTGAAATTTAATTAACGGAAAACGTTGTTGGAACGTATCTGTTTCTTGCAATCCAATTAACAACTGCTCAACGCTAGTCACACCATTTTTTACTTGTTCCCACAACCACCCACCGGGGGTGTCGCCTGTCATAGTGAACAAATCACTTAAACCAATTGAACTTAAATATGAAGCCAACGTTTTAAAATCGTTTAACGCAGGCGTTGTATCTTCATCTTCTACAGGTGTTGGATCTACTGGCCTTGGAATAGAAATTCTATCGCTAGGATCCCAATCTTCTGGAAGCGGATCGCCTCGTTTCCAACCGTCAAACTCTGGCGGTTTAGGCCCTTTACCCCACGGCGGCAAACCTTTATCTGGCACTCTTACAGGTGGCATTAGAAACCTCTCAATCCAAACAGGTCTGCAACAGCAGACGTAACACTAGCCATAGACGAACGAGCCGCATCAGTAGATTGCCAACGCACATCATTACGACCTGCTTGAGCAATTTCCGTTAACGTAGCCCCACGAGTCACACCATTCTCGTTAACAATCATCATGTCTCTAAACACCGGATCATTAATCAAATCAATATCGCTACTATTCATTTCCAATGTTTGTGCAAGGTATTCTTTAGATGGCGCAAAATAATCTGCTGGTGTAACACCTTGATCAATCAAATCAGACATCCAAGCAAACTGTCCTTTAGCCTGATTTTTAAACATTGACTGAATACCAGCATCATCTAACTCTCCACGCATTTGCCGTAACGCCATATCCAAAGATTGTTGACTTGACACTGGCAACAAATATGCGGCACCACTTACCTCAATAGCATCTTGCAATGCTGTGACCGTGCCTTGTTTAAACGCATACGTTGAGTCAATGCCCTCAAACATTGCTGATTGCAACTGTTGGTCAGAAAAATTTTGCAACGTTGCTTGTTGCGCAATTTCATTAATGCGTTCATCAGACAACGTTAAACCGTATCGTTCAGCGTTTGCACGAATGTTTTCTTTATTAGTTTCATATGTTTGAACATTTCCGCCAACATTAATTAACGGTGCGTATTCTGAGTTTGCGTTAATTGCTAACTGTCGAATCTGTTCTGTAACGCCTTCTAACGTAATATCGCCACGTGCAACGTTTAACGCCAAACTGCGGGCAGTACCTTCATCTAAATCAAAATTGAATTGTTGTGCGGTTTCACGTAACGCAGTCGCCGCCGCTGTTAAATTGCCGACACTAACGGTAGACGGATCAACGTCAACTAAAATGTTGTCAATAAGAAGATTGTTATCCCAGTTTTCATTGACTGCGGATTCTGCTAAAGAATTAATTCGGTCTTCAGTTACGGCAATACCAAATTGTGAAAATGTGTCTCGAAGAGATGCAACAATGTTGGCTTTGCGTTGTGCTCTGCTTACTCCGCTACCGCCACTTGTACCAATGATGTCTTTGGTTTGGAGCAATAAGGCTTGGCCACGTGGATCCCCAACTAATTGAGAGTTGAGCCAATTTAAACCACGTTCAGGACGTGTAACATATTCTTCAACTAGTCCTCTCGCCCATTCGTCGTTAGCAAGTGGAGTAAAATATGGGTTGTATTGACTTAAAAAATCAATTGTTTGTTGTATGTTGTATTCTGTTTCTACACCAGCAACTTCGCCGTAGTAGTCATTAGTAAAATTAGTCATTGCCGAACGCTCCTCTAAACATGTCGCTTGTCAAATCTGGTGGAGCCAGCGGGTCTGAACTTCGTATACTTCCCGGTCTCCAATTCATTAAATCCATTACTGCATTGTTTTGAGAAAATTCTTGAATTTCAATAGGTAACATTTGTTGCAACGCACGAATTGCATCTGCTTCCATATTTGGTGTTTCACCTTCAACAGCAAACAAACGTTGTTCTTCCTCATCAAACTGTGTCACTGTGTCTAACACACGTTGCAACTCGCTTTCTGAAAGATTACGACCCAACAACGACTGACTCACATTGTTAATCATCATTCCAGTATTAGGAGTGTTACGAGCAACCCACTTATTTAACTCGTCAAGATTGGCTTCAACTTTACTTGTAAGTTGTGTAGCAATATTTGTGTCGTTAGATAAAACATCTCGCAACAACATGTCCCATGCCCGTTGCAGATACGGGCTAGACGGGTCTGTAATGGGTGCCGCCGTGCCGCCTGCCGCCCGAATGTAGCCACCTAACTGTAATTTGTTGACCATTTCTTTAAGGCCATCATCAGTCAAATAATACGGAAGTTGACGGATTTCAGAAATACTCATGCCGTCAGCCATGATGTCCCAATATTGTTCGTCAACCCATTGACCTTCGTTGCTTGCAACAATCTGTCCGCCCACTGTTTCAAACGCTTCAGGCGAAAAAATATTGAAATTAACTGCATCAAGAATGTCTTGAATTTCGTAGTCTTGTGCCGCAACAGTGCCACTTGGAGTATTTACAAAAGCAACTTGGTTAGATATAAACCCCTCAAGCCCTGATTCAACAAATTGTTTATATTCGTCTAAGGCATCCATGAAGGATGCATTAGTGCGGATAATCCAAACAAAATCTTGACCTGTAAATTTTTCCCAGTCGTATGTAATACCGGAAAGATTTGTTGTAGTAGCCGTATTGTTTGTTGTTGAAGTTGACGGTTGAACCGTAGTTGAAGTTGTTGTTCCAGTTGACTGCGGCGGCATTGACCACGTTGGTGGCATAGTTGTTTGTGTGGCACCAGTCGGTGGGTTCATGCCGGGAGGAGTAGGCGTGTTGCGAATAATCATCTGATACTACTTTCTGGCTTGTAAATTGATTTCCAAAGCATTTCAATATCTGGATTCATCAATGCCCATTCCTCACCAAACGCTTCAAACCTGTCATCAAGTGCTTGGCGTTCCTGAGCAGACCTAGACGAATTACCTGTGATACGTGAACGACTAAACTCGTAAATATCAAACTCTTTACTTAGCGAATAAATAGCACCAAAGTATTCAGATTCAATTGGATCAGTCATGTTTACAAGTTCACGGATGTCTGTGATTGTGCGTTGACGTGACGTGCGTCCGTTTGATTGTTCAAGCATTTCAGTGAACAACGGATGCGTAATTTTAAAATCTTTAATTTCTTGTTGGTGTTCTAACACCAAACCTGCTTGTTTGTTATCTCGACCAATCGCCGCTAATAGTTCTTTTTCATGGCGGTCAAGCATGTCGTAATATTCATACGCATCTGTTTTAAAAATCAACGCCTCATAAAACTCATCGCTGTCAATACGTTCACGCAAACCGTTACGCATAATTTGATTCCACACATACGCTGACGTTTCAATATCGTTGTTGTATCCTTGATTTGGAACAAACCATGACACACCGTCTGGATACTCTGTCAACAAAGCATCATTGTTTGTGTAAAACTCCCATGCTTGTTCAGTTGCAACAATTGGTCCTGTAACTTGGCGTTCTGTTCCGGCAACAAGGAACGCTAATGGATTAATAATTCCATATTCTGTTGCTGTCGGGTTGTCCCGCACGTAACGGTAAATGCCTTCGTCGTATCCAAACGTGCTGACATAATCTCTGAACTGTTGAGTGAACACGTCTTTGATATCGACTTGCGAAATACTTGACAAAATTCCGTCATCGTCTTTTTGTCCAGCAACAGAAAGGTCAACTGTGCCGGGAACAGGGAACACTGTGTTGATGAAGAAGTTTGCAAACAAAGCGATGCGTGCGGCATTGCGTGCTTCATTCATAAAATCTTCTCGGTCTTTAGCAGTTGATCCTTCACCGGGGAACGAGCCGTCAGCAACAGCGTATTGTGCGAAGTTATTGAAGTTTGATGTTAAACCGATGCTCATATGTTCTGGATCAACTAGCCCGTACACACTGTTTACTAATTTTGCTAACACAGGTGGCAGAACTGTTTCGTGTAAGCGGCGGGTGGCTCCGAGGTCGCCCATAAGATTGCGGCGTAATGGTTGCAACTCTGGGAAAATGTTTGACGCAAGTGCCATTGGGAATGCACCTAATGGCCCGAACTGTGGTTCGCCAACACGACTGTTGAAACCGGGAAGCAAATTATCTAGACGTGATTTGCCCATCAAGTTGACATCAGTTTGATCCATTCCAAACAAACCTAAGAATGTTCCTACTGCTCGGTGTACAAGTCCTGATCCGGGTATAGCAATCCAGTAGTCACCGTTAGGATCTTCAGTAATGATGCCTGCTTCACGGAAACCGTTGAAAATTAATTGTGCTTGGTGAATGTCTCGTAATAAGAAGTCGTCGGATTCGCCAAAAATTTTAACCCATCGTCTGTAGAAGTTTGATTCCGCATAGTGGAACGGCATCAATGTGTTTACTTTGTTTGCAAAAATTGTGCGTTCTCTTGGATCGTCAATGTAAGGGATGACGCTTGCAATTGCTTCTTCTGATGCAATGTCTTTTTGACGGCCAATATGGTTGCGTGCAGAAACAAGAATTTCTCCGAGTTCTTGCATGTCTTCTAATGTTCCGTCAATTGCGAAATCTACGTCGTTCACAATTTGGTATGCCGGTGTGCCATCAAGTGTTTTGTTGCGCAAGATTCGTGTGATGTCTTCGGCACTTAACTGGCCTTGTTTGAGTTGCAACAAGTACACGTCGGGTACAGCGTCGAACAATTCATCTAACACAAATACGCTTTGATGTTCGAGGTTGCTAAAGGCTTCAGTCAAAAAGTCTTTTGCTTTGTTGCTTGTAGCCGAGGTGCCATATCGAATGTTGCGTGATGCAATTGTGCTCATGCGTACATCCATAAACGAGTCAGCAATGCTCAACCGGACTGGTAACGCTGTTACAAATCCGTGCATTGCTTGCGGTGTACGGCTTAAAGAATCAATTGCTGGTCCAAAAATTTCGCTAAACGTTTTTGAAATCATTCGTTCAATCAAATTTTTGTCATTAACAACTTCGGTAAGCCGACGGCCAATAACTACGCCGGGACGATCAACTGGGTCTACGTTATAGATGTCTCCTTGACGGCTGAACGTGTAACGAGTTAATGAACTGTCACTAGACGAGAACACTTCGTTTTGACCCATGACACGAGCGTCAACACTGCCAATCAATTGGCTGTTTGTAAGATCATCAAAGTTGTCTAGCAACACTGGTCCAACGGTTTGCCATTGAATTTCTTTTGGTTTTGATACAACTTCTTCAGCAAAAAATTGTGGGTCACCAAGATTGATTGGATCGCCGTTTCTATCAAACAATTTGTCTGTGAATTGGAACTCTGAATCTGGTGGAACTTCTTCTAGTTCGCCTGTCAAGGTGTTTTTGCGGAACACTTTGAGTTCTTCAAGTTCGTCTGGTGTGAGTGGCCCGTAGCCGCCTGAAGGTGCTACTTGGTATCGTGGCCGGTAACGAGTGTCTGTGCCTTTCATGATGACTTGTTCGACTCGTTCAACACCTTGTTGTGCGTATTCTAAAGTGGCACGTGGCCGTGATACACCTAATACTGCTCCGTTACCTTGAGGATAAACGGGTCCAGTTAAATTTTGCCATGAATCAACTGACGGAGTATCAAAATAAAATGTTTGTCCAACAGTTGTTGGTTTGTTAGAGCGAATAACGTTTCCTGCAATTGCTACTTCTGTTTGGTTACCTGTTCCTGCCCAACGTGGAATCACTGTTGAATAGATGCTTGCTACTTTGCCTTCATCTAACACAGAACGACTGAGTACGTCTTGTACGAACAATGCTGTGCGAGGATCTGTTAATCCAATTGTTGGGACAAACCAGTTTCCGGGCATGTTGTACAATTGTCCGGCATCAAACCTTCGGAAAATGTCGCCAACATATTCTGTGACAACTTGACGCAAATCATCAATGTTGCTTGCGTCTAGCAAAAATCCTGTTGATTTGTGTGCTTCATAGTTGCCAAACAATTTTGTGACTACGTTGTCAACAATTTCGTCAAAATGATCTTCAACGTTAGGGAATAGTTGACGTGAGGCTTCCCATTCTTTTGCTAAATATTTTGGTTCAACCAAAGAAACAGTAAACAAACGTTTTTGATACGGGTTGTAACTGTCCGCTACGTGATAACCGTTAAGTGTTTCAACCATAAACTCTGAACGGTTAATTTGATCAACGTTGTATGGTGCGTAATAATCTGCAAATACTGCGTCAACCAAATTTTCTCGTGCCGCATCGTCGTATCCTGCATGAACTCTTCCGGTTTCTCTCGGCAAATATCCGTACACGCCACGTTCTGCACGACTAATTGACGACGGGTCTAGCCATCCCATAGTTCCAAACGAACCAATTACTTTGTCACCAAATGTGTGCTCGGCTATTAAACCTGCAAGATAACGCTGATTATAAATGCCTTGCTGTCCAGAAAGATTTCCGCCATCGACAAAAGGAATTGATGTTACTGGTGATTGATAGCCCGTAGTGTACAGTGCTGGTCGATCACCAAGAACGTTTTGCACTTGTGCTATAGACGCTTGCCTATACGGTCCAGCCGCAACTGTAGGCATGTCTTCTCCAAACACAGAAATTGTGTATGCCGCTCTTAAAGCATCTGTGTCTGACCCAGTTAATGTATCAGTTAACCAATCCTCCATTTTGGTATCAAATTGCTCAACTTGTAAATCGTCAATTAAACGATGAAATTTTGGATCAAGCAAAATTTCATTTAAATAATCAAATTCTTGATGTTTAAGATTACCGACAACCCAGTCAACAAAAGTATAATGACTGTCATTTCGACCCATCAAGAAACCGCCGCCGCCATTAAAGCCTTCTCTTATTTCTGATGTTAAATTGGTTGCCTCTTTTTGAAATTGTAAACGGACTAACTCTTTTAGTTCTGCGTTGTTTGTAGGACCGCTAGTTCTATTGATAACACCGTAATTTTTACTTGATCCACTGGGGCTGTATTTAACACGTGCGCCGCCTCCGAATGTCTGTGGAGTGGTTTGTGATGCAAAAATGCGCCACGCTTCTTTTCCGTATGTTTCTTCAAACGCATCCCAAATATCGTTAAACAATACGTCTACAATTTCTTCAGTACTCTGATTTGCACCTTTTAATGTTGTAACATAATTTTCGTACTCATCTACAAGATCATCGAAGATTTCAAATGGTCCACCGTTTTCAGGTGTGCCTTGTAAGTATCGTGCCAAAATAGGATTACGGCGTTCCAACGCATCATAAAAATTGGCTGAGTATGGAGTAACATTTGTTGTATGAAACTTAGATGCAATCTCATCAAGACGATTTGTTAATGCAGACCGCAACATAGTAATGCGTTCTTCTGTTTGTGCATTAAAAAAGTTTTCAAAAAAGTCTAATTCAAGATTCCCAGTTGGTCCTAGAAGGTCTTGCATTTCCTCTAATGTTAAATCAAAATCTGCCAACATGCGTCTCAAAGAACCTTGACTGTCAAGAGCCGCATTAAAAAATGGGTCTGACAGCGGATTGTCAATAGTCAATTCAGAATCTGGTAAACGCCGCCACGTTCCCGGAGGCATAACTACTTCGATTACATTTGTTGATCCGAAAGCAATTTCGTGTTCCCGTCCTGATCCATTGCCTCGTGTCATACGGACAATAATGTCATCAGTCCCAAGCGCACTTTTGTCGGCAACGCTTACGCCGTCAGGTATATTACCAGTCGTATAATATGGTGCAGGCGCTTGATCAATAAGATCGTCCCAAGTTGGAGCATTGTTAAATTGGCTTGCAAGCGCATCAAAATCTAGTTCGTAAACAATGCCTTCAAGTCCACCTAATTGAGCATTGCGCCCAACAGTAATTGGAATACCAGCATAACTAAAAGTTTGTGTTTTCGATAGCGAAGTTGAAATAGCCCTATAAGGATCGTTCCAATGATCTTGCGGTTGCAATGTCATAATAAGATTGCCGTTTTCAACACGAATAGCAGGTTCAACTGCAGCACCAAACGTCAACCCTGTGTTGATATTAGGTGTAGCACGATAAACAACTCGTGGTGCAACCTGTGGCATTTCTAAACCAGAACGTGGATTGACACCTACATTTAACGGATTGAGTGGACCAGCAAGAGGTGCTTGATTCCACGGGTTTGCATCAATGTAATCAATGATGTCGTTACCAAAATACGGGCGGTTGTATGCAGTTAGATAGGCTGATTGCGCACGGTGAGACACAAGGAGATGCATAAAATCGTCTTGACTCAATGTGCCTGCATCCATAGCGGCTCTGATCTGATTGCTTAAACGAATGTTTTCGTACAGTTTGGCTTCTTCAGCCAACCAGTTCACTCCACCAATTTTACGGTTTTGTGCATCAATTACTGCGTTACGTAATTGCTGTTCTAGTTGTGGTGGGAGATCAGTAATGTCAGTAACAACTGCACCGCCGCTACTGTAATGAACCTGCCGGAACCACTCGTCAAGCACATCGGCGTATGCGCTATACACAGGATGTATGTTTTCTCCGTCAAGGCGAAGCCCGTCAATCAACACTCGTACCGAATCATCTTGCGCATAATTCATGTGGACAAACACTCGGTTTGATAACGGAGTATCTGCTGTAACTGACCGAACAACTTGTGTCCATAGCCCTTTATCCCAATCTGGATTAGATGGGAAATAACGTGGAATAGAATCTGTTAATACTTGACTCATTGTTGTGTCACGAACTAGAACACGTTGCAATTCGTCGTGTGCCGCAAACCCATACATCAATTCGTCTTGAACAGTAAACCGTTCAAACTCGTTGCCAACTTGCACCAATGGTGTAGCCATAGCCTCACCATTTTCATAAACAGTAAGACCAACTGTTGATTGTCCAATTTCAGGTGCAAACATTGAACGGTTGTTAGCACTTAATGCTTCCATGATTGCTCGTGAATTACGATGCACATACTGTTGCGCTCCATACATCAAACGAGCATTTACTCCTCGTGCCGCTACACGTCGCCACGAATTTTCTTTACCAGCAAGCAAAGTTGTTGCCAATTCGTTTTTAACACTTAACTTGCCAAGCCTGCTTTTACCAACTAGCCCTGCCCCACGTTGCGCTAACTCTGGTGAAATACCATGCTCAAACACGCCACGAACCCAACGTTCCATTGTGTCAAGCGTAGAACCAACAACACTTCCGCCTATTGCTTCCCATTTATGAATTTGGTTATTAACAAAACCTCGTCCACCTTTTTTAAGTATTGCTCTTTCAGCAGACGTTAACGCAGGTGCTAAACCGTATTTTGTTGCTTTTTCTGCTTTTTGAACAACACGCAAATATTCGTTGTAGTTCTGTACTTTTCGTGCGCCGTAAGATGCAACAAGTTCAAGATTCGCTACACGGCTAAAGAATGCTAACAATTCTTCGCCGCCGTTACGAGGGATATATGCGCCACGCAACAAGACAAGTGGTCGCCAGTACTTCATTGCGTTCTGCTCAAGAATTTTTGCGCCATCAGCCAACATCAAATGGTCGCCTAATGCCGCAATACGTTGCGCTCTAATAACCTCGCTAATATCAGGCACAACAAAATCAATTGCTTGATCAAGACCCAACACGCCACGAGGCACAGTCTTGGTGCTATTAGTTACTGAACGTGCCTGATCAATACGGCCTAGCCCATACCCTGTAAACAGCCGGTCAAACTCGTCATACACTTGTCGTCCGGCTTTGCTTGACGTAAACCCTGTTGCATCAAACAATGTGTCATAAAAGGCTCGTAAAATTCTGGCTCGTGCCGCAACGTCACCAGTTGACATGATTTGATTCAACCATGTATTTGTAAATGATTTAGGCAAACCCATAACAGATCCGATTGAGTTGACTGCTCGGTCAATGCCTTCGCCTGTCACAAGGTTAACTGCTCCTCGGTTTGCCATAATTGAAACCGAGTCCATTAGTTTGCCAAGTGTGCCACCAGTAGCACGGTTTATCCAAGCAAATTTGCGTCCAACAATTTCTCCCGGCAAACCAATAAGACCAGTTGTTGCTTCTTCTGAAATGTCAAGAAGTCGTCCGTCAAGCAACAGTCCTTCAATGTTTTCTGGATTAAATGAAACGAGTTCTTCACCTGATTCTGCCAACACATTATTGATATTGCGCATAGAAACAGGATCAGTAAAAGCGTTTCTGAAACCTAAAAGATTGTTTCGTATTGCGGCACGTACACCGACGTTGCGTTGTGGAGCAAACATCAACATTCCGTGTGCTCCACGTTTCAAACCAATACCTTCACGCAACAAATGCGAATTAATTTCTTCACCAAAAAATTCAATAACGTGGCTATTATCAAGTTCTTTTAATGGCTGATACGTTTTGCTCATGTAACCTTTAGCAACAGCCCAATCTCTAAACGGCTGATACACTTGTCGAAGATTCGGCACGACATCCGTGTAACGTCCAGCAACAGCGGCGTTAACAAAATCAGTGTGCGCTCGTCTTACTTGACGGTTAGTTTGAGCAACATGGACAAAACGCTCTTTGCTAAATGTGCGACCACTTTCAACGCCGAGTCTTCTGAAACGAGAATACGAAACTGCTGGTGCAACTAGGTTTGCAGGATCAGCAAACCATCTCCATGTAGCATCACCTAAACCAGAAACAAAACCATATGCTCTAGTTCCCGGTGTCAAAAACAAACCGTTAGCCAAGCCACGACCGGGACTGTATTTGCCTTGTTGTAACAACCGAACAGCCTGTTGGAACTCAGGGGCTTGCAACAAGTTGTCAACTTCTACTGCAAGTTGATGATACTCTCTTGTGTTCCGCTCGTAAAACTGTTCAGCGTACGCTTGAGTTTGCATTAACTGAACGCTTTGTTGGTCAGCGTTACGAACACCTGCAAAGTATGCGGCAAGTTCATAAGGGTCAACGTTTTGACCAATAGAGTCAGCCAAATAATAAATATCTGAATGATTTAATAGTTCTTTGGCTTGAGCAATTGCGGCTGGGTTAAACAACTTTTCGCCGTCAGCGGCACGCCGCCAATTCTCAACATATTGGTTTTCGTTGCCAGTAACAGCGGCAATAACTGTTTCGCCAGTCATTGCGGCGATGTTGCCTCCGGCTAAACCAGCCAATGTTGCAAATGTAGCGGCGGCACCTAAACCTGCTAATGATGAACCAAACGTTGGACCAGCAAGTGCAACAGAAGCAACAGCAGTAGCGGCGGCGGCAGTCCAATATAAAGCGGCTTTCCATCCGTCAAACTGTGCAAGAGTACGATATCCACGATTAACTGTTTCGCCCGCAAACTCTAACCCTTTAAGAACGTTACCGCCTGCCCATGTTAGACCTTTGCCGACAACAGGAACACCGCCAACAAAATCACCAACTGCACCCAAACCTTTCATAAACCAGTTTTTGCCTGCGTGGTCTGCGGCTTCAAGGTCATATCCTGATTGCACAAGTGCTTTCTGTTCACTTGTTGTGAGTTGATCAAACACAACTCGTTGATCGCTTGGTGCTAAACGTTCAATAGCAGTACGCACTTGGTCTGTCGTTGTGTACTGTTCAATAACTGAAACACCATTAGCCAAATCAATAATGTCAATGTCTTCTTGAGCAATTTGAAATAACAAATCTTCGTTCGCTTGCCAAAACTTTGGAGCGACTTCTCGCATCACATCAACTTTGTATTGGATCTCTCCGGCTTGATTAATAGTAGATTCTAGATCGCTCCACGGATCGCCACTATTACTGCCGACAAGATCAGGGGTGTACCCTGACCTGCGATTGTTGTATTCACTTCCAATAAAATTCGGTTGATCAGTAAACGTCATTTGTTGTGCCTATTCATCATTTCTGCATACAACGGATCGCCAGTAATTTTGAACATGGCTTGTAATACTTTAATGCTCGGTTTGTAAGCGGCACGTTGACGTTCAAAAGGTTGAGGCATACGACCGGGACCAAACGGCATACCTGATGTAGCGGGACGTGTATCGTTACCACCTAACAAGTTTGTTGGCATTTGCTGTAACGCCACCATAGGGTCAACAGGTACTCGTGGCATTGCTGGTTGTTCTGATGATGCAGTTTGTTGCACAGGAGGAACAGCATTGTTTTGCATGTCAGGAGCAGGCATTGCTTCTTGCATAGCGGCTTGCTTCACACCTTCGCCATACCGTTGTCCCGGCACAGACTTTACTGCTTGTGCATCTTCACCACTCAACGTTTTCTTTTTACGTGGCATTATCTACCACCCATCCCAGACTGCATCATTTGACGCATCTGATCTCCTTGTGTTGGTTGCGGTTGCGCTTGTTGTGCTTGCAAAGCGGCCATTACTTCTGGCGGAATTGCGCCAGCCGCCGCCGCTTCAGGACCTGCCGCCAAACCCATTTGGGCTTGTGGCGACATCTGTTGTTGCATAGCCATTTGTTCTTCCATTGCCGCTTGTTGTGCCGCCATCTGTTCTTCACGTACTTCTTCGTCAACCGCAACAGTCGCCGCAAAAATATCCATTGATCCGTCCCGCATTTTTTCACGGATACGTGCAAACACAGACATCGGCATTTGTCCAGAAACAACTTGTTGCAACAAACCGTTTACTGCACCCTTTTCAAGTTTCTCATCAGTAATACGTGTTTGTTCAGAATGAGGATCTTCAATCCACGGATGATGACGTTGGAATGTTTCCGAACTAATAGTTTCAGAACCCAACATCGAACCAAGAACCTGAGTGATCTGAATAATGTCAGCACCCGGAATAGCATAAGTAACAGTGTTATCTGTTGTTTCAATCACTTGGTTAGGTACGAACTCTACCTGTCCACGATCACCTGACCAGCCACTAAACAACGTGTACTTCTTGTCACCCCACCATGCTTTATAACAGTTAAGAATTGCTTCATTAACTTTTGGCATCCACACTTCGTCGATCTCATGTACCTCTTGGATACGTGGATCAACAGCAAAGTCAGCCATCTGGCTGAGCGCACGTCCTGTACGCAATGCGGCTCCCGGTGTTTCGCCACCAAACATTGGAGACAACCCTGAAGATACACGGAAGTTACGTTCAAGCCGGTCAATCATTTGTGATGTGCGAACGTCTGGCATTTGATTAATGGTGCCAATGCGTTCAGCGTCAGTGACAATGTTTATTTCGCCGTCACGTCCGTCATGCCATTGACCGTCCATCAATCTTGGTGCAGAGCCACGTGAACCCATCACATACATGTCAGGGAACACAGCCTTTTCTTGTGCCAACATGTCAAGCGCCAGCAGTTTAGATTGCCATTTAGCGTTTTCTAGCAACGCATTCAAGCGGTTACCGATACGATGAAGAGTGACTGCGCCGGGAGTTACAGCAAGGCATTGTCCTGTCAAGTTAGGTAGCGGGTCGGTCAGTGGCATCCACGGTCCGCCAAACCAACTGTAATTACGGTTGATGTGGTTTCCGTCTGCTTGTACTGGTCCGAGCAAACCGAATCTGATTTGTTCTCGGTCTACCCATTCAAATACGTCCCAAAGTTCTGTAGTGTCAACGTCAGCAATTGGTCCGCCTAGTTCGCCACGTACTGCTGGGAACCTGTTCCGTAGGTAATCACCTGAGTATCGTGTAATGAACGCTACGTATTCTGGTGATTCCATTGACTCAAGAGCACGTTCTTCGGGGAATGTTTGTAGCGGGTCACGTACTCGAAGACGTGGCATACCTGTACGGAAGTCTGGTTCAACCATTAAAGACGCAGTATCGTAAGCATTAAGGTGTCGCATGTATCTACGACGCAACAAACCCCATCCGTTTTGATGGTAGGTTGCTGAAAGAATCCTGCGACGATCTGTAGCCAGTGCTTTACTACGTACTCCAGTTTCTTTGTATGGATCTAATGCAGGTGAAAACACGGTTGGTTTCACACTTGCGGCTCGCATTGCCAATCCATCTACTACATCTGTAATAAGAGATGGCGTAAGGTTAGGCATGTCAGGTTCGTCAGCAACATCAGGCATAGGAATAATGACATCTGCCTCATACGAGTTGCGGATCTCTTCCATCTTTCGCAACACAGGAGAACGCCGATTTTGCAAATCAATTGTCATTTGCCGTATTGTGTCAAAATCTCTCATAAATTTGCCTACACTCTTCGCATCCCTGCTGGCAATAACAGTCCGCTTTTTGTTGCCTTATAAGGCATCGCTTCTCGTCGCCAGTTATTTGTATTTGCTTTACCGCTACTTGGTTGTTTCCACCGTTCTCTCCACATAATCCAACAAAACCACAACGCCATTACCCTGTCTTGTCGCAATCTGTTGCCACGAACTCCCGGCTTCCACGCATACAACTGCCGACAAAGTTCGTCTATTTCAAATCTTGTATAAGTATCGTCACAATATGGTAACACAATCTCTTGTTTTCTAAAAGATTCCGCCATAGACGGCACACCAATATCTGGATCATATTTGTTCCAGCCAGTCAAATGATCTCGAATTGCAAAACCCCAATAGTCACGTAGTTCTAAAAGGTTCTCGTCGTAAATAAGACCTTTCTGAAACGCCATTGCTTCAATAACTACGTCAGTTACTTGCGCTCCACCTTGCGAACAATAGTCAATTGTTTGTGCAAGCCGATCAATAATTTGACTGTTTGTTTTAAAGTCAATGTCTTCAATAATGCGACGCACAATCAATTTGTGATCAGGTGTTGCTTCAACTGCAATAATGCAGTTCTTGCCGCCCAACGCAGGGTCAATCCCGATATAGACAATACTGTGTTCTGACGGTGTATGAGTGAGCGAAATGTCAGAGTTTTTGCAAGGTTCTACTGCTTCTTTATCAAACGTGCCACGCCCACGGCTAGATACACCGGGGTTCTGCATGTAGTTTCTGTCCCATGCTTCTGCCCCAACCTTTTTCTTTTGGCGTTCAAGTTTGTCTAACGGCCATTTTTCTGGCCACAACGACTTTTCTTCACCTGTATCGTGATCTGTAATGATTGCTGGAAACCGCAATACCTTCATAATGGACTGATCAAGGTCAGGATCATCCATCAATGTTTCATAAAAATCGCCTTCTGCAACACGCGTACCACAAACTGTAGTGATCCCGGTTTCGCCGGGACGTGACAACAAGTCCTGACGAAACCAATTAACAAACTTGTTGGTTTGTGCAATGGTGTTTGTTGATTGGATATCGTCTACATGGGCATGATCAGTACGTGTAGACACAATGTTTTTTGATCCTGCGCCTACAGCAAGCATTGAATAGTCACGTTCATCGTTTTTGCGTGCGCCACGTACACTAAAACGCACATCAGACCATGCTTGTCTCGCACGACCGTCACCTGTTTGTGGCATAAACGGACCGAAACGGCTCACATACTCAGGTGACGGACCGTTCGGATCCATACGATCCATGACACGACCAAGAATTTTTTGTGCAATCGACTTAGATTCTGATGCTACAAGAAATCTGTATGAAGGATCTAATGCTAATTTGCGACTGGCATGATCTTCAAACGTTGTTGTTTTACCAAACTCTGGTGGCCACAACACCATAAGAATGTTTCCGGGCGGCGTTTTTTCTAGTTCGCTAATAAACATCAATTGGAACCATGTTGGTATATGCCCAAAAAACGAACCAACAAAAGAAGCGGCGGAGCCGTCCCAACCTGCTGTGCCTCCCATTTGAGCAAGAGCACGAGCCTCGTCACATTTAGCGGCAAACTGTGGGTAACGTTGCCGGTATGATGCGTATGTGTAGTAAGTGATTCCTTCGAGTTCGCAGGCTTCGCCTACAGATTTTTTGCCACGTAAATGCGTAATAATGTTTCTGCGGCGTTGTTCTGCTTGTGCATGTCCTCTGTGGTTGCCAGCAGGTTTGACGATTTCTTCGTATGGTTCTGCTGGTTCTGCTAGTTCAATGTCTTTTGTTGCTTGTTGAATTTCGGCAAGAAGATCACTGATTAAAGCAGGGTCGTCAATACGTTCGTCGGACATTGCACCTCGAATGCAAAAAAATTTTTTAGAATACGGTTGGGATTTTCACGACTGATACGTCCATGCCTGCGGCGCT
>Ga0255760_10000659_pt1 | contig 34320 bp, 31 predicted proteins | sample 071ome_25_FD_179960 | JGI IMG/M metagenome (GOLD analysis project Ga0255760, IMG submission 179960) | Coastal salt marsh microbial communities from the Groves Creek Marsh, Skidaway Island, Georgia - 071410BT metaG (version 2) | ecosystem: Environmental > Aquatic > Marine > Intertidal zone >...
TACTGGGGATGCTGCGATAAGCATCTCTCGCTCAGAAACAGCCATTCGCCAATCAATTAATGATACAATATTTTCTTTGAACGAATTTAAAGATGAAATTGATAGGTTAACGTTCATCGACATAGAAGGTGATGAAAACGGTCCACTAGCCCTTGAAACCGCTGCGACTATGTTGAAAACAAATTTCAAAAAGCTCGCAATCGAACCACTTGTTGGGTACGGAAGCGATGCGATTTATCTATCTCAACTGGGTATTAAGACCAATAGTAATGGCGAATATTATCTGGATGAAACAATTTTCGAGAAAACGCTTTCAAACAATCCTGACTATTTTTTGGCGTTGAAAGATGCAAATTTATCCAGCAATAGTGCATCCGCGACTGTTACTAAGTCGCAGTTCACCTCAATTCCTGCAGGAAATTATACGATATCTAAAGATACGTCTAATAACTGGTTTCTGGGGGATACTGCTCTTACACAAGTAGATCTTGCTGATGGAGGCAGTCAATTTACATCCGTCACCTATCCAGGTCTTGTCATAAAAACAGCTGATCGCGTGCCAGCGGAATTTGATGTCTATGTAGGGAAAAGCTTTGCTCAAAAAATGATAGACCTTATGACTGACACACTCGATCTGAATTCGTCACTCAGAAGCGCAGAAGATTCATACAAAAGCTTGACGGAGGACATTGAAGCTAGGCTCGAAAAATTAGATGAGAGAGAAAAACTAATTTCTTCGCGTTATACAGAGCAATTCGGGGCCATGGAGCAGGCAATGACGCAATTCAATAGCACCAAAAGTATGCTTGAGAACTTCATTGAGTCTTGGAAAAAACAGAAGTGATTTCAAAGGCCATATTTTTTGACTTTTTCAATCAAAGTTGTACGTAACAATTTCAAATCCTTAGCAGCTTCGCTTGTGTTACCACCATTGCGATCCATTGCAGCTTCAATAAGTACGATTTCAATATCTCTCAATAATCTGCGCATATCTATTGAATTTTGCGTGTCAAAAAGTTTCGAGAAATCAGCTGGCGTTGGGATATAATCGGCATCCTGTTGTCCTTCTGTGGACTGCGCAAATGATAGATTATCGAATTCTTCCCAAATTGCGGACTGTTCTTCAGTTCTGCTTATAATTCCAGAATTCACTCGCAACAAATAATCGTTAACGTCTTGTGCTGATACAATTTTAGATGGGAAAAACATGATTGAGCGCTCAACAATGTTTCTCATTTCTCGAATATTTCCTGGCCAGTGGTAATTTTTCAGAGCTGCAATCGCGTCATCATCAAATTTTGGTGTTCGACTGGCATCACCTTTTGTTTTCAACCGAATGAAATGGTTTAACAGTTCTGGTATATCTTCTTGACGTTTGTTCAGATCAGGGACGTCAATTGGAAATACGTTTAATCGAAAAAGAAGGTCTTCACGGAATACTTTTTCTGAAACCATAGAATTCAGATCTTTGTGCGTTGCACAGACAATTCTGACGTCTAGTTTTATCTCTTTACTGCTTCCAACTCTAGAAATAGTAGAGTTTTCCAATACGCGGAGCAGTTTTGTTTGAAGAGATGGTGGCATGTCGCCGATTTCATCTAGGAAAAGTGTGCCCTTATGGGCTTGTTCGAATTTTCCAGGCGTCGTCTTTAATGCTCCAGTAAATGCGCCTTTTTCAAAACCAAAGATCTCAGCTTCCATTAGCTCACTTGGAATGGCTGCACAGTTTAGTGCAACAAATGCACCTTTGCGACGACTTTCTTCGTGTAAAGCCTCCGCAACAAGTTCCTTACCAGATCCTGTTGGACCATTAACGATTACGGGAGAGTCTGATGACGCAATGAGCGATATCATTTTTTTTAAATCTACCGCTGGCTTTGAGCGACCAATTATCTTAGCGTCTAACGACGTCATTTAACTACTGCCTTTTCTCAGCCCTTAAAATCAAGATTAACCTACCGTTTATTTGAATTCTAGGTAAAATGAGTTGTAAGGATTTTAAAGTGGTTACGATTTCAAATGCTGACATCAATAAGAAATAGATTGATATCCATCAAAAGAATTTTCGGATATCAGAAACCAAAAAATCTTGACTATTTAGACGATCAAGATTTATCGCGCTTCAGTGAGCAAGATATAATCTTGGAAACGGAGCACGATATACAAACCTATTTACCTGATGTTCTAGGTCAAGCTTTGGCACGGACTTGGGTTGATAAACGTTTTCTCGATGCTTTCTTTGAATATCCAAACGAGATATTAGAACGTGGTGGAGTATATTTACCGGATAGAATTCAGCTTGAGTTCATTAAAGAAGAAAAAAGCAGACCCAAAGTGACGGTATTTGAAAAAACAAAAAATGGGCGAAAGAAACTATTAGAGTTGAAACTAATCATGGTGGCGGAGAGCTGATGCAGAAATTTTTGTTATCCCTTTTTTTGGCAGTTGTAATCGCCCCTGTGGTGAACTCAGAAAACCATCTCACTGAACTAAATGTAGATGAAAGCTTTAGGGCTGCGGTTAAACTGGTGGAAACGAAGCAATATATTGACGCTATAAGCATTTTTACTGTTTTGGCTGAGCAGGAGATCCCTGAAGCTCAGTTTAATATTTCGCTTTTATTATTTAATGGTCTCGGAGCACCGAAAAACTACAAAGACTCATTATCTTGGGCATGGAAAGCGCACCTAAATGAACATGAGGCCGCTTTAGGACAGGTTAATGCAATCTTGGATTTAGTTACTCCTGAACTACAGAATACCGTTGCGGAACAGCTCATAGAAGAATTTACAGAGCTTGCCAGAGCTGGAGATCAGATGGCTACGGTAAAACTTGGTATGACATATACAGATCTATTGGTGGAACCGAATAATTTAGATGCTTATACGTGGCTCAGTATAGGGCAAGCTTATGGAATTGAGAAAGCAAGCAGTTTGTTAACGGACGTAACAGATTTACTAACGATAGAAGAAATTTTGGTTCAGCAAGATGCAGCTGCAAAAATTTTTTCTGAACTCCGTTAAGTTTTAAGATTTTGGCGATAGATCATCGAGGAAGCTTAGCAAATTTATCTTATGTTTTGTTGAGCTTTCTAAGTCTTCAAGTGCAGCACTTACATCTTGAAGCAGGATTTTTACATGGTCCTCGGATAAATCAGCATTCGTGGATTTTAGGCTTTGGAGGAGTAATTTAAGTCGCTCTAATTCTTTTAAGTCAGAAATCTGTTCAGACACAACTATATCGTCTAGTTCCGATATAATCGAAGCTAGGCTGTCAAATAGTTTGTTTGAAAGCATGTAACTAGTTATCCTTAACCGTTTTTGATGCTTTCAAACATTTTACTGCTAATGCCGTTCAAATCAATTGGGTAACGACCTTCCGATACCTTTTGACGAATTTCGTTCACTAGCTGAATGTTGACGGGCGGTTCTTTAGACATTGATTTCACTTTGTCTGAAATAGACAAAGATACATCAACTGATGCTTCAGCAGATGTCGCCTTTTGCGTCGCAGGGGGAGTGTTAGTATCCACTGCGGCAGCACGCGACTTTTTCTGGTCTTGAACAGCGTTAGACCCAACATTTAGGTTTTGTCTGACTGATTCAACCATTTTAATTCTCCTTTCGAGATCTTGTACGACCCGAGTGAATTACATGTTAGTTATCGGCGAAACTTTTTTTTCACCTGTCACAACCACATTTAAAATCTTTCCAGACCTGCTGTTCTCGACCTTCACCATATCACCAATCTGACCATCCTCAAGCGCAATTGCACTCGCATTGACTGTGATTTTGGAGTTATTGCTGGAAATCAAAACAGCTTGCCCCTTTTCGACAGAGAAAGATAACTCTAAATGTCTGGCTTTGAGAATAGCTCCACGCGCCAAATTGAACTTGGCTTTTCTCCCGACGATTTCAGTAAAATCGCGAAAGCTTCCATGCAAGTCCTTTGATTGACCTTGAGCATAAGCAAGATGTTTTTGTTCAATGACCTGGCCTTGAGTAATATTTTGGGAAACTATCACTACTGCAGTGTTATCCGATAAACTGCTAGTATTTAGCTCAACAACATTATTGGAACTTACTGTGCTCCTCAAGGTCGCTGACCAGTTATGAGACCCACATGCTACTTCAACCGTCGACCAATCATCACCGTTTCTGGGAGAAAATTCCAACGCTTCGCTACAGGGGAAAAAAGTTCGCCTATCAGAAACAAGTATTTCAAGAGGCGTTCCAGAACTCGTGATTATATCTTTTGCTTGTTCTTTTAGTTCGTACCCATCAATCCGTTTTTCAGCGAGTGCAACTGATGACGAAAAGCTGTTCAACATGAGCGTCAGCATTGCAACTACATAGCAATATTTTATCATATACTAAGCCCCACTCAATATTTTCACATTATCCACATTTATTGATTGGATATCGTCGACTGATGAAATTAATTCTAAGATTGCGTCATGCTTATTCAATGTCGAGATTTCTAGAAATATCTCTCGTCCATTTTCTTCGCGAGCGATAATAAGGTCTTTAAGATTAATCCCTTCAGCACTCCCAAAATTAAGAACAAATTTCCCAGAGGATAGAGCAACGTTTGGTTTTAGTGAGATACACTTCAAGACACGCGCATGATCTTCAATCATCCGAGAAATACTTTTATAAATTTCATCTTCAGTTTTTTTCCAATTTTTACGACTTTTAACTATCGATAGGTTACTGATAGTTTTGTAATCAATGAGGAAATCCTCATTTCGCGTTTCGGAATGCACAATCGTACCATTTCGCAGCGTCTCAATATTGAGAGTTGCACCGATTTTTGAAACCTTTCCCAAAAAATTAGGATCCACTATTTGCCGGGTATTCAATGTAATATTTAATTCATAAATCTTCTGTGCTTTTGAAGATTTCTTTAGCGTGTACAGAGCGTTTGTAGGCTTTTGACGCTGCTTTGAATTTTGCAACTCCACATTCGGTTTGAAACTCAATCCTGAAAGCTGTTTAGACATGCTTGTTGCATTTAGTCGCGCCCAGGGGATCAAATTGGAATTACTGGATTGATAAACAAAATTAGTTGGAATGTTGTTAATAGGTAATCGCACGCAGCGAGCAGTTGACTGGCGAGTTTCTGTATTGCTGTAAAGAAAATTCACTTCTAATTTATAGTCACGTGCGTCTTGTTTCACGTTCATCACTTTATACTCATGTATCAGAACGTTAGCTTTACTTTGAATTTGATCAATAAGTAGTTTTCCATCCTCAACTAGAGTAAAGCCTGTGACTGTATTTGCTGAGTCAGCTAGCAATTTTCGCAAAGCATCTTCTAGAGCTCTTGAGTGGTAGGTTGACGTACTTAATTTTGCCGTTATTGGGGTGCTTCCTAGAATTGTTTTATTGTTCAATTCAAAATTTTCAGCTGCAGCAGCACTCACAACCATAAAAAAAAGTGAAAAAACACTGACAATATTTATAAGAAATCGCATTTTAAGACCGCCGTTAAATAAGTCCTCTGCGATAGGCTTTCACCAATCTATTTATATGTGTCTCACTGACCTCAAGTTGGATTTGATAGGTGTCATTGCTCGTAGGCTCAATTTTAACGGTCCTCGCTCCGATGATAATCCCGTTCAGCGCAGACGCCAGTTTATCAGAGGTTAGGACTGCTTCTCCGATTGTTGTCTCACCCTGAATGCGGATACCGTGTATTTGTTCAGTCAGGCTTCTGTAAGCATCCAATTTAGCGGCACGCATCGCCATAAGGCGCCTTTGGTTTATATTTTTTGATGGCTGAATTGATACAGACGCGAAACCAATGGCAGAAATACTAGGAACATAGAACTCAGAAGTTTCTGCACTTCTACGCTCTCCCAATAGTGATCTCGAGGTATTAAGTACGTCTGCACTATCATTTTTTTCCGTGGAAACAAGTGGAAGCGATGGTAATCGCATCGCTGTATTGGAGCAAGCAGTGGTTAAAACCACCAGTGAACAAACTCCGAACGCTTTCAGCACACTTCTCATAACAAGGCCTATCTTTGTGTTTTCGAACCTTGAGCAGCAAATTTTGTGCCACTCCAAATTTATCACACAACTCAAGATAATTTGTGATCTGGAAGCGTTGAAATTAATGTTAAAATCTAAACTTGGTATGATTTCTGCATTTAGATTGATCGGGCACTTAACCTTTGTCCAAATATAAAAATAACTTAATGATATCAGTAATTTGTGAAGTCAAATTTCTGACAGACCTAAAGGTGAGAAATGGAAAAATTGCAACGCATGGGAATGATAAGTGTTTCTCCCAAACTTGTTAATACTTTTTTACCTTTTGGCATCATTGCTCTTGTGGCAATGCTCGTACTGCCACTTCCCGTAGCTCTACTAGATACGTTTTTTGTGGTAAACATCACACTATCTCTTCTAATATTGATGGTTGCACTGCACACGCAGCGTCCGCTAGACTTTTCGTCATTTCCAAATTTGTTATTGATTGCTACCGTTTTGCGCCTTGGTTTAAACGTCGCTTCCACTCGGATTGTGCTTAAAGAAGGACATACGGGTCCTGATGCTGCTGGGAAAGTAATCGAAGCCTTTGGTGATTTTATCGTTTCTGGAAACTATGCAGTCGGCCTGTTTGTTTTTTCCATTCTCGTAATTATCAACCTAGTGGTAATTACAAAAGGTGCGGGTCGAGTATCAGAGGTTTCTGCAAGATTCACATTGGATGCACTCCCTGGTAAACAGATGGCAATCGATGCTGACATGAATGCTGGCATATTAACCCCTGAAGAAGCTAAAGAGCGCCGAGCAGAGGTCGCGAAAGAAGCTGACTTTTACGGGTCAATGGACGGTGCATCAAAGTTTGTAAAAGGTGATGCAATTGCGGGCATCCTTATCCTTGTGATAAATGTTGTTGGTGGTTTAATCATTGGTCTTTTACAACATGACCTATCGATTTCTGTTGCGGCACAATCCTATATTCTACTCGCGATTGGTGACGGACTTGTCGCTCAAATCCCATCACTCCTATTGTCAATTGCCACTGCAATCATCGTGACCCGAGTTTCATCTGCAGAAAATATGTCGGAACACATTTCATCTCAGATCAACCTGTCTTCCGCTTGGCTACCAACAAGTTTTGTTATTTTCACCCTTGGATTGATACCTGGCATGCCAAATTCATTGTTTATTGTATTTGCGATTGTCACGGCGGCATTGGGTTTATTAGCCCGCCGAAAAGAGGAAGCTATCGTTTCCGAAGAACAAACGTCAGCTGAAGAAGAAAAGACCGATGAAAATATTGTGGATGTGAGCTTAGTAAAAGATGATGCTAAGATTTCATTGAATATTGGATTTGGGCTCGTTGGCTTAGTTTCAGAAGCTGATGATAACAGTCTTGTTCCGAGCGTAACTAAACTTAGAAAAGATACATCTAAGCGCTTAGGTTTTGTTGTTCCTGGAATTAGAATACGGGATGATATCGACTTAGAGCCATCACAGTATCAAATAAAGATTGGTGAAAAAATCGTTGCAGATGATGTTATTTATTATGATAAAACACTCGCTATTCCGGGCGACAACGTACAAGTTGTAGTTGAAGGAATTGAAGTCAAAGATCCTTCATTCGGCGTAGATGCAATTTGGATTGAACCTGAACTTGAGAAAGAGGCGCAGTCTAGAGGATATATGACTATTGACCCAACATCCGTTTTAATAACGCACTTGGGGCAAATTCTTACGAAACACGCAGCGGATCTTCTAGGTCAAGACGAAGTCCAAGAATTACTTGATAATTTAGAAAACACACAACCTAATCTGGTTCAATCTATCGTTCCAAAGCTCGTACCCTTACATCAATTGACCAAAATTTTGCAGAATTTACTCCAAGAGACCGTCCCAATCTCTGATCTTGCCGTGATTATTGGTGAATTAGCGTCAATGAATATTCAAAAAATGAACAACGAGGATATCAGTGAGGCTCTTAGGCCAAAGTTAGTCCCATTGTTGATCCAAAAGCTTACAAAATTCAAAGATACGCTACCATTGTTAACATTGGCGCCAGATTTGGAGCAATTAATCTTAACTGCTGTAAGGCAAAATCCGGACGAAAAAATGTTACTTTTGGACAGTGGTCTTGCAAAGAAAATTCTGTCAAATTTGAACGATGCGTCTGAGGCCCTGAGTACCGAAAACAAGGCGGCTTTCTTAATTGTTGCTCCGCAAATAAGACGACATGTAGCGCAGTTCGTCCGCGCCCAGTTGCCAGCAATTAACGTTCTAAGCTTTACGGAATTACCCGAAAACCGTAGTGTTGAAATTGTCTACACCATTGGTGGCACAGAGCAACTCGAAGAGTAGGATTGAGGAAAAGGCTTACACATGGCGGAGATAACTGTAAAAGCAATTGATAGTGCTGCGGCGATGGAAGAAATCGTAAAGCGCCTCGGTGTAGACGCTCTAATTGTCTCAACTCGTAAAGTAGACGGACAAATCGAGATAGTCGCGACAAATGATGAACCAATTGTGGTTGAGCGTAAGTCATTGGCTGAGGCTAATGACAATTCTAAACGACCCACTTCTTTTGCAGATGTACTCTCGTCTAAAGTGGTAAAAACCAAAAAAGTTAGTGACGACACTATTATCGACCAAGATACTACAAACTTAGAAAAAACGGGTTTTGAAATTATCAAAAATATGCGCGAAGAACTTCGCGCTTTGTCACAATTGATTGATGGAAACGAAGCCAAAACACAGCCAGTTAATACCGACTACTACGCATTAAAAGCTTCCGGTCTTCGCAAAAGTTCAGAAACTGTGATACCTAATTTTGATCTTGATGCCTCGTTAACAGAAAATTCCAAAGCAATAGCAAAAGCGTTTGTGAGAGGGCATTCAAAGAATTTTGAGGACTCAGATATATTCTTCGTTGTTGGCCTAGATAAGTCTGGAAAGTCTGCATTTATCGATAAGTTTAAATTGTTTTGCAGTGAAAAGTTGGACTTTGGTAAAGTACATACGTTTTTTAATGTTACTGGTGCCTCTGATTATAATAATGTTGCAACTTGGTTTGAAAAAAATAACAAGCGAGATGCTCAACTACCAAAAAGATGCGTCGTTGAAGTCAACGACATAAACCAATTTGAAACCCAGCTATATAGGTTTCAAAAAATCAATCCTTCGATCCAGTACAGTGTCATAAATGTAGTAGAGGCTGGGCGGAGTTATGAATACCTTGTGAATAATATCCGAAGATCTACACTGGAAAATGAATATCTCGTAATATCAAAACTAGATACTTGCGATATTACAGTGTCAGAAATAAGCGCAATACTTGATCTTGGTTATAAATGTTCGTTTTTCTCTGGATTGGTTGAGAACAACGAAGGTCTGTATTACGCTCGAGTTGATCAAGTTGCATCCCACATTGTCGCTTTGGCGGAAAAGCATAAGGAAGGCTAAAATGGTCCGTACAATTGCTATTGCGAGCGGAAAGGGGGGAGTAGGTAAAACTTCCATCGCCGTAAACACTGCCGTAACCCTTTCTAACATGGGCTATAAAGTTGCATTGCTAGATGCCGATTTTGGTATGGCGAATGCGCACATAATGCTTGATCAAAAAGTCGAGTTATCGCTTCAAGATTTATTGGAGAATGATGTTAATATTGAAAATATAATTTGTGAAACATCAAGTGGCGTAAAACTTATTCCTGGCGGCTCGGGCGTCATAGAATTACTTAATTTAGATAGTGCAAAACGGTGGGAAATAATACGGTCAGTACAGCCACTAGAAAGTCAGCTAGATTATTTGATTGTTGACGCACCAGCTGGCGGTTCTGACGCAAGCATAGAATTTGCATCAGCGTGTGGGAATGTTGTGGTAGTGCTCGTGGGAGAGCCAACCAGTTTTATGGATGCCTATTCATTTATCAAAGCGTTACACCTTGAAAAAGACTACAGCAGAGTATCCGTGGTTGTGAATCTGTCGAATTCTGAACTTGAGGCAGCCAAAAGCTTTGAAAGCTTTAAAGGCATTGTAACCAAATTTCTTGATATTGAATTGAATTACGCGGGATGGCTTCCAAATTCAAAGGAAATTAAAAACTCAATTATTTCTAGAAAACCGGTAGCGTTGAGCAAAAGTCCTTCGCATAGACTGTTAAACAAGAATTTTACTAACATCACAGAAATGCTAATAAACTCGAAGCCACTGACTGTGAATGGAATTGAATTCTTCAAAGTTTAAGGAATATTTCTTGGCGCATGGTTATACATATCAAAAAGATGATGCGAGTTCTTTGATAGAAAGCAATCTAGAGCTCGTTAAAAAGATCGCGTTTTATTACCGCGGGCGGGTTGGCAGTATTGTTGAAGTAGATGATCTATTACAACTCGGAATGGTGGGGCTGGTTGAGGCTGCGCATAACTATTCACCAAAAGAAAACGTTCCTTTTGCGGCTTATGCAAAGCTTCGTATTAAGGGTGCAATTGTCGACTATCTTAGAAAATCTTCTAATTTATGCCGGGGTACGATCCGTCGTAAACAAGACTATGAACGTGCAAAACGTAAGCTTGAAAAGCAATATAATCGTGAAGCGACTATTAACGAAATCGCTACAGAACTACAGGTTGATGTAAACGAAATCATTAAGTGGAAAGAGGATTTTGCGGTAAGTCAACACCAGAGTATTGAAGAAGCTTCAGAAGCATATGGAGATTTTTTATTTGCCACAGACATCTCTGTCGAAGAAAAAATCTTTAATGGACAACTCAAAGATATTTTAAGAGAAAATCTCAGCCATTTGAATGAGCAACAATTATTAGTATTACAATTATACTATGTCGAAGAACTCAATGTTTACGAAATAGCGGAAGTATTAACAGTCACAACAGGACGTGTTTCGCAAATTAAGTCTGCAGCAATTCAAAAACTGAAATCACTTATTAATAAACAAGTCACGTAGTGGATGATGAGGGAATTTATTTGAGTACATGCGATTTACTACAATTAACGATACTCAGTTCGGAAATCGTCAAGTCATCGTTGAATGAAGATCTGAATATTTCTTTGTCGTGTAGCGCCTCAGAGCTTCCTAAACACAACTTTTCTTTGGTTTTGAAAAAACAAAATCAAGACCTTGGACCCATCGGTTATCTGCGTTGTGATATGAAACGCCCTTTGATTTCCGCAATTGCGAACTTAAATGAGGATGCATTTTTGGAACTTTTAGAAGTTATTACATTATCACCACCACGAAACCCAAGTTTTTACTTAAAGATATCCGATATCCAGCATTTTGTTAACTTCTCGAAGCGTCAGTCTGGTCCTATTCCTGAAATTCCAATCTATGATTTGGGATGGAGATTCCCAGTCATGTAATCAGATCAAGCGTGCGCCTGTTATCTAAATTCATGCTTCCACTATTTTTGCTTTTCCCTGATCAACTAACTTGTCAGCATTTTCTTGTGTAACAGAAGCAACTATGCCTTTGAGTAACTTGTGGCCATTCAAAGTAGTATTTTTTAATATTTCAATGCTCACATTATCTTCGATAGCTTCATCATCATCATCGTCGTCAAATAAACTATCTACAGAACTACTTTCATCACCTTCAAGATCGTCAAATATATCCGTGTTTTCTACTTCGTTTATTGCGTAGATATAGGGATCGTGGAGTGCTGAATGAAGTTTATTGCGTAAAAGCCAGCTTTTGGCACTAAGCAATGATAATCTTTTTGTTTTATTTTTTTCACTTAGTAACTGCTCATCGACAGCAACTATTGCATCGTGAAAACTTAACTCCGCAAGCCCACCCAATATTTTGTTTCTTTCAGTATGTACAGTTGGCGTACTTTCATCAGCCATTTCAAAGCTCCTCATATTTGGCACGCTACTTGCAATATCCGCACCAACTAAACTTAAAAAGGTCCTGTTGTGAAGTCGATACAAGATCATCTGAAATTTCATTCTGAAGCGTTAGCTTTAAGATCTCAGAGAAATGAGGTCTTAGCGTCAAATATTGCCAATGCTGCAACACCAAATTTCAAAGCAAAAGATTTAAAATTTGATGAAATGTTGAACGCCAAACTGGGATTGGGTGAATTGCAAACCTCTGATCCCAGACACATGCGCGTATCCATTGGAGCCACTGAAGAAGGTATTGGCTTCAGACAGAATGTAACTCCGTCACAAGACGGAAACACAGTCGAGCTTCATGTTGAACAAATGCAGTTCTCAGAAAATGTAATGCGATATCAAACTTCATTGGAATTTTTAAATAGGAAGATTGCTGGCCTGAAATCCGCAATCAAGGGTGAATAATAATGTCGGATATTAAAAACATTTTTGACATTGCAGGCCGAGGTATGTCGGCTCAAATGCTTCGCTTGAATACAGTTGCAAGTAACCTCGCCAATGCTCGATCTGTTGCCTCAAGTGAAGCAGAAGCGTACCGCGCGATTAAACCTGTTTTCAGCACTCTTTACGCAGACGATTTAGAAAAATCGGGTGTTGCTTCTGTCGATGTCGTCGACATTGTCCAGGTCGATCGGCAGCCTGATAAGATTTATCAGCCAGGTCACCCCAAAGCTGATGATCAAGGTTACATCTACACAGCCGCGGTAGATACAGAAGAAGAAATGGTGGAGATGCTTGAAGCATCTCGGCAATACGAAAATAACGTCGAGGTTGTCAGCACCCTTAGGGGATTGATGATGCGTACGATTAGCATGGGTAAATAGGAGTAATCATGTCTACAATTGATCCAAATAGCTCTCAAGCAGCACTTTTTGCAAAGCTTGGTATTTCACAAACTTCTGAAACCCAAAAAGCAAAAAAGGATACTCTCGGACAATCAGACTTTTTAAAGCTGATGACAACGCAACTCCAGAACCAAGATCCGTTTGCACCAATGGACAATGGTGATTTTATTGCTCAGATGGCACAATTCTCTACTGTAACGGGCATCCAAGAAATGAACACTTCGATTGGTCGTCTTGTAGAAGAGTTTGATCAAGCTAGAATTGCTACAGCATCAAATTTGTTGGGGCATTCTGTGCTTGTTCCTGGCGATACTGGCCAGCCTGATGAACATGGCGAATTACACGGTGTGTTGGATTTGCCTGAAGGAACCATATCCACTGAGTTGCGCTATTTGGATGCCGAAACAGGTGAAGAACTTTTCTTTGATGATCTTGGTCCGAGACCGTCGGGATTAGTCGGGTTTTCATGGAAAACAATTCCAGAAGACATTTTGGATGCTGGCAAACGCATCAAAATTGAAGCAACAGTTGATACCGGAAAAGGCCCCGAACAATTAAGTCCATCGATTTATTCAAAGGTTATCTCTGCATCTGTTGGGTCAGGTGATACAAAAGAGGTCTTATTGAACGTTGAAGACTATGGGACACTTGACGTCTCACAAGCCGTGAATTTTCGCTAAATTTTGAATGAAGTTATTTTGGTACGAATTTTGCACTGAAAACCAAAACCAAAGACTCTTACAGGAGATTTAAATGTCTTTTTATACAGCACTGACCGGCTTAAAGGGCGCACAAACCGACATTTCTACAACATCCAACAACATTGCGAACGTTGGATCAACTGGCTTTAAGAAAAGTCGAACTGAATTCGGAGATATCTTTGGGACTACGCCTTTGCAAACCAACGTAGTTGGTGCGGGGACGGCAACAAAGTCAATCACACAGCAATTTTCACAAGGCAATATTGCGCAATCCACCAATACTTTAGATATGGCGATCTCTGGACAAGGTTTTTTCGCTCTTAAGTCGGCGGGTAACCCTGGTCAGGTTGTTTATACTCGCAACGGTGCCTTTAATGTTAGTGACAGTGGTGAAATTGTTGATAGTGCAGGTCAGGCGCTATTAGGTTATCCTGTGGATAGTGACGGTAATGTATCTGATAAAACTCTTCAGGGTGCTCAAAAACTTAAATTAGCAGCTGATTTTGGCGAACCGAAAGTTACAGAAAATATTTCAGTTGGAGTGAACCTACCCGCGAGTACAAAAGTTATTCCGGCGGGCCTAGAATTTGATATAAATGACCCAGAGACATATTCTGCCTCATCATCCGTCACAATTTTTGATAGTGCCGGTAATCCAAAATCAGCAACCGTATATTACATCAAAACACAGGATCCATCTACCACTGATCAGACTTATAAGTACGATACAAAAATGTTTGTTGATGGTGTTGAATTGCTCCCAGAACTTGCTCGGGCAACCGATGCAAAGGGAACCGCTCAGTACATTGATAAGTTTGGGCAGAAAACGACTGTGCCAGAAGATACCGGATATATTCTTGAAGGGAAGGGATCTCCACTGTATCGTGCTGACGATTTGGGTGCAGCGGTAAAATCCACTCCCGCGATGCTGGCGGGCCAATCTCTTTCTGCATATCTAGGTGATGGTCGCACTGTAGAGATCGTTACCGACCCAATGCAATTTCCAAAGACAATGGAATATCAAGCACTCGCTGGAGAGACAAACCCAACGCCAGGTACATTCTGGGGTAAAGATTTCTTGTTAGTGGATGTCGATAACAGTGGACCAGTTTCAATCGACATCCCTCCAGGTACATATAATGGTACTCAATTGGCAGAGGCGGTGCAAATAGCACTGCGGGATGCCTTTGGAGATGATAAAAAAGTTCAGCTTACAGATGATATCGACAATGAATTGGTCATTGACCTTAAAGCCCCTGCCGGTGATGGAACGGCTAAAGGATTGGCAACGCCAATCACAGTAGATTTACATGCAGCCTCAATAGTAGCGAGTGCAGAGAAGGCAATAGATGGTCTTGAACTCAATGATTTCTTGGTACACGCTCAGCGATTAATTACGAATGCGATGAATGAAAAAATTCAATCTTCTGGTGCTGCAGGAGATGAGGATGTGGCGCTTGCGAATGAATTGAATGTAAGCGGCCGAATGTTCAAAAAGGTTGCCGGTGCTGCAATCAATACCTCGACGCCTATGCCTGGTGGAACCGATGTTCTTGCGATTACTCACGTAAATCCCCAGATTAATACAGCACTCTCAGTCGCTTCCGTGGAACGGTATCTGCATTATTCAAATGTTACAAAATCTCCAGAAGTCACAGCTTATGATACTAAGCTGACAGTGAGTAATATGGCGGCAGATGGGTCAACTGGTAAATTAACTTTGACAGTTTCAGGGGTGTATTCTCAATCAGATTTGGAAGCGTTGCGTTTTCATCAGGTCGATCCCGCAGGTACATTTATAGGTGAAGTTGGAGCGAATGAAGTTTCTATTGCTGAAGTGTCTGACGATGGTACAGATACGACGATCATCTTGAACCATGTGGTCGTAGATAGTGATATCCTGACAGCAACTGACGTTACTGTGCTGGCAAAGCCGTCAGATCATATTGAGGCATATTTTGATAATACTCAAGGTTTGGTAGAAGGTGTTAAAGATACTTTTTATTCAAAAGAATTGAGAATTAGAGAAATCCAAAATTCGTCAAAGCGTGTTACAACGACAGATAATGCGGCAACCGCTTTTGCATTTGCCAAAATCGATACTGTATCGGTGAATGAGCTTTCTGATTTTGGGTTGGATTCGCTAACTGAAACAATCAACTGGATTGACGATCGGGACCCAGCAATCAAACTAGGCTATGATGAAACAAACCAGCGTTTAACATTTGATGGTGTTAGTTCGCAAATTGGTAAAGGAACAGGCGTTGGGTTTGATCTATTTACAGTCTATAGTAAAAAGCTTGATGCTGGCGAAAACGGACTTGGCATTGAGGCGTTTGGCAACAACCAAGATATCGATCTAAAAACAGACGAAATCTTGAACGGTAATGCATTTGTTACTGATGGCCCAGAAATCCGCGCTGAAAACAAAAGATATGGTATCGAGGTCGAGTATGACACGGTACAAAGTCAATTCATTGTTAAAAGTGGAACAACCGGCGAAGCTTTAAGGGCAAACTCAGCGGTTGGTGTTACTTCTGCACAAAATGAATCGAGCGTTGCAGTGGGAAGATATGCTCTTTCAACAACGGGTGAACGCGATACCACTGATGATGCTACATATGCTTTCAATAAAATTGGAAACGGCACAGCGCAAATTTTAGGTTTCCCCCGAGATGGCGTTGAGGGTTATACAAAAGCCACAGGCCTTATTTCGAAACCAGCTGTTGCAGTCGGTGGTGAAGCCCTAATGAATATGTCTCAAGCATTCACAGTTACGGCTCTAGCGAATGAGAACCGTGTAAATGTGGTGGTTAATGGTGTAAGTGCTTCGATTGTTTTACCCGAAGGTAATTACAAGGGAACGACATTTGCAAAAGAATTAGAAACTCGGATTAATAATATGAGAAATCCGATTTCTGGTGCACCAGTTGGCGGCGTAACTGTCGAATACGACGCGACCAATAATAATTTCAAGTTCACAACTGCAACTACTGGCGAAGGCTCAACAATAGCGATTGATGGTGCACTCAAGTTTGGATTGAAAAACATCCCATTAGGCTTGGGCACCACGACTGAAGTACGTCAGCCAGTTCAAGCAACTGACGAACTTGGGAGACCACTTTATATTTCTCCAACTGGTGAGATTACGGCCAATAACCAGGCATTTGCAGATAATATGGTGCAGGATTATTATCCGCTTTATCTAGACGAGGGTGAGTTGACGTTCGATTTGGATGGCAACATCGTTAGCCCGATTACAAAAGTGGATTATGAAGGTCTGCTAAAGCCTATATCGATGGATTTTTCAAAAATCACACAGCTTGATAAACCATTTTCCGCAGCAGAATTAAGTCAAGATGGTTATGCTGCTGGGCGTTTGACGAACCTAGAAATTGATAATTATGGAAACGTTAATGCTGGTTATTCAAATGGTCAAAATGTAGCGCTAGGTAAAATTATTGTTGTAAATTTCTCAAACAATAGTGGCCTAAAGCAAATTGGTAATTCCAGTTTTTTAGCAACAAAAGCAAGTGGTGACCCTGAGCTTGGTGAGGCTGCAAATGACGGTTTTGGCCAGATCTTGTCAGGTTCACTGGAGCGCTCAAACGTTGATATTACAGAAGAGTTGGTTAATTTGATTACCTCACAGCGTAATTATCAGGCAGCAGCCAAAGCGATTGAGACATCTTCCAGTATGACACAGACCATCATTAATATTCGGTCTTAATAGTCTCTATATGACTGGATTAACTTAGATGGATCGTCTCGCACAAACTGCACTCTCAGCCATTCGGCAGATGAAGGACACAAAATTTGATCTGGCACATAACCTTTCAAATGTTAATGTGCCGGGTTTTCGACGGGATTTGCCAAACGAGGGAAATGCGGCTTTTCTGCAAGAGTTAGATAAGGTCTCAGCAAAAGTATTACCCTTGGAGGTCGATCGACGATCGTTTTCGAATGAAGCAGGATCACTGCAGAGTACCGGGGTAGCAACCGATGTCGCAGTATTAAATGAGGCCTTCTTTTACATAACTCCAGATAATGGAGAAATAGCACTATCGCGTAGAGGTGATTTTGGCGTTGATGCTTTAAATCAGCTTGTAAATGGTGCTGGAGAGCTCGTGCTATCTGATGGATTAGCACCCATTGTTCTACCTGATTTTGTAGACATTAGTATCACAGACATTGGAGAAGTTTTAGTTCAGCAAGCGGGTGCCCCTGATGGAGAATTCACCAGTGTTGGCTTTATTGGTTCAACAACTTCTGAACTTGATCAGTTAGTAAAAAGTCTTGATGGACACATTAGGAAAGCTGATGGAACCGTACCTGCGGTTGATCAGTCAGGAAAGTTTGGGCAAGGCTATCTTGAATCATCCAACGTCTCTGCCATTGAAGAATTAATTAATAATATTGATATGCAGCGACAGTTTGAAATTAATATTAAGTTAATCAAAAAAGCGAGTGATTTGGATAGTGCAGGGTCGAAATTACTCAGTCTACCCACGTAATTTTTTGTTGGCATAAATTTTGCTCATTATGATTTAAATCATAAAGGGTCAAAATAATGTCTACCTCAGCAATGCATGTCGCAAAGACCGGACTTACTGCACAACAGTATAAAATGCAGGTCATTGCAAACAATTTGGCGAACGTAAATACAACTGGATTTAAACGTGATCGTGCCAACTTTGAGTCATTATTTTATCAAGTTGTCAAAAATGCAGGCTCTCAAACTGCTGATAACACGTCTCTCACATCTCCACTTGCTGTAGGGACGGGTGTTAAAGTTGTCAGCACACAAAAATTATTTACGCAAGGTGGCCTTGTAAGTACCGACAATGCCTTAGATTTGGCAATTGACGGAAAAGGTTTTTTCCAGGCCTTACTGCCAGATGGTCGTGTCGGTTACACGCGATCTGGTATTTTATCAAGAAACGCAGATGGCCTCCTTACAACGACGAGTGGTTATGTTGTGCAACCACAAATACAAATTCCTGCCGATGCAACAAGTATCAATATTTCAGGTTCTGGTGTAGTGAGTGTGACCACTCCTGGAAATGACATTGGTCAAGAAGTTGGTCAAATTTCCCTAGCTAATTTCAGTAATCCACGGGGGCTTACACCAGTTGGAGAAAATTTTCTGGTCGAGTCAGCTGAAAGCGGAGTTGCTCAGCAGGGAGCACCTTTGGATGGTGGATTTGGTAAGGTACTTCAAGGCTACGTAGAAAGTTCTAATGTAAATGTGGTGCAACAATTAGTTGATATGATTGAAACACAAAGAGCCTATGAGGTGAGTTCGAAATCAATCACAGCAGTTGACGAAATGATGCAATTTATTTCCCGTAATTTATAGGATGAGATGATGTCACGTTGGCTATTTATATCGCTAATTTTTCTCACTGGATGCGGTACTTATATCGAGGATCGTAGAAGCATTGACTATGCGCCCATCTACACACCACCTGAAATTTCTGAAGATCAGCCATCATACGGAAGCATTTACTCATCAAATAAAGGTAGCCTGTTTGCTATGGAGAGTCGTGCTAATCGAGTTGGAGACATCCTGACCGTTTCATTCACTGAAAGTTTTCAAGCGACTAAGTCGCAAAATGCAGCAACATCTAAATCAAGTGAAAATTCTGTTACCTTACCAACTGTAGTTGATAATATTGTTCCAGGCGCTGATTTGTTCGCGGGGAGTGGTGAAAGCACCTTTACAGGCTCTGGTTCTACTGCGCAGTCTAACTCTTTGACAGGTTCAGTATCTGTGCATGTAGTCAGGGTTTTTGATAATGGCAACTTAGAAATAATGGGCCAGAAAAAACTTACCCTAAATAATGGTGACGAATATATCAGAGTAACTGGGATAGTCCGACCCAGAGATATTTCTGCTGACAATGTGGTCCAATCTGACCGGATTGCAAATGCCAATATCGACTACATTGGTGCTGGTGATATTGCCCGCACAGGGAAAAAAGGGTGGTATACGCGTATGCTTGAAACCATCTCACCTATTTAAGGTAATATCATGATGATGTTTATGAGACTGGTTGCGATAATTTTATTGACTACGTTGGCCTCTGTTGCAAGTGCTGATCGTATTAAAGATTTAACATCACTTGCGGGTGTAAGATCTAACCAGCTTGTAGGGTATGGGGTAGTTGTTGGTTTAGCGGGCACTGGTGATGGTAATACTGGCATTACATTGCAATCGATGCAGTCGCTCGTATCTCGGTTTGGGGTAACTTCTGATCTTGGTGGATTTAATGGTGATAATGCTGCTGCTGTTATGATTACTGCAGACTTACCTCCGTTTACAAAACCAGGACAAACCATTGATGTCACTGTTTCAACCGTTGGAGGTGCTGCCTCACTTAAAGGTGGAACATTGCTAATGTCACCTCTGCTTGGTGCAGATGGTGAAACATATGCAATAGCGCAAGGGAATGTAGTAGTAGGAGGCTTAGGAGTTGAAGGCGCTGATAATTCTTCGCTGACTGTAAATATTCCAACCGTTGGAAGGATACCAAAGGGTGCTTCTGTCGAACGCTTGGTACCAACTGAATTTCTAGACGCGGATTTTGTAATTTTGAATTTACATCGCGGCGATTTCACTACTGCAAACAATATTACAAATGCAATTAATGATCTTTTGGGAGAAGGAACTGCAATTTCTCTTGACACAAATAGTATTCGTGTCGCCGCTCCACAGGATCCGACACAAAAAGTCGGATTTGTTTCAGTTCTAGAAAATATAGAAGTTGTTAGGAGTGAACCCCCCGCAAAAATTATTGTAAATTCGCGAACTGGAACACTTGTTATCAGTGGCAATGTGAAAGTGACCCCTGCAGCAGTTTCTCACGGTACGCTTTCTGTGAAAGTCAACGAAGATGTTAATGTACAGGGTGGTGACGCCACCGCAATCGGCGATGGTGCACAAGCTAATGCAGCTGGTCAGGCAGTACAAGATACTGAGATTATCGTTGAAGAAGAAACCGCAAAAGCTTTTCTCTTTGATGCAGGAGTTTCTCTGAATGAGTTAGTTGATGCCATAAATGCAGTTGGTGCAACCCCATCTGACCTTGTTGCAATCTTGGAAGCCTTGAGAGAAGCAGGCGCCTTAAATGCAGAACTAATCGTTATCTAATGAGTAAGAAAATTGTCAGAATTTATCTCTCATAATAGTATCAATGGCTTCAAGACCATAAGTAGTTCGCAGAACTTAAGTTCAGTGAAAAATGATGATGAAGCGAATTTGGCAGCTGTTGCTGACCAGTTTGAAGCAATCTTCTTAGAAAATTTACTCAAACAGGCTCGGGAAAGTAAATTGAGTGATAGTTTGTTTGAAACAAATGCAGACGACAATTTTGTGGAAATGTTTGACAAAGAGATCGCTAATACTTCTAGCAAATTGGTCGATATAGGTATTGCAGAGGCAATTATCAGACAAATGTCATTACAGAAAAATGGCGATCCATCATGAGCGATATCTACACGATAGCGAAGTCTGGATTAAAGGCTTATCGAGAAGGTCTGGCGACGACTGGCCAAAATATCGCGAACGTTGGTAATGACGCCTACTCGCGAAGAGAAGCTTCAATTTCAGAAGTAAAGTCAGGTTCCCCTGATGTGCTCCAAATTTCTGATAATATTAGCTTTGGTGTCAAAGTGAATGGGATCACCCGTGCGTTTGATCAATTTATCGATACACAGCTGCATAATGCAAAAGCAAATTTCTCCTTTTCTGAGGCTCAAACTCAAGTTTTTAATCAATTAGAAACAGTTGTACGCCCAGAGTCTGGTAGCGTATCCGAACGTTTGAATGAGTTTTTCTCTTCGTTATCAACTGTTGCTCTTGATCCATCTGATATGGCGTCAAGAAATGAAGTCATTAATTCTGCAAAGGCCGTCACGCATTCATTCCAAACAGTGGCCAATGGAATTAATGAACTGCGTGCATTCGTAGGAGAGAACCTAAAGGCTAATGTGCTTGATGCAAACTCATATCTGAAGCAATTATCAAATATTCAAAAAGAACTTCTAGGTAACACTAATCCAAGCAGCGTAAGAAATGATCTACTTGATCAGAGAGATAGAATATTAGCTGAATTAAGTGAAATTGTTGAAATAAAAACTCATTACATGGGGAATGGCGAAATTGAAGTACTCGCTGGGACCGAGGGGCAAGGGCAAGTTGTTCTATCAGGCTTTGAAACAAAAGAGTTTTCAGTCGCGCAATTGGGCGGTTCAAATAAAATCTTCATTGGTGCTGTTGGTGGTGGAACTGGCACAAAGGTACAGGTCTCTTCCGGCAAAGTTGCTGGATTGATCGCGTCCGAGTATGCGCTTGGCCAAACCAAAGGTGAACTTGATTCATTAGCTCAAAAATTTGTGGCAGAAATTAACGAAATTCAGAAATCCGGAATAGATTTGGATGGAGAAGTAGGCAGTGAGTTTTTCAACTTAAATGCGACTGAAATTCAAAAATTTTCAAGTGCTGGAAGCAATGTTCAACTTCAAGTGTCGGGTCTCTCAGAGCAATTTTTGAACAAAACTCTTTCTATTGAATATGTTGCCGAAAAAGATTTTTGGACACTGAGTAATGATGCAGGACATATCATTGGTGAATTTGAGCAATCGCTAGAAATTAATGGTGTAATGTTCACATTGAATGGTGAGCCAGGTATTGGTGATCATTTTAGTATACAATTTACCGATAAAAAGTCTGAAAATTTAGCGTTAAGTCTCAATGATGGGCGCATGATTGCCGCGAGCTCTTACTATCTTCCTGAAAGACACATGAGTAATACCAGTAGTGTGACTTTTACTACTGAAATTTTTGAAACAGACGAAGCTTCTGCGCTCACAAAATTAAATCCACTATTTTCAGGATCTAACAACAGTGCAAATCCTATAACATTTAAAGAAAATGGCGTACTTGGGTCTTTGCGTGATGTTGATGGTTTGCAAAATTTGACAGCTTTAAAGCAACAGACAAAATTGCAATTTTCTCAACCAATCTCAAACCTAGATTCGAATAGTCAAATCAATTTGACAGTTGGAGGCACGGCTCACACCTTCACGCTGGGCGCGCATGTTGAGAATGTAGAAACGTATGCGGATCTATCCAAATTGTTTAACAATGGCGTAATTAGGGCGGATAGCTCAAATCTGACATTCTCTGATTTAGGTTTGAGAAGCGGAGGTAGTTTTAACAACCTCATAATTTCCTCTGGGTATATGGGAATTGCTGGAAATTATTCGGAGTTGCAATCTGGTGATTTAGAAGGCTCAACAGGTTTATTGATACCTGGAAATTTTGAGGCTTCTAACATACAGGTTTTAACGAAAGAAGGAGTACATCTCGCGGGAACAACCTTAAGTGATGCGCAGGTGCAAAACTTTATAACATCAGAAAACGGGTTTTCCCAAGGAGCAGAGTACAATGCTTCTAATATCGCCAATAGTGATGTCTCAAATTATATGGGTGCCGAAATAACTCGGCTCACAACCTCAGGCTATAATGTCGCCAATATAACAAGCTTAGGACATTCAAACCTAGATAATTCTAATTCTTCCGTGGGCGATATGGCTAATATCCCGTCTTCACGCGCCAAAATGACGGACCCGCTTCTCATTCAATCATCCCATGGTGAGATTGTGTCATACGAGTCATCACAAGGTATGATGGCAGGACAAATTGCGTCGGCACTGAACGATGAAGTTGGAAAGCTTGGGATTAAGGCCACTGCGTTTAATTACCTTGAGTTTTATGATGTTCCAAGCGAGGTCATTGAATTTGATTTGCAAGGTAGTGGCGGATTAGCATCCAATATTTCTGTAGATTTATCTGACGGTAATATTCAAAATTTGATTAATCAAATAAATCTATTTTCAGAAACAACAGGGATATCAGCGTCAAAATCTGCGGTTAATTCTTTGGTTTTATCTCAAGAAGATGGCAATGAGATTATAATCAAGAATGCAATAATTGGAGGCAGTGAAAGTATAGGCCTGCGTCAACTTGATCAATACGGTGAAATTATAAAATCACCAGAAAATGATGCTTTACCAACAATATCAACTGGCAAGTATGCAATTTTTGGAGGCCAAATAGAACTGCGCAGTCCAGCTAATTTTACTCTTTCTTTCGATGGGGCTGAGACACCAAGCGTTACCGAAGAATTTGCAAATGGATTTATAAAGCGTGATTATTTGCCAAATTTGAGTGCCACTAACTACAAATTTCAAACTTTAAAAGCAGTTGATGATGCGTCTACAGGTTCCGAAGGCTATGTTTCCGTCGCCCCATCGAGTTCATATAAATTCGACATAAAAGGTGATAATGCGAATAAATTATTAGCTGCAAAAGTATTGGGCGCTTATGGTGAAGACTTAAGTGATACTAAAGTCGCGGTTGGTCTTGCCAAAGAGTTAAGGCAGCAGTCTCCTTCCACAAGATTTTCTGGCAACACGTTTACTTTAGAAAATGGGTTTCCAAAGAATGGTGACACTCTAAATTTTAGGTTAGGGGATCAAACCTACAATGCAACTTTGAATGGTGTTCCAGATTTTGAAGTTAAAGGCTCTGCAGTTCTAATTGATGGAACAACATATGACACATCACAGGCACTAAAAGTGTTGGTTGATAAATCAAAATTTACTATTTCTGGCCCTGAAGCAGATCGAATTCGTGTTGGATTTAGTGAAAATAGTGATGGATTTTCGTTATACGCGGTAGCAAATGATGGCGTTATTTCCGGCCATACACTACGATTATCAGATAATAATCCCGCAGATGTTTTGAGTAGTTTTCACATTGATGATACGTCAACGACTTCAATTCAAGGTCTTGAGTTTGATACTTCCCAAAGCGCAAATTTAGTAGTTGCGCAGCTTGTAGTTGGTACTTCGGTTACAGATATTACTTTTAACAACGGTGTAATAACTCCTGCGTCCGTGAATGATATCCAAATTAATTTAGAAAGTACGGGAACAAATTTAGGCCGTATCAAGTTGGAAATTCCAAAATCAGTGGCGAACTCAGATATTAGATTGAAGGCTACAGATAATTCTGAAAATTTTGGAATAAACACTGCGTCTACTCAACTCACCTTAAACGCCAGCGGCTTCAGCCTATCTGAGTATGGTAAAGAGCGAATTGAGGTTACGGCTGAAGTACAATCGCTAGCAAGTGAAATGATATCGATAGATGGACTAATGGGTGAAGACTTAATAGTCATAGCAACTGGTAATACCAGACCTACCGTATTGGGTTCCGTTGCAACGACTAAAACAGATCTTAGCCAGCGGGAAATTACAGCAAAAATTATTTCTGATGATGGGAGAACAGTTGAACTGTCAGATAAGCAGTCAGGTGACCGTCTTGGCGTTAGAACTCTAAGTTCGACAAATAACTTTCTCTTCAGAGGGCTTGAGTGGCAGTTTGATGGTTTGGCCAACAAAGGCGATACATTTACTCTTTCAACTTCTGGAAATCGAAAAGACGACGCATCAAATATCCTTCGGTTTAGCAGTCTTGCAATGCTCTCGGAAAAAACTGGTAAGGGTGGATATGGACAAATTTACTCAGATCTCGTGACAAACACAGGTTATAAGTCTCGTGATGCAGAGCAAAGGCTTGAGACAACTAAAGCAATTCATAATGTAGCATTAGACAGAAAATCTGCATTTTCTGGTGTTGATTTGGATACAGAAGCAGCAAGACTGCTGGAGCAACAACAGGCGTATCAAGCATTAGCGAAAGTGTTGAGCACTGCCAAAGAGCTTGTAGATACTTTGTTGCGGTCTTTTTAAAGGGTGAGAATTTATGGCAATAGGTACAACTCGGTTCTTTCAGAATAATACCGAATTATTCTCGCGCTTAAATGAAGACCTCAAAACATTGCAGTCGCAAGCGGGTTCTGGGCAAGCTGATTTGAAGCTCTCGCAGAATTATCGGGATGTGGCAAATCTCAGTGCTGCTGAAGAAGCAAAGTCGGAAACATCCCAATTTATATTAAACTCACAGCGTGTTCAGACGGACTTAGAAAGTTTAGATCTCGCGATGGAACGTTTTCAAGACTTGCTAATTCGCTTGCAAGAAGTTTCTGTTGAAAGCTCCAATGACATTTTTTCGTCTGAAGAACGACAAGGATTTATTCAAGAAGCAAAAATGTTGAAGAGTGAGATCCTTGATCTCGCGAATACGACAGATAGCTTTGGCAACTCGCTTTTCGGTGGCGTGTCAGGTCTAGAACGACCATTTGAATTGAGCGGGGATGGGGCAGTGAATTACTTGGGTTCAGTAATTCCAAAAGAAGTTCAAGTTTCAAGTGGTCTCAACGTCAAACAAAATTTTTCTGGTGCCCAAGTTTTTCAAAATATGGCTGGCCAAAGTGGACGTTTTTCAGTCTTTGAGCTTGTAGACGATTTGATAAACAGCCTTGAAACGGATTTGAATAGTGGTATTTCGTCAAATCTATTTCGGACGCAAAACACGACAACGGTCAAATTCCCTAATACTGGCGCCGATGCTGACATATCATTTTCACTAGTCACAGAGACTGGCGAAACAAATTTTGCAGCAAAAATCTATGGCAATGATTATTCCCTATTAGTTGATAAAATTAATGCAGAGAGCGCGACGACAGGGATTAGTGCGACGCTGAACGGCGAAAATAAGATCACGCTTCAAGGAAATTCTGAAAAACTTGTTATAAAGAAGTTTATCCAGTCTGGAGTTACAAGCGCGGATACTACGCTTAATATTGTTGACCCAACCTCTTCAGTGATCCTTGAAAAAGTTGATCCAGATCGACTAAATAATCAAGATATATCACTACGCATCACTGATGCTTTTACCCACGTATCTACTATGAGAGCTGAGGTTTCGACAGCCTCTAGACGGGCTCAAGATGCGGAAGCGACTAACCAAGACTTACTTATACAACTAGAAGAAGATATTTCTGAAATAAAAGATGCTGATCTTGCTTCACTCTTAACTCGCATAGAAATGTTAATGCTTCAGAAAGATGCCGCACAAGCCACATTCACCAGGATAACAAGCAAGTCGCTATTTGATTTTCTTGGCTAGGTGATAGCCACATATTGGCACAATATTTGCTCTTAACTTTACAAATTAGGAGTAGATAATGTTTTCAGTAATCAAAGCTGGTATGGCATCAGCAAAAAATGAGCTATCGATCATCTCTAATAACGTGGCAAACGCGAATACCACGGGCTTCAAAAAGTCGATAGCTTCCTATGCTGATTTAGCCCCTAGCTCTCTGTCGGACTCAATACAAGCTAGCTCTTCAGGGCTTGGCTCTCTCGTGGAAGACACGCGCCTTAGCCAAACTCAAAGTACGCTGCTCGCTACTGAGAAAAAAACAGATCTAGGATTGTCTGGAAATGGGTTCTTTATCTTACAAAATCCAAAAGACTCCATGGCCAGCTTTACGCGAAACGGTACCTTTGCTTTGGATGAAAATGGTTTTTTAACGACATCTGATAATTGTTATGTTTTAGGTAAGCCGCTTGTTGACGGTAACTTTTCTACTGAAAATATCGATGTAGAAGCGCTTTTACCAATTCAAATACCGGCTAAAAAAGATGATGTTGTCATGTCAAACTTGACGATAGAGGAAGATGGCAAAATTTCCGCGCAATACGGTGACGAAACACCACCTGTTCCAATTGGTACGTTAGCGCTGGGATTATTTGCAAACCCAGAGGGGCTTAGGGAGCTTGGAAATGCACGATATCGCGCAACTGAAAAAGCTGGAGCGCTACTGTTAGGCACACCAACTGAATCAGGTTTTGCAGCCGTAAAAAGTGGTTCACTGGAGACATCTAACGTAGACATTACAGATGAATTGACAGCCATGATTAGGGCTCAACAGCAATTTAATGGTGCAGCAAGACTAATGCAGACCAGTTCTGAACTTTTGGAAAAATTAACTCGCTAATTAAGCTAAAAATTGAGGAAATCAAAATGGCTAGTTGTGCAGAATGCAATGTTAAAATGGGTTACACTGAGTCCAATGTTGCGAGAGATCACAGCGGCATGTGTGTTGCATGTTACGTGAAATCACTTGTCAAAACTAAGATTGAAGTCGCTAACTCTTCAAATCGCCCAAGTAATGTTAAGTCTTTGGACAATTATTTCGAAAAATTTGAAAACATTCTTGTTACAAGTGAGCTAAATACAAATTTACGGGTTCGTAAACGCTTTGGCATTGTCCATGGAGAAGCAACGTTAACGAGTTCACCTCACAAAAAAGACACCAATTGGAAAAATTTATTTATACGTAAAAAAGTTTCAAGCAACCATCAATCGCTGAGAAAAGTCATTGAAGAAGCAGATATCGAACTTAAGGCAAACGCGATTAAGCGCGGTGCAAACGCTATTCTCGGATATAGCATAGATTTGACAAATGCTTATTTGGAGCATCAAAATTACGTGATTGTATCTGTGTCTGGAACTGCAGTGGAAACTGCTTAAATCGATGGCGATAAATTCCGTATAATGCTGACAAAAAACTATACACTTTTGGAAAGAGAAATAGCCTCCACTTTCAGCAGGCGTTTCACAAAATTTGGCCCTCAACCAGAGGCAAGTTTATGGTTTAGTGAAGCGCGGCAGAGCGCACGGTTTTCAGTAATTGCAGCAATAATTCGTGAGAGAACTCAGAATCGTAAAGTGAGTATTTGTGACATTGGTTGTGGATATGGCGGTTTTTTGAAGTTCTTCCGAACCGAGCATAATGATATCGATTTGGAATATACTGGATATGATCTGGCAAATAATTTGATTGAATTCTGTGATAAGAAGATGAGTTCAAAAAATGTTCGTTTCAAGCAAGGCTCTCGACCAGTAGAATTGATGGATTTTACGATTATGTCCGGCACGTATAATTACGCTCCGCAAACAACAGTTACGGATTGGCGTTCTTATTTTCGTGGTGAACTAGAACACATTTTTGAGAAAACAAAAAAGTGTTTGATTTTGAATCTGATGATAGCAGATCTGCCTCGTATTTCTAAATCAGGTATTTTTTACGAGGACCTGAATGATTTTAAAGTGTTCTGTGAAAGGCGCTTGGGAGCCGTAACGACCTATAATCATGTTCTTCTAAAGAACGAAAAGACGTTTTGCATTGCACGATGATACTTGTTTCCCAAGGCATCGCTATTCGCTTAAACTAGGATTTGGAGACAACTCGCATGTTCAAACTCGTTCTTGTTCCGATAATAAGTGTTGGAGTTTATTATGCTATTGGCCAAGATGCTTTCGCACCGGAGCGTCACAAGGAGTTTGTCGCGCGCGTATCATTAGAGACCAATTGCGAAATGGACATTAATTCCTTCGGCTTGAAAAACCTTGCGACAGGGAAAACGGTGAATTTCAAGCATGGAGAAGCCTTTATTCGTGCGAGTGCAAAAGATGAATTGCAGGTCGTCATGGCACCAAAATTTGATGCTGTAAGCATAATAGGCGCAAAATTCGCAGCAGGTTCAAACATCGACGCTTTTCAAGATTGCAATAATCAAGTGACATTAGAAAACATCTTTCAAAGTATGAATAAACAATTCAGTTCGGACTAATTCATTTCTTAAAAAACGAAGTAAGAAGCTAAATGACTATATTTTTAATAGCGTCTAGAACATCAGTTTAAGATGTAAGCATCAGAAAATCCGACGAACTTTGTAATTTCAAGTGCTTTTTTTGCACTGCTCCTGCTCGTGAATGGACCGACTGTAACTAAAGATCCTTTTTGTTCCTCTAATCTTTTGTGAGAGTAAGGGTAACCTGTTAGATCTAAGGTCTGTAATGTACGATCTAAGTTTTGCTTCATAGTAAAATAACCAACAGCTATCAAAACTCCGTTGTTCAAATTTTGAGGTCGCAATTTTGGTCTAGGCGAATACGTTTTCCGTGTCGTCCTGACTTCGGGAACACTATCCTGCGATATTGCCGGTGGTAAACGGTCTTGCATTAAAGTTACTGAGAAAAAGCTCGCATAATTTGATTGCAAATCGAATTGCGCATTTAGAGAATCAGTGACTGGTTTATACTTAATCCTATCTGTGACTTTAGCCTGCCCACTTTGAAATTTTTTAAAACTACCTTCTAGTTTTAATCCATTTTTTTCTACTGATGAAAATAACTCGGGAATACTTAACAGAAAATGGGTAGCAAAAATTGGCAATTCATAAGTCTTAGTTGTGATGTTTGGAACACTTACTGTGAAAAACTCACCCGAAAGAGCATCATAAGAGACACGTACATTTGGATCTTTATCTGAATATGCAGCAATTTTGTTGATTAAGAAACTCTTTTCGTCTGCTACAATTTCTAAACTGCTGGTATCTAACTCTGTTGCTGCAAGGGGTACTGGTAAGTCTATCGCTGCGTTTAGAAGATTGCTGAAAACGTTAAGCCATACAAAAGATAGGGCAACCAGTAATACGCCCCAGGATCCTAATACTAGGTTTTTGCTGCTCCAAATTTTTGACATAATGTTTACCATACTGTGGAATAGCAGACATTGTGCCAAAGCGAATAAATTATATTAAAACAATACTTTAAGATGTATTAAAAGTTGTTCTTAATATCTAAAATTATATAATTATTCTCTTAAATAAACAATTTTGCATCGATGACGTTATACTTACTCAAGTAGGTCTTCTTACTGAAAGGCCTTCATAAGGGTTGAGATGACTTTGTATTTAATTGACGTTAATGATAGACGACTAAGGGCGTCAGATTTTAAACAAAATCTGAGTAACTTAAAGGTTAAAACATTTAGCTCTTTGCCAACGCTTTTAGCTCTATCTGCATGTGGTGGTGGCAGTGCGCCTTCAAATGATGGCAGCGTAAGTTTATCAAAGTCTGGTAATTCATACAGCATGACTCCTGTACAAGGGCTAGCTCTAAAAGATCCATCATCTTCGATTATTGAAGTCAGTGAGGCAACTGAAATAAAAGACAGCATTCGATTCCAGGCTGATGGTACTGGTAAAATCGAATTCGATTTCATCGACACCTCAAGAGAATTATCGTTTTCTGCTGGAAGTGAGATATGCGGTTTTAATAGCGTAGCAATCAAACGCGGATCAACAGATTTTACGAATGTTGAATTCGTAGGTGCCAATAGTTTGGAACTTTCAGAAAATGCTGACATCAAAATAGGTCTAATACAACTTCAAACTATACAGACTATTGTTGTTAACTCTCTGGATAGTAACATTGAAATTGTTTTTGAAAGTGAAGAAGAATTAAATTCCTTCTTGGATCTTGTATCATCAAACACTCTTTCAATTTATGCAGAAGGCAATCCATTTGTCTTAACGACAGTTGAAAACGCTGATATTTCAAAAGACGTTTTGTCTGCAAAAGCAATACAAGCTGCCACATATACCAATGATCTTGACGACGCGCCGGATTTGTCGCTCCAGGTTGTGGATGACACCATAGAAAATGGTAATTTGACACTAACTTCCATTACCTTTGATGGTAATCCAGCAGGTAATGTCACTGTTATTTTGGATAAAGTGACCAAAGAATTAGTATTTTCGCAAGGCGGAATAACTTCTAATGATAAGATACTTTATGAGGATATTGATGTTTTGTCCTTACCATCTGGGGCGACATTAGAACTAAAAAGTTCTGACTTAGAAGCGATGGACTTAGTTATTTCAGGAGAAGGAAATCTTGTTCTAACAGACGTTGACTACAGTACTGACCTAACACGATTAAAAGTTACTGGTAGCATTAAAATCTCGGGAGAAGCTATTGCATCGGATTTGCTGACTTTAGATCTAGTTAATGCTAATAAAATCGATGTAACTGGTCTTACAAAGTCGACAGGAACAGCAAGCGATTTAAAGAATTTATTGGATGACCAGGAAACCATCCAAACTGCGGGTAACATAAGCCTTTTGGTATCTGGCGCAGAAGCAAGTTTGTCTGATCTTAAGTTTGTGTCAACAAATACTTCAGGTTTTGTTAATGCGATAGTCCATTCAAAAGTGACGGGATCTGTCGATGACGGCTATTACGTTCTCTCGACAGAAAAGGGACAAAGTGGAGATAAAATCCAATTAAGTTCTTCCGTCGAAGTGGAAATCAATGATGACGCCGGTACTGAAGTTGCCGCAAGTAAACTAGCTGCAATCGGGGCTTCTACCACAGGCGATGTAATTGTAGTGAATGCTTTAAGCGTAACTGGATCTCTAGATGATCACATCGCTGCTTTGGACACGCTAGACAGTAAAGTGACAGCGTCTACCTCTGATGTCACAATCACATCAGCTATTGAAACTGACTACTTAAGTAAAATAAAGAAAATTAATGATGCTATCTCAGGTGATATCACACTAAGTGGTTCTGGTGCATCAACCGCCTTGCAAGGAAGTGCTTCAGATTTGCAGTCAGGTTTATCAGGAATAGTCTCACATTCAGGCTCTGTAACGATATCAGAAGCATCAACATCTGATGGAGGTAAAGATTATCTCGCTCAGTTAAAGGCAATAAACGCATCAACTTCTGGGATCATAACACTGACAGGTACTGCGGCGGTAACTGAATTAAATGGATCTGCAAATGACTTGCAAGCAGCTCTTTCAGGCATATCATCACATACAGCAGGCTTATCACTGACATCCGCTAGCACGAGTGACTCTGGAATAGATTATCTCGCTGAATTAAAATCAATAAACGCTTCAACTTCTGGATTGATTACACTTACTGGCAGTGGAGCTTCAACAGAACTGAGGGGTTCTGCAAGCGATCTTTCTGCAGCACTTTTGGGAATAGACAGTCATACAGGAAATGTAACTGTAACTGCTGCGACTACATCCAATATAGGTATTGATTATCTTACTGAATTGAAGGCCATTAATTCCTCCACTTCTGGATTAATAACCTTAATTGATAGTGGCTCTTCAACAACTCTTCAGGGGTCTGCGAGCGATTTAAATGACGCTTTAAATGGTATCACTACGCATATTGGTAACATAATCATCAACTCTGCTTCTGCTTCTGCCGCAGAATATTTGTCACAGCTTAAATCAATTAACTCTGCCAATGCAGGTACAATATCTTTGGCGTTTACGGGTGCTGATAATGATATAAGTGGATCATCAAGTGATATACTTTTAGCCTTGACTGGTATAAGTGACTATATCGGTATTGCAACAGTGACAACACAAGTAAACGCTAGTGATGCAAGCGATATCGCTTCAAAGTCACGAGCGGTTTTTTCTTCAGGTATTCAGGACAGTGTTGCAAATTTAGTCAATACTGACAATTCTGACATTAGTAGCAATTTGCAATCTGCATTGAGTGATGACCCAGATGCAAACATATATCTTTTAGAAAGTACACGTAGCCAAAGCGCGACCGATATTGAATTGATTGAAAGCTCAACCACTGGTTTTTTTGACTTAGGGTTAGTCAATGAGATCACTCTAACATCCGGACAGCAATCATCTTTTGAAGCTTCTACTGTTTCTGGAAGAATATTAAGTTTTGTTGGCGATGGAGACGATGGTGCTGAGACAGTAGTGGTATTAGGAAGCAACTCTGATGATGTCATAGACATGTCTAATATTAGTATAGATACCAACGATATATCAGTTTTAGATATTGATGCTGGTTCTGCTGGCGACGATATTATCACGGGATCATCAGGAAATGACGTTATAATCGGAAGATATGGTGCTGACCAGATTAACCTTATAAATGGTGGGTCGGATCAAGTGGTTTTTTTGACAAGTGGGGATGGAAGCGCAGCGGGATCTCCGACCGGCTCGGATACCATTACAAATTTAATGCAATCCGACGACAAAATAATCATCGGTGGTACTCTCGCAGTAGCACTGGATGAAGGTGATCAGATTTTTAATGGTTGGACATTGGATAGCACTATCGGCGACGCACAAGATGTCGATTTAAGCGTAGCAAACACGCGGGAATACTTGTTTATTGATAACAGTGGTGGAGAAATAACTCTTGCAAACCTAACGGATACGAATGAAGTTGCGACAGTTTTCGCCGCGGAGGCGAATTTGCTCAATTCGTCGGCAGGTCGTGATTTGATTTTGGGACTTGAGAGCACCACTTCTGGTACTTTCGGTTTGTATTATTTTTCAGATACAACCCTAAACACAGGTGCTATTGATGCGGAGGAAATAAGTGTACTAGCAGTTGTTTCTGCAGATACATTCAGCCACGGTTACTTTCAGTACGATTTTGCGTAATTTGCAAATTTCGTTAACCTATTAAACCACGATAAAATTGTCTATCGTCATAGAAGCAAGATCATCAACTGATATTCCAGTAAGATTTGCGAGCACGACTGCTGTGTCATCAGTCGCGGCATCGTAATCGTACCAGACCTTTGCATTGTCATCACCTGTTGTGAAAGCGACAACGATAACTCCGTTTCCAACTGAGGCATTCGCTTCTGTATTGATTGTGGATAGTGCAGTGTCTACCTTGTCCACTGCATCTGTCAAAACAATCACATTATGAGTTGCCTCAATTAAATTAGATCCATCTTTTAGGGTTGCAACTTCCCCGATCACAAAATTCAATTTACTGACACCAACCAGAGAAAGATCAGCACTATCGGCAAACTGCAATATATCGTCAGCAATCACAAAATCGTTGATTGTATCTACTCCATTTGATGTCTTTGTGAAGACGAATGTGTCGTCACCGCCACCACCAGTGAGAGTATCTGCTCCAGCACCACCATCGATGATATCGTCACCGTCACCTGCGGATATTATATCATCTCCTGAGCCACCAATGATGCTGTCAACAGCTGAACCGCCCAAAATTGTGTTTG
>Ga0255760_10000666_pt1 | contig 34076 bp, 35 predicted proteins | sample 071ome_25_FD_179960 | JGI IMG/M metagenome (GOLD analysis project Ga0255760, IMG submission 179960) | Coastal salt marsh microbial communities from the Groves Creek Marsh, Skidaway Island, Georgia - 071410BT metaG (version 2) | ecosystem: Environmental > Aquatic > Marine > Intertidal zone >...
ATGCGCGAAGCCATCATGGACAAACTTCCCACCCGCAAACTCCAGGATATAGCCATCGAACGAGGCATGAAAACGCTCTGGCAAGCCGGCATCGAGCGCGTCATCCGCGGCGAAACCCCCCTGGAAGAAATCATCCGTTCCATCCCAACCGATAAGTGATCTCGCACGAAGACACAAAGCCACGAAGTAATTAAGGGGAACTCATTATTTTATCAAAACCCGATTCTTTGTGGCTTGGTGGCTTCGTGTGAGACAAAGTGCAAAACCGCTTCCCTCACACCTGACAATCGGTTCAAAAAGTGACATAAGTCTGAAAATGCGACATTAATAAACGAAAAACCGACAAGTTTTTATATATTGTAGAACTTGCCTGTAGCAAGTGAGTTAGCATTTATGTGAAATTGTATCAAAAAGTCACTTTTTCCATTGACACCATTCTGCAGCAGTATTACTGCTTGGTGATTGCTTTACCGTATCTCGGGTCCTGCCTGAATAGCCCGACACAAGGTGATCAAGCCACCAGGTTCCAGCAACTGGAACATACGGACAAAACGGAGCAATGAATCAATTTCAATCAACGTACTCTGCTGTGCAGAACTACGCCAGCGGAGCTGTGATCTGATCAAATTTAAAAACGAAAAAGAAAGGAACAAAATGAAACAAATCATCCAATCAAAAAAGCTCACCGCGATGGTGGCCGTCTCACTGTTGGCCACTGTTACTCTTTATTCAGCAGCACCCGCTGCTCTGGTGGCTGCTGCCAGTTGGATACGGGGTACGGGCAGTGTGGCTGGCTATGCATGGAGTATCGTAAGCGGCGTGGGAACGGTCGTCACCTATGGTCAATTGTATAACGAAATCTTTGCACCTCAAAACAAAGAATCCAAAATTGCAGCGAGACCATCTTTGGAAACATATGCCTCGAAGAGTTTCAGTGGTGTTTACAGTGGGACCGCTTGGGGTGGATACAATCCGATATCCGAAGATTCACCAGAGTTTTCTTACGGTTACTTAGGGGGTTGGGATACTGGGAACTATTCCATCACTGAATTCGATTATCAGTGGGTCGAATGGAATAGTGAGGATCAAGAGTATTCAGTCAATCCTGATAGAACAATGTATGTTAAATTGCCCATGTGGGTGTCTGATTGGCAATCCATTGTGGCCTCCGATGATGCCGCTCAAATGAATGATTGGTGGACCAGGCTTAATGGTGGAGACACGTGGTCAAAACCTGGATTCTGGATTCGCCAAGCGAAGTCCATCATTCATGAGTACCCAGAAGTGAAGCTAGAATCCAGGGTGTTTAATCCGTCTACGTCAGAGTCCGTTGTTGATGGCGAATTGCTTCAAGACGCAGCTGATAATGGTTATGATTACTCTGCTACTGTGAGCTTTCAGCGTCAGGGTCTCGTGTGGGTTTGGGACCGTGCCGGAATCTATGGGAGTTGGCAGGGAAAAACGCCGTGGATACAAGATTCTGATACCTGGCCCAATGTGCCTGGTTATGAATACGCATCGACTTCAATGAATATTTGTGATCCGCATGAACGAGTAAGGAGTGAACGGATTCAAGGTGGGATCGATATTTGGTGGCATGAAAATTATGAAGAAGTCAGGGCTCACATTATGATGGTCCCAATTGAGTATTTAGACGCCAATGGGAATATTACCGATGCAAGTAAGGTGGAATCAATTGAAGAAAACGACATTCAACAAAACATTGAATGGGTGAGCAGATTTACGAGACTGTAAAATTAAAACGGAGTGATTTAAGAAGTAATGGACATACTATGAAGGCACGTACAATAAGAAAATCAGTCTTTTTAGCATTGATGTTAATTGTTATTATAGGACTTACTTTGAATATAATAAACCGAAGGAATATTGATTTAGGAATCGTTGAAACCGAAAATAGAGACGGCCAACAGCAACTTACAGGTAAAATAGAAAAGACTACAAATACTGAAGCAATAGATGTCCATCATACACACTTCCGGTCTACCCTTGGCGAAGAGGATAGTATGGCAGAAGCAAAACGGCGAGCCCAATGGGAAGCCAATTTCCCCTGGGTAAAAACATATGATCCTGATATCAGGTTTGACACACGTAGGCATTTCACTGTTAGAACTAAGAATGCCGGCGAATCAACACACCGAATGTCGGCAACCGATCGTGTGACTGGAAGCAATCATTACATTCTCAAGAATTTTTTTGAGGATGAACTGAGGTATTCGTCTCAATTTGAGAAATTCTACAATATTCTCAATGAACACGGAAGGGGGCATAACCCAGCTGAGGCTGCAGGTGTTTTTTGGGCATTACGTCGTTACTACCATACAGCATTTGAAAACAGCCCTGATGAAAGGATCGATGATGTGGGTATTGAAGCTGGATTAACCGTTTTTGGAGACAGAACTTACCGTGAAGCTTCAGAAACGCAGTTGGATAACTTGAAAGGAAGGTTGATGGGGTGGGAATGGATGGATCAAAGGTTTTTTGGAGAAGCCGGGCAAGTAGAATTGATGGGGCTGATTGAGAGGCTCACTACGGAGATTGATGACCTTGGTGAATTGCCGGTGAATGTCATGCCTTATGGTGGAGTGTCCGGAATGGCTGATAATAGCGCCGAAGCTCAAGGTTTGTTGACTGGCGAAGAGGAATTGTTAGTACCTTACGTTGGGTGGAACGAGCAAAGTGAAAATTATCATGGAACACAGAATCGTCAATTTCAGGCCAGCTATGAACAAGGTGACCCATCTCTCAAAGCAGCCGCCCCTGAATTGTTTCCACCTGTTGAAGTCAAAAATGGTCAGTTGGTTGACAAGGATGGAGATCCTGTCAAATGGTCCGAAAGCATGGGTTTGACTCTTATCAACGAACGTGGAGAGCGTGTGCCGGCCATTGTCGAAGAGGATGGAAGTGTTTCGTTACCTACCCCCGAGGAAGTTGAAGTCATGCGTCAAAGCGGCGAAGTGCAACCAGCCACGGTGGGAGAGGTTGCTCCAATCATCCAGAGTATCCTAAAAGCGAACCAAAGATCCCAATAAGGACTTCCGAAACCACAGCCATTCGATATTGAAACGATTCCATAAAAACCAACATTCATGAAGAAACAAAAACCCATCTTGATTCTTTTGGGAGCCATGGCTCTTGGAAGTTTGGCTTTTATCTTTTTTCTTACGACAGGTGTTACGGAAGATCAGCGGAGACATCCTGGTCCCAGCTCAGGCGACTGGATCATACGTCACTGGGTGGGAAATATATTAGTAAACATCTCACCCCGTTTCGCCCAAACCGTTGACTACCATTTCTCCCGTGTGGAATACATCCTAACACCCGGTAAACGACGCGCGAAAGCCCTGAAGATAGTAAAAGAAGAATCGGAAAAGTGGAAAAGGGAATTTCCATGGTACCCAGTGAGGGATTCGGTAAACATGTCGTCAGATATGAAGGCGCTTCCATCGATCGTCCTCTATAATGACACGTTTCTGGAACGGTTCTTTGAGGATGAGATCAGGCTGACTTTGCCCTTCAAACAGTTCTATACCATTCTCAGTGAGCATGACCGCGGGCATGATCCGGTTTTGGTGGCGCTTTGCTTTCGGGATTTTCGGTTGTTTCATCATGCTGTTCGCGAAAAAAAATCCAAGGGACCCAGGGTGAGTGAAAACCTGGGGATCCAAAAGGTGCTGTTTCCGGATGTGAAGTGGGATGAGCAGGTGAATAAAACCTTCACCGCCCTGCGTGATCGTTTGCAGGATTGGAAATGGTTTCATCCCGAGTTCGCAACTGCCGCGGGAAAAGCCAATGCCAATGGCCTGATTCACCGGTTGTTTTACAATATGAAGGGCATGGAGGATTTGCCGCTGGAGATGATGAATTACGGAACAAGCACTCCGGGCAGCATGAATCCGGTAAAAAAAATTCGGATGCGAGAGCAGGGACCGTTGGTTCCATATGCCGAGTGGTATGGTAAGTATCGAACCTCCCAGCATGACTTAGTGGTTCCAAATTGGTGAACGTTTATGAACATCGAATTGAAACTGTAACATAATTAGTCCTTTCACCGTTGGAAGTGGTTCAACAAAACTCCGTGTCTCGGCGTCTCGAGTCCCGTGCGCCGGGACGGGCGTGATCAATGAATCCACCCGGGCATTCCGAATTTACGAATCCACCAGAGCGTGAACACCAGTCCGATTGTTGTTCCGATGATAAAACCGATCAGGGTGTATTTGAAAGTTCCCGACCAGAAGGGTGGTTTTTGTCGGACGTTTCCTTGGAGTTGCATCAGGTATTCCCGTCCTTTGGTGGTGATGTGGCAGCTTTCGATGAAGTAGGGGCGTTTGCCATCGCTGAGGATGGTTCCCATCAGGTAGCCTTGGTCGATGAGGTCGTGGTAGAGGGAGACATCGTGCACGTTTTCTCCGGCAATCAGTTCCTGGGGCAAACCATTTTCACTGGCTGCCATTTCGAGAACTTCGATGATCGGAATGCGTGCGTCTCTTTGCATGATCAAAAAGGGGGCGTCCCGGTGGACGCCCCCATGGTGTTTTGCGATTGTGGTCAGAGTGTTTTCAAATAGGCCAACACATCAGCCAGGGCCTGGGCATCCATGCCGAGTTGTTCGCCGCTTAACATCAGTGAGCGCCGCAGTCCGCGGATGGATTCCACTTTGTCTTTCGGAATCATTTGCATGACCCCTCCCTGACATTGGACGATGACGGGATCGGATCGGGAGAGCACTCTTCCGTGAACGATTTCTTCATCTTTTGTGGTGATGACGGAACCTTCGTAGCCGTGGGAAATTTCCGCCGAAGGATCGATGATCGCTCGCAGAACGACTTCAGACGTTTGTGCCCGCGCGAATGCGGTGATGTCCGGTCCATAGTCGATGCCGTTTTCGCCTACCTTGTGACACATATAGCAGGCTGTTGTCAGCAGTTTACCTTTTTCCGCATCGCCTTTGAGTTTAAGGATGTCTTCGATGGACGGGAGCTGGGACGCGGGCGCTTCGGGGATTTGCATGGGCACGACCTGGACCTTTGCCGGATCGTAAATGTTATTTTCCTTCAATGCCGCGTCCAGATTGTAATCAACCCAGAGGCTTCCTTTGCGGTTCAGCAACCACCAGACCGCATGGGCTTTCACCATGCCGGTTGTTTTGGCCGCCGCTTCCACGATACCATCGACGGCCTCTTTGCTGCCGTTGTATGCCAGGGCGACCAACGCTGCCTTACGGTCTGCTTCGCTCAATTGATCGGAAAGGGCCCGGGCGGTGAATGCTTTGGAGGATTGTTCCGGATGCAAACGCCAGGCGATGTTGGCGAAGGCCTGGGACCAGTTGGTGGCGTCCTGACTACCGAGTTCGGACAACAGGACATCGTAGAGTTTGCTTTCCTTGTTGGTCGCGCCGGTGCCGAGTGCTTCGAGGTAGTAACGGTCCGAACCATCATATCCTTTGGCCACTTCCACCAGCACGTCCTTGGCGCGAGCAAATGGAATGTCACGCATTGCCAGAGCCACTTCGCGGCGGACGGCAGGGGATGGATCCTTGGCCATGCGTTTTGAAAGGCGGATCAGGCCCTTGTTTTGTCGACGTAATGCCCGGTAGGCAACGACACGCATTTGTTCGTCGTCACTCTTGAGTTGACGCCTTACTTGACGAAGTCCGGCTTCTCCCATTTCACTTAGTACCCACACGGCGCGCGCCCGGAAATAGGGGTTGCCTTTTTTTAGAAGAGTCGACACTTCGTTGACATAGAATTCACCTGACTCACGCAATTTGGATGCGGCAATAGCTCGGACATTGATGGCAGGGCTCAACAAAGCGCTTGCGTGGGCCGCGCTGTTATCGATGTCGTATTTGGGGACCTTGGGTTTGAACCCTTTCGGCGCCACACGATAAATCGCTCCGGAAAGAGTGTCATCCAAATCGCCATGCCCACCAACACGCGCATCATACCAGTCGGTGACATACACTGCGCCGTCGGGTCCGATGGCCACGTCGGATGGGCGGAACAAGGTTTTCTTTTCACGGGTCATGTTGCGGCCGCCACCAGTGAAATCTGCTCCGGAGAACTCTTCATCACTGTTGGTGGTCAAGAAATTGAATCGTTCCAACTTGAATCCGGCTCCCTGATTGGTTGGGAGATATCCGAAGACCGTGTTACGGGCTGGTTCGCAGGACAGCAGCATGCCTTGATATGATTTGCCGAGTGAACCGTTCTCGTAATAGGCAATCCCTGTGGGTGCCCCGCCGCCATACACATCTCCGGGAGGCATGGTGCCGGGGTCTTCCTGACGCCATTCCGCGATAGGGGTCGTTTGGCCGGGACGTCGGTCAGCTCCCCAGGAACGTTTGCCGTCGAAGCTGCTGAAACCGGCGTTGCCGTATTCCATCAGAAAGGCCGTGCGCGCGGCGGGTGGATCATCGTTGTCGTTCTGAAACACATCCCCGAAAGAGGTGACCGTTTGTTCGTAGCTGTTGCGGTAATTGTGTCCGATGATGTTCACCCAACTTCCATCGGGATTCATGCGGGCGGTGAAGGCGCCGATGTAGACGTGACCGTCATCGCTCCTCTGACCTGCCACTTCCTGCATCATATAGGCGCTGCCCATGCGGAAGGTGCGACCGGATCGATCAGTGAAGACGGAGCCGCAGTTGCCGGCGTTAAAATACCATTGGCCATCGGGTCCGACCGTGACGGAGTGCAGGCTGTGATCGTGGACGCGTCCATTGAATCCTGTGAGCAGCACTTCACGTTTGTCGACTTCGGGATTGAATTTGAGATCACGGTCCACATCGGTGTAAACGATCATGTCGGGCGTCATGGAGACAACCACCTTGTTGTCGATGACGGCGATCCCCATGGGGCAGCGCAGGAATTCTTCCTGGACGAAAGCCCATTCCTTGTCCGCCTGTCCGTCTCCGTCCGTGTCTTCCAGCACCACAACGCGGTCTCCTTCGGGTTTGCGGTCGTAGTGGCGGCGATAGTTCACCCCTTCGGTGACCCAGATACGGCCATCTTTGTCGATGTCCATATTGGCCGGGTTGTAGAGCATGGGGGATTGAGCCCACAGCGTGACTTCCAGTTCCTCCAGAGTATGGAACAACTCCAGGGGGACGACTTCATGCTGGGCCAGGCTTGCGAGGCTGGTAAAGCCGATGGCGCAGCCCAGTCCGAGTAGTTTTTTATTCATGGTTCTTTTCTTCATTGCTAAAGGTGTTACCAGTCCACGACCGATCCGTCGCGTTCGTCGTAGGTTTCAGGATTGCGCCAGTCATGACCGAGTTTGTCCTGAATGGCGTCTTCATCCAGCTCAATACCAAGGCCTGGTGCGGTGGGGACTTTGACATAGCCTTTTTCCACTTTGAAAGGTTGTTTCAAATAGCCTTCACCCAGGCTGACTTGTTCCTGGCAGAGGAAGTTGGGCACTGACGCGGCTACCTGCAATCCGGCGGCCAGCGAAATCGGACCGAGCGGATTGTGCGGTGCTATGGATGCGTAATAGGCCTCGGCCATCCCGGCGATCAAGCGTGTTTCGAGGATGCCGCCCGCGTGACAGAGATCGGGTTGCAGGATGCTGGCGGCGCCTTTCTCCAGAATTTCGCGGAATCCCCATTTGGTGAAGATGCGTTCGCCGGTGGCGATAGGCAAGTGCGTGCCGCGTGCGATGTCCGCCATGATATCCACGTTTTGGCACTGGACAGGTTCCTCGATGAACAGAGGTTGGTATGGTTCCAATACCTTGATGAGAAGCTTAGCGTTCTGTGGCGAAATGGCGCCGTGAAAATCGATCCCGATGTCCACATCCTTGCCGCCCGCCTCGCGAATCCTGGCAAAAGTTTCTCCCGCCATTTCGATGTCTGCTTGTGAAGCGACCACTCCCAGTTCGTTGCGAGAGTATACCCCGGTTTTGAAAGCGGTGAATCCTTCCGCCTTTCGGGCCTTGATGCGTTCGGGATCGTTGCCGACGTGTGCGTAAACCCTGACTCGATCCCGGGTGGGGCCTCCCAGCAATTCATACACGGGGACGCCGAGCGCCTTGCCCTTGATATCCCACAATGCCTGTTCGATACCGCTGAGGGCACTGGTCAGGACCGGACCGCCCCGATAGAAAGTGTGACGGTAGAGAGCCTGCCAATGATGTACCACATGACGCGGGTCTTTGCCGATGAGGTAAGGTTCCATTTCGGATACCGCTGCGGCGCATGTTTTGGCGCGGCCTTCGGTGATCGGTTCACCCAGACCAATGATGCCGGCATCGGTGTGGATCTTCAGGAACAACCAGCGGGGTTGAATGAGAAAAGTTTCGAGTCGGGTGATGCGAATTTCCGGTTTGAAGGTGCTCCATTCCCGGGCGTGAGGCGAAACAAAACCCGGGTAGGGTTGATCTCCGGTTTTTTCCGCTCCGATGGTCTGCTGAATGCCTGCGCCGGCGAATCCTGCCGCAGCAAACAGTTGTCCGATGAATGCGCGTCGACGCACGGGCGAAAGGTTTTCAAAGGTAGTATTCTTTTTCATACGAAATTCCTTTTCGTTCTGGATGTCCGATTCGGGATGCCATGATTGAATCGAACCGCAACCGAATATCCAAGCATAAAGAGCAGGCAATACGGATGCAGTTTCATCGATGGAATGAATGTTTCCCATACAGTTATCGATCCATACCGCTTGCCAAAAGTGTTCGCGCGAGCTGATTCGCTGGGACTTCTGGTTTTCCCTCACGGTAGGGACTCGCTGCCGCGAGTCCGCGAACGTGTAACAAGCATCTCACCACACCATGTCATATTGAACGCGTCAGAGTTGGACAAAATCCAGTCCTTCAGATAGAAGAGCAACGGTTTGATAAACCGTGGAAGATGCAGTTGCCGGATTCGGTTCCCAATATCCTTCGTTGGTGCGAGTCCTTGAGGTTCTTTCAATATCAAGGTTGAGTGAACTAAATGACCTATCAAGCATTAACTAAAAAGATGGTTCGGTTTCAAGGCGTGGAGGAATCCACCATGATGGGAACGCATCGCCTGCGCTACAAAGGTGATTTTTTTACCATGTGGTTTGATAAGGCGAATTCCCTCATCGTTAAGCTTCCTGCCGAGCGCGTGACCGAGCTGATCGAATTGGGGGAGGGAAATCCGTTCAACTTTACCAGGAAACAGTTCAAAGAGTGGGTGTTGATTCCTGCGGGCCGGTCCGGAGATTTTGAAAAATTGGCACGTGAGGCCTTGAAATTCGCCCGGAGCAAAAAGTGACGCAACGCGTTGCGTTGAGAGGAAGTTGAGAAAAATGAAACATCATATTGTTCGTTATTCGTGTGTTTTTTTGTTCGGGCTGGTCTTGGAATTAAATGCTGCCGGGACTGATCATTTGGTTGAGCAACTGGAATCCGTATCAGAGGCCGAAACCAAAATCTATCAGTTGAAAACATCGCAGGGGAGAGGCATGGATTGTCTTAAGGTGTTTCAAATGATGGGTTCGGCCCACGATGGTATTTATTATGGCTTGTATCATAGGCTCGAAAAGGGTGTGTTTCATGTTCGCCTGGCAAAATCCAATGACCTTCAAATTTGGCATGATCTGATTGTGTTGGATGAGCATGCCTCACAGCCCACCATTTATGTGGGCGATGATGGGAGATTATTGGTTGCTTATGAGAAGGATGCTCCAAATTCCTGTTGGATTCGTTTGCGTTCCTATGGAGACATCACGTACTTTGAGGAGGGCAAATTCTCCAGAGAATATGATATCCAACGATCGCTTGCGCCCACAGCGGAGGGGACACCCAGTTTCGAATCGGTGACCATGGGGCAGGGTGGTGTGGATGATTCTGAGATTCGGTTAAGGTTTCATTACTTCAAGAATGTGCGGGTGGATCAGCTTGCGTTCGGAACGTTGAAGGGTTTTAAATCATGGAAATCCGAGTCATCAGACAAGATCAATCAGGCGCTCATAGCGAATGGCTGGCAAGGGAACTTGGGAGATCGCGATCGGTTCAATTGGAACGATCAGGCATTTTATCTTCAAGAAACGCAAGGCAAGCGCGGTGATTGGAGTTCCTGGAGAATCAACTTGTGTGATGCACATGGGATGCCTATCCGCACTTTACAATTTCAGACTGACCGGCAATCCACGTCATTTGCCAATCCGAATGCTACATGGGTAATGGATGCCATGCATCAGAGACAGTTAGTGGTGACATTGTTTCTTCCATCTGAAGGAAACCATTCTACTGAAGCTGGGACCTTGCTTTATGTCGTGCGGCCCTGATATTCAATATGGTCCTATGGAAACATCTGTTTGTCATATGGCATTTGTGCGTGACCCGGACGGAAATTCCGTCGGTATTCATCGCAGGAAGGAAATCAGTGAGGCATGACTAAAGTGCTGCATTCCGGCTTTTTCAAAGAACTCAGAATGCGGCTGTGTAATGTCTTGCGTGTAGATGATTCGATGTGAGCAACCATGAAAAATTTTGTCATAGCAATGTTCGGATTGTTGGGTGTGACCGTAGCGGCGAATCTTGTCGCAGGGTCAGACACATCCAAGAAACCTAATTTCATCATTTTGTTCATTGATGACCTAGGCTACGGTGATCTCGGTTGCTTTGGATCTGGAAAGATACAAACGCCCAACATCGACCGCATGGCGGCTGAAGGGATGCGATTTACCAACTTTTATGCCCAGACGGTTTGCGGTCCTTCTCGAGCCGCGCTGATGACCGGGTGTTATCCTCTGAGGGTTGCCAAGAAGAGGAATAATCAAACTGAAATTCATCCGATGTTGCATGAGCAGGAAATCACCATTGCCGAAATACTCAAACAACAGGGTTATGCCACCGCTTGCTTTGGGAAATGGGATCTTGCCGGGCATCGACAAAGGGGATACGAACAGGACCTCCTTCCGACTCGGCAGGGATTTGATTATTTCTTCGGAACACCAACCAGCAATGATTCCATTGTCAATCTGGTGCGAAATGAGGAAGTAATCGAAGAAAAAGCGGACATGGCAAATCTGACGCAGCGCTACACGGATGAAGCGTTGAATTTTATTCGAAAGCATCATGCCGAACCTTTTTTTGTTTATGTTCCCCACACCATGCCGCATATACGATTGGCAGCATCCGATGCATTCAATGGTCAATCTCCTCGTGGGCTTTACGGGGATGTGGTGGAGGAAATCGATTTCCAGACCGGACGCATCATCGAAGTCATCAAGGAATTGGGGATTGTTGAAAATACTTACATTGTTTTTACCAGTGACAATGGTCCTTGGTATTTGGATCGTCATCCAAAACTGAGCCTTCAAAAAGATTCAGGAGGTTCGCATGGAGGCGATGCCGCTCCTCTGCGCGGACACAAGACTTCCGCTTGGGAAGGAGGAGTTCGAGTGCCATGCGTCATGTGGGCACCCGGTCGTATTCCTGCCGGAACGGTTTGTTCGGAAATGGCAACGACGATGGATATGCTCCCGACCTTTGCCGCCCTGGCAGGTGGAGTGGTTCCACGCGATCGAGTCATTGATGGTCATGATATTGTTGATTTGATGCACGGAGAGCCGACAACAAACTCACCAACGGATCGATTCTATTATTATGTTCACACCCAATTGATGGCAGTGCGCTTTGGAAACTGGAAACTCCATTTGCCTCAAAAGGTGCACACAATGAAGAGGTGGGATGTGTTCCAAAAGGAATCCGAACTCATCGAGGTTTCGAGCCCAATGCTTTTTGATCTGAAAAAGGACATCGGTGAGCAAGTGAACCTGGCAGATCAGTATCCTGAAAAAGTCGAGGAACTGACCAGGATCGCCGATAAGGCGCGGCAAGATATTGGCGATTATGATCGGGTCGGCGGGAATGCGCGATTTTATGATCCGGAGCCAAGAAGATCCGACATAGCTCAGTGGGTGAAATGAGGTGGTGTTGTTTTGACGGGATGAGCAGCTCCGAAAATCAAGATCCAGGTGATTTACCGGATGCTTTCTTTGCCGCCCAGATGACACAGCTCAGATCAAGGTTACTTTACAGTCACAGAGGCTCCTTGCCTTTTTTGCGAACATGATATCAAACGTGCAGATTTGGTCGTGATCTAGTGAAGCTGCGAGGTGCATGGCATCTGCAAAATCCAATCCACTCTCATGCCAGGTGATGGCTTGTGAAACGGTCATAGCGTTGGTGAGCCGGACATTTGATAGGCCAAACAACTTTCGAAAAGCGGTGCATATTTGTTTTGAATGAATTGAATATGCGTATCTCAACACCCATTCTGTTTCCAAAACCACTGTGTCTGAAATGAAAATGTTACTCGATTCAAAAAGTTTTCGGGCCTTTCGATATTGGGCGGGATCGTCTCCAGTCAACAAACGAACCAATATGTTTGTATCAACAGATTTCATTTGTTCGCAGATGCCACACCTTTCCTGATAGCTTGTTCCATTTCTTTCAGGGTTTTGGCTGGTCCGTCATATTTCAAGCATGCCATCACTTCCGATAACGTCGTTTCGGCAAAGGGTACTTTTGGTTTCAACAGAATGCCATCTCCGGTATCAATCACACTCAATTCCAAGCCTGATTTCCAACGATGATTGGTTCGTAGTCGTTTTGGAATGATCACTTGTCCTTTGCTTGAAAGTTTTGTTGTTTCCATATTGGTAAGATTTAAGTAAGACGATAATGCTGCTTGAAGGTAAAGTCAAGTTGAACGCGCACCATCATGTGCCATATACTGATTGCGAAAAATGTTCGCGTGTAAGGGCCTGCTGATGATTCTTTTTCTCACGCCGTCCAGTTGAATCGGGACTAGAGACGAAACAACACTTCGGTTTTACCAACAGTCGGGATTTGAGGCTGGAGTGAAGACCGGGTTCATCGCGAAGCCAAATGGTTGAATTATTTTGACAGGATGAACAGGATGGATTTTGGTCCATGTAGGGTGATTTTTGCAGAAATAGCAGACAAATTGACTGCCAGGGAAGACCTGTGGATCATTCCATTCCAGATCGGGTGTTGTTTGACAGTGATCACTGTTGGCTCGGCTTTAACAAAGCTGCGAGCTGGTTGGGTGGGGGTAGGGATCGCATTGTTGTTTGGCATCTTCATGGCAGGCGATACCAGTATGGATGAGCATATTCAGCGCGAGTTGGGGAAATCCTACCTTATTCAGCGTAAGCTTTCAGTTTTCATACCTTTTTTTATGACTTCGATAGCTTTATTTCTGGTTTGGATCTTTTCGAGGAGAATCAAGTCAGCCAACCAGTGAGGGAAATCTTTGTATTCGACTGGATCTACATTGTGTCTACTGTGGGTGTATGAAAACCAAAATCTGTAAATGGGGCAACAGCTTGGCAGTAAGAATTCCAAATGTCCTCGCCACCCAAGTAGCCTTCTCAGAGGGAAGTGAGATTGAAATGTCTGCCGAACAAAACAGATTGGTAATTCAACCAAAAAAGAGTTTCAATTTGATTGATATGCTTGAGGGAGTAACTCCAGAGAATCTCCATCAAGAAATCGATACCGGATCTGCACGGGGGAAAGAAGTATGGTGAAAAAGCGGTATGTGCCAGAACGCGGTGATCTCGCTTGGTTGGATATGCAAACTCAAGCCGGGCAAAAACAGGCGGGCCGTAGGCCGGTGCTGGTAATGTCGCCAAAAGCTTACAATGAGAAGGTTGGATTGGCGCTTATTTGTCCGATTACGAGTAAGGAAAAAGGTTATCCATTCGAAGTGAGAGTGTCCCACCGAGATATTGCAGGAGTTGTTTTATCTGATCAGATCAAAAATCTGGATTGGAATGTGCGAAGAATTGAATTTGTCGGTAGGATTCATTCGTCGACACCTCATGAAGTACGCGACAAGTTAAAAGTCCTTCTCGAATTTTAATGCTTTTTGAGCAGCCTTCACTGCTTCGTGATTTTCCAAAGGTATTCCTGGGTCCTAATGAGGAGAGTGTTATCCAATACGGCAGGTGACGCAAGGGTGCGCTCTTCGAGGTCGTTTTCGGCAATCACAGTAAAGGTTTTGGTATTGGCTTCTATGATGGTGACTTTTCCGGATTCACTGATCCAGTAGATGTTGTTTCCAACTGCAACTGGTGAGGAGCTGTAGTTGCCGCGTACCCGCTCACTCCAATATACCTCTCCGGTATCAGGATTTGCACAAGTCAAAATGCCATTGTCTGAGATAAAGTAGAGTCCGCCGTTCACAGCGATCATGGATGGGGTATGTGGCGCAGATTTATTGGTTTCCCAGGAGATATGTGTATCAGTCAAATCGCCGGTTTCTTCGGTGAGCCGGATGGCTAGCAGATTGGGCTTATTATATCCGGTGCCGATGAAGAGTTTGTTGTTGTGCAAGATGGGGCGGGGGATGACGGAGTATCCTTCTCCGTACCGGACTTGCCAGATCAGGTTTCCGTCCTTGACTGCATAAGCTCCCACCATGCCGCTGCCCGGGCTAATGATTTGTTTTTGATGGTTGACCTCCACAACCAAAGGGGTGGAAAAGGAAAACTTTTTGGAGGCACTGGAGTGTCTGGTGGTCTTCCAGGCAATGTCCCCGGTGTCGGCATTGAGAGCGTAGACTGCCGGGTCACTGTTTCCGTCCACGCTGAACACAAGGAGCCCCTCGACCAGGGCGGGGGAACCACCGTTTCCGTGGACCGGTTTGTAGTCGATCACTTTTTGCCAGAGGATGGTTCCGGTTTCCAGGTCCAGTGCGCAGGTTCCGAAATGACCGAAGTGTGCATAGATCTTGCCGTCAGCGAGTATTGGAGTGCAGCTTGCGTGGCTGTTTTTGGAGTGGCGTTGTTTGACGATATCTGCCGAGGGTGCAAAGACCTGCTTTTCCCAATTCAATGATCCATCGCTGAGTTTGAATGAGGCAACGTGAAGGGTCAGTTGGTCGCCTTCTTCCTTGGAGCCCGCCAGGATGATGCTCTCATGGGAAACAACGGGGGATGCCCAGCCCGCGAGGCCTGTTTCGATCTTCCAATCAAGGTTCTTGGTGTTGCTCCATTGGGTGGGCACATTGTTGGCGGAGGAATGACCTTGTTTGCCCGGTCCGCGAAATTCAGGCCAGAGGTAGTCTTCTGCCTGGGTGTTCCAGGTAAGTGAAGCGGCACCCAGTGCCAATGCGAAGGTCAGAGTTTTTGTGGTGTTGGAGAATGACTTCATGTTTGTTTGCTTCTGTTCGTCTTACTTTCCGAGAAAGGATTCCCATTCATCCTGTTTGAAACCGATGACTCCTTCATTTCCCTGAATCACAAACGGGCGTTTGATGAGGTTTCCGTTTGCCGCCAAAAGCTCCAATGCTTCTTCATTCGTCAGAGTTGGAAGTCGATCTTTCATGTTCATGGATTTGTAATCCCCGCCTGAAGTGTTGAACATGCGCTTGAGTTCACCGTTCAGGGCTTTGAGCATCCTCTTCAATTCAGCCATGCTCGGGGGCTGTTCGCGAATGGCGATGCGTTCATATGAGACGCCTTGTTCATCCAGATACTTCAATGCTTTTCGGCAGGTGCCGCAGTTTTTGTATTCGTAAACTCGGATTGGTTTCATGTGATTCGGTAATAGGTTTACGGATTTGACTGCATGCGGTCGAGCGCTTTGTTGATTTCTCCGATGACACGGTCCTTGCCCAGGATTTCCATCAGGTGATAGAGACTGGGGCCGTTTGTTTTGCCGGTGCATGCCAGGCGAACCGGGGGTATTAACGCGCCGACTTTTACCCCGAGTTCCTTGGCGGTGGATTTGAAGGTAGCCTGGATATGCTCGGCGGTGAATGTTTCCAGTGCTGCAAAGGCGTCTTTCAGGCTTGAAATCGGACCATGATTTTCCGGGACCAATTGCTTGGCACTGATTTCGGCATCCCATTCAACGTCTTCCGGGTTCTGGAAATAAAATCCGGCGTATTCCTTGATCTCCGATACTTGTTTGAGTTTTCCAACCGTCGTGCCGATGGCTGCGTTCACATAATCGGATGAAAAATCTCCCACCTCAATGCCACTCTGTTTCAGGGCGTTCACTGCCAGGGATCGGTATGTCTCTTCATTCAGTTCCGGCAGGTACTGTCCGTTCAGTGATACCAGTTTCTCCATGTCGAACCGGGCATTGTGACGGAGGATCTGGGGAAGATCGAAAAGGTCTATCACTTCCTGGAGTGTCATTTTTTGCCGGTCATCCTTGGGCGACCACCCCAGCAGGCACAGGTAGTTGATCACTGCATCGGCTACAAAACCTTCTTCCATGTATGTGGTCATGGATGCGCCACGATCCCGTTTGCTCATCTTGGAACCGTCGCCATTCAGGATCAGAGGGATGTGCGCATACTTGGGACATTCGGCTCCCAGTGCTTTGAAAAGCTGGATGTGTTTGGATGTGTTGGACAGGTGATCTTCTCCCCGGATCACATGTGTGATGCCCATTTCCAGATCATCAATGACGTTGACGAGATGGAAAACAGGCTTGCCATCGGATCGCACAATGACGAAATCCGGATCGGCTTCTTCCCGGTCGGTGAGCTTGCGGTTGACATCTCCGCAGACCAGATCCGGAATGATAACCGGATCGCGTGTCATGCGGAATTTGATGGCGCCATCCTGTTCATATGCTTTGTCGGCTGCCAATAGCTTGTCGATGTAGGATTGGTATATATCTCTTCGTTGTGATTGGAAATACGGGCCTCGGTCTCCCTTTGGCGCGGCGGATGCATCACCTGTTGTGGGACCTTCATCCCAATCCAGTCCCAACCACCGCATGCTGGAGAGAATGACGTCGACTGCCTCCTGCGTATTGCGTGCATCGTCGGTGTCTTCGATGCGCAACACAAAGGTTCCGCCGGTGTGTCGGGCGTATAACCAGTTAAACAATGCCGTGCGGGCGCCTCCGATATGGAGGTATCCGGTCGGGCTCGGGGCAAATCGAACGCGTATGCTCATGGGGATGTGATACGGATTGGTGCTCAAGTTGACAAGTCGCGTTTGTCCTGACGCCCCTGTAATTCTTCCAGAATGAGAACCAAGCGATCCAATAGGGGTGTTGGGCTGGATGCCTCCCTGGCCTGGCGAAGCGGTTCCCGGAACAGACTGTCCATTTCGAGAGGGTAGCCTTTTTCGTAATCGATCAGTGTGGAGGCTTTGTATGGTCCCATGGTGCGTGTGCGGGAGATGAGTTGGTCGGCTAATCCCGCGTCGATCTCATATCCTATCTTCCCAGCCGCCGATCGCACTTCATCCATCAGTTGCTTGACACGTGATTCCCATTTTGGGGCACTCAGAAGCGAGTTGGCATCGAGGCATTGTTCGATGGGGAGGTCTTTTAATTTTGATGTGTCGGATTCGAATCCGGCGTGTCCCAGCAGTCCGGCCACACCAAGTCCATTGAAGGGGATGTTCCACATGAGTTTCTCCCAATGCGCCTGGGGAAGTTTGTCGGTGGATTTGCAGGGGATTCCTGCTTGGTTGAAAGCTTCCACCAGCTTGAGAGTTCTTTCGATGGCGGGACCGGTCCATTCACCCAGCACAATGAGGCCGTGATCCATGTGGCGGATATGACCCGGACTGATTCGGTTCAGGCAGACAAAGCACAAGCCTCCTAAAATCTGCTTCGGTGGAAACAGGTGAGTCAGGGCTGCTTCGTTTCCGAGTCCGTTTTGAAGTGTGAGGATCAGTGTGTCGGTTCCAACCAAGGGGGGGATCAGTTTGGGGAACTGATCATTTGCCGTTGTTTTGAGCCCGATGAGAACAAGGTCGCAGGGGCCGATGTCCGACGGGTTTTGATGGGCGTGGGGGTGGATCGTAAAATCGCCATTGGGACTTTCAATATGGACACCTTGTTCTTTGACCTGATGAAAGTCTGAACGCAGCAGGAAATGTGTTTCATGGTCCTCCCTGCAAAGCAGGCCGCCATAATAACTCCCCAAGGCTCCACATCCGACGACTCCAATCTTCATATCCAAGGTTGTGACATGAACTGTCTGTCACAAAAAGAAAAAAGGCGCTTCGATGTATCGAAGCGCCTTTTTTGAGTAAAAGGTCTCGCTGTGAGAAGAATGATTATTTCTTCTTCTTGGCGGGGATTACGGCGTCTTTGCAGGCTTTCGCCACGCGGAATTTTACGACTTTTTTGGCAGGGATTTTGATTGCTTCCCCTGTTTGAGGGTTACGACCGGTACGAGCCTTGCGTGCGACCAGAACCAATTTTCCGATTCCAGGAATGGTGAATCCATCTTTGGCGCCCTTGTAAGCAAGTTCTGCCAATTGGTCTAGAATTTCAGTTGCGGTTTTCTTGGTCACACCGTTTTTTTCGGCGATGGTTGTCGCGAGCTGTGACTTGGTCAATGGTTTTGCCATATATCTGTTGTTTGTTTGTTTTAGTGTGTGTACGGGGTTCTAGCGAACCGGTTCTACAAACCCGATACGACTCCCTTGAAGGCCGTATTGTGTTTAATTCTTTGAATTTATCAATCTTTTTGTGCGCTGAATGGATTTATTTTCATCCTGAGTTCGTTCAAGATGGCAAAACAATCTTCAGCGATTCAGTCAGTTTGAAATAGTCTTCAGGAGCATTATACAGTTGGGAGGAGATCCGCATCAGCCTTTTGGGAGGCGCTGGCCACGGAATGATGGGGACTTCGACTCGATGCTCACCCCATAGTTTGTCCTGTAGCGGGTCTGCATAGAGTGGTGATGTGGGCTGAGTATTGGTCTCTGAATCCGGCATGTGAAACGACACCATCGAACCCACCATCGAAACGGGTGCGGTGGGTTGCCAGTTTAAAGATTCGGATATGTAACTTCTTGCACACAAGGCTAAAAGGTTGTTTCTCTCCATAACGCCAGGCCATCCCTTAGGGTGTTGTTGTCCCACCCACTCAATGGCCTTGGGAACGGACAGGCATGCTGTGGGATCCGATGTTCCCGTCCAACTGAACTCCAAATGAAAGGGTGAACGGTCTTTGCGAGTGGCGTTTGCTCCATGGCTGATCGCCAGTGGACGAATGCGCGGCTGGCAGTCAGGCCTGACGTATAGAAAGGCCGCTCCTTTGGGGGCACAAAGCCATTTGTGGCAGTTGCCCGTGTAGTATTCTGCTCCAAGATTTTCGAGATCCAGAGGCAACATTCCTGGTGCATGTGCGCCGTCCACGAGGGTTTCAATGCCTCTGGAACGCATTTCTTTCACGATGGATTCCATCGGAAATACCACGGCCGTGGGGCTGGAGACGTGGTCGATGAGCAACAGTTTTGTCCTCGAAGTCACTTTTTCGAGAATGGATGCGAGGATGTCTTCGGGTTGTTTGACCGGCAGATCGATCTTGGCAACTGACACCATCGCCCCAGTTCTTTCGGCCACATAATTCAGTGCATTGCGGCAGGCATTGTACTCGTGATCGGTGACCAGCAGTTCATCTCCTTTCTCAAATTCAAGCGAACGCAGGACTGTGTTGACGCCGTGGGTGGCGTTGGCAACAAAAGTCAGTCCTTCCGGGGTTGCGCCCAGAAAATGCGCCAGAGATGTGCGGGCCTCGTCCCACAATGATTCCAGATCATGCACGAAAAACCGGACCGGTTGACGTTCCAAGCGGTCGCGTAGTTCTTGCTGGTAGGCGAGAACGGGTCTGGGGCAGCAGCCAAAGGAGCCATGATTCAGGAACGTCATGTCTTCTTCCAACGGCCAGTGCGATCGATGTCCGATGGCCATCATTTGTTCCCCGTTTTGATCGGTAAAATGGCGTTCAGGTTGCATGGAACAAGCTGCCCTGGCAGTTTATGGTTGGAAACGAATTTCAGGAATCAGTCCCAATCGGGTACCTGTTCGTTCTTCCAAAGCGAACGCAGTGTCTGACGCTTGCGAATGACCTGGCTCTTGGAGCCCTTGACCAATACTTCGGCTGCCATGGGGCGCGTGTTGTAATTGGAAGCCATGGTAAAAGCGTAGGCACCCGCGCTCAACATCGCCAGGTAGTCTCCTTCCTTTACCTTGGGGAGTGGACGATTCTTGCAGAACGTGTCACCGGATTCACAGATGGGGCCGACCACATCGGTTGAGATGAGTTTGCCTGACTTGCTTTTGACTGGAATGATCTCGTGATAGGCTTCGTAAAAAGCGGGACGAATCAAGTCGTTCATGGCTGCGTCCACGATGACAAAATGCTTGCTCGCGGTGTCCTTGACGTATTCAACCTGGGTGACGAGGATCCCGGCATTGCCCGCGATGAATCGTCCGGGTTCCAGCAGAATGCGAATGCCCAGTGGTTTGAGTAACGGCACCAATTTTGATGCGTAGCTTTCGGGAGTCAAAATGCCTTTGGCCTCCTTGCTGCGCCACCATTTTTCCGATCCGCTTGCCAGGGCCTGTTCGTACATGATGCCCAGGCCACCACCGATGCTGAAGCTTTCAAGGTCATGTTGACTCTGCAGTTGTTTGACCAGCGGGATCATTTTACGGACCGCGTCGACGAAAGGTTTGACTTGTGTCAACTGTGATCCGATGTGCATCTGTACACCACGGATGTTCAGGTTTTTCCTTCGGGAGATTTTCTTGTAGAGATCCTCGATTTCTTCGTAAGGAACACCAAACTTGTTTTCATAAGTGCCCGTGGTGATCTTGGCATGTGTCTTGGCGTCGACGTTCGGATTCACGCGGACGGAAACAGGAGCTTTTTTCTTCAACCGCCCTGCGATGCGGTCAATGCGGTCCAGCTCTGCCACACTTTCAACATTGAAGGAATAGATTCCTTTACGCAGCGCAAATTCGATTTCGTGTTCGGTCTTTCCCACGCCGGCGAATACGCAACGCTCGGCCTTTCCTCCGGCCGCCAGCACACGCATCAATTCGCCTTCGCTGACAATGTCAAAGCCGCTGCCTTGCCCGGCCAGTGTGCTCAGGATGCCGATGTTGGAGTTGGCCTTGACCGCGTAGCAGACCATGTGGTCGAGATCGCAAAGGGCTCCGTTCAGTCTTCTCAGGTGGTCGACCAGCGTTTGACTGGAGTAAACGTATAGCGGACTACCATGTTCCCGGACCAATGTGTCCACGGAAACACCTTCGCAAAACAGTTGGCCTTTTGTGTATTTGAAATGATGCATGTCGGTTACTTATGCCGTTGGATACAGGAAAGATCAAACGGGTTTTTGAATGAAACAACGGATGTTGCAATCTGATTCGGAGGTCAACGCATGCGACGACGAGGGATACCCCGGCGACGTGGTTTCCATGAGCGTCCTGCGTTGCCCAGTGTGGATCGTATCTTGGGTTCCTTCGAACGAGGTTCCAATCCCGGGATCAAGTCGCGTTTCAATTTCCCGCCGGTCAATCGTTCGATGCTGACGAGGTAATCCCAATCCTTGCGGCACACCAATGAAATGGCGGTGCCGCAGGCGGAGGCACGACCTGTTCTTCCGATGCGGTGAATGTAATCTTCCGCTGTGTTGGGCAGGTCGAAATTGAAGACGTGACTGATGTTTTTGAAATCCAAACCTCGGGCGGCAATATCGGTGGCGACCAGGAGTTTGATTTTCCCATGATGCATCTGGTCCATCGTTTTCTGGCGCGCGGTCATGCGGAGATCGCCATGGAGTACGGCTGCTTTTTGTCCCTTACGGTTCAGTTGAAGGACGAGTTCGTCGGCACCACGTTTGGTGGAGGTAAAGATGACAGCCTGACTGACATCTTCGGCCTGGACATAGTGCGCCAGCAAATTGTGCTTGTGGGACACGTCGTCTGCCCAATGGATCCGCTGATCGATCTGATCGTGGTTCTTTTGGTTGGTGGTCAGCTGGATGGATTCGGGATCCTTGAGAATGGTCTGAGCCATACGCAACACCGGACCTTCCAAAGTGGCGGAGAACAAGAGTGTCTGTCGTTTTTCCGGAACGGCGGCGACGATTTTCCGGATGTCACCGATAAATCCCATGTCCAGCATACGGTCTGCTTCGTCGAGAACAAGAAATTCCAAACGTGAGAAATCAATGCGACCTTGTCCCATATGATCCAGAAGGCGTCCAGGAGTGGCGATAAGCAAATCGAGAGGCCGTTTCAGGAGTTGGATTTGGGGGCCGTAGGAAACGCCACCGACCACCGAGCCTTGTGTGAACTTGATGAACTTACTGTAAGCCGTAGCATCTTTTTCAACCTGCTGAGCCAACTCGCGAGTGGGAGCCACCACGAGGCAGCGCGGACCGACGCTTTTCTTAACGGGTTTTCTTGTGATGAGTTGATGCAGGATCGGCAGCACGAATGCGGCTGTCTTACCGGTGCCTGTCTGTGCAGATCCCATCACGTCTCCACCTTTCAGAATGATCGGAATGGCGTGTTCTTGGATGGGGGTGGGTGTTTCGAAGCCACAGGCTTCGACCGCCTTCAGGAGGCGTTCGTCCAGATTCAGATTTTCGAATGACATAATCGAGTGCGTACATTTTCAGCCCGGCCCCGTATGGGGTCGCATCACAGACGAGCTCTGAATCGATGCATGCACGATGAGGAAAGCCTTGGCGGGTTTGCTCAGTTCTGCTTCAACAAAAATTCGTGAAGGCGACTCTCTGGTCCCACCACGCTGCCCCCTTTTCTTCAGGCATTGTTTGCCGAGCGGAAGCAGTAAGCTCTCTACTGATAACGAGCGTTGGGCGAAAAATTGCTTCAAAATAATCAAAAAATCAAGCTGAAAATCTCTTAGCTCTGGCTTGGTTCCCGGATTCCCTGCAGGATCAGCGGATGAGCACAACACTTCGCGCACAGGATATCAGCGTCATTCTGGTCGAACCTTCGCATCCCGGAAACATCGGGGCGGTGGCTCGTGCCATGGGCAATATGGGGGTGAGTGAATTGCGATTGGTTCGCCCCAAAGATCCTTTGGGGGTTGAGGCCAGAGAGCGTGCTGCGCATGCTGAAAGTTTGCTCGTCAATGCCTCATTGTTTGATTCTCCTGAAGCGGCCGTGGAGGATTTGCAGATGGTGTTTGGAACGACAGCTCGGTTGCGTTCACGTCGGGACCGAGGGTGTGCGCTGCCTGATCTGGAATCCCATTTGCCCGTTGAAAATACCAGGGTCGGATTCATGTTCGGACGCGAAAGCAGTGGGTTGACCAATGAAGAATTGGCATTGTGCACGACGCTGCTCCACATTCCCACATTTGGTGAAGTTTCATCGTTGAACCTTTCCCATGCTGTCATGGTGACCCTTTATGAAGCATCCCGTTTCTATGCCGAAACGTCAGACATCGAAACACCCACTTCCCAAAATGGATCGATGCAACTTGCCTCCATTTCCGAATTGGAGGGTCTCAAATCCCATCTTGAGAATGTTCTCCGAACCACCGGATTCCTGCATGCGAACCAGGAAACGGGAATGATGGAACGCTTTTCCGATTTCTTCGCCCGCGCTCGTCCAACGGATCTGGATGTCCGCATGTGGCGAGGCATGTTGCATCGAGTGGAAGTAACCATTCAAATGTTGAATGGTGAATATTGAATTTCGATTCACCGGTGAGTTCAAGACATGGGTAATTCACTATTTTACATTTACTATTTACTATTCGAACCACAGCGTTCCATGAACTCTTTGGGGAGGTCGTTGATCTGGGTTTTCGTAATCAGGATGGTTTTGTTGCGTGAGGTTTGACCTTTTGTGAGTTGCAGTCGGGATTTTGGCAGATTCAGTTGTTTTGCCAGGAACTTGATCAACGCTTCATTGGCCGCCGAATCAACAGGCGGAGCGGCGATACGCACTTTCAAAGCGTCTCCATGCAAACCGACGATTTCGTCCCGACTGGCTCTGGGTTGAATGCGCAGGTGCAAAAAGGTGCCGGATTCATTGCTTTGGAAGCATGGTGGAACGTTCATGAGAAAACGGTAGAAGCAATGGTGTACGGACCAACAATCGCTCAGTCTCTCTTGGGTTTGTTGGCGTGCGCCCGGCGGTAGAATTGCTTGTGAATTTCCAGAAGTCGCTGCAGTTCGATGATCGGAGTTTGATGGTCTTCCACTCTCAGGTCGATGTAGCGATCGTTTTTTCGATCGTAGCCGCTGTCTTTTCGCACGACAAGCAACGCGGCGGATTGACGGCCTCGCTTGTCTCCTCCGGCTTCCTGTCCAGCCTGCATGGCAGCCATCAGCCAGTCCGCCAACTCCGATCCGGGGATGGCGGCGGCTTCACGATAGGCTGAAGCCATGTCTTCCACCACGGATTGACCGGCAAGCAGATTTCCCTGGGCTGCGAAATGATCCCCCACCACATGACCTGCCCATTCGTTGCATTTGGCGCCGGTGAAGGAAATGGCGCGTCCTTTTGCATCCACCATACCCGCTTGTCGTAGAGGGTTTCCTTCATCGTTTCGAGTCAGGTGTTCGATCGCTTCTTTGGGTGTGAGTCCTTTCTCCATAAGTGCGATGCCCTCGGTTCCATAGGTGATGTTCGCGTAACTCTGGGTGGCCACTGCGCCGACATCCGCCTTGGCCCACGGAACGACGGTGCCAACTCCAAAAAATTTGCTTTGCACCGCCACCCCCAAATCACCGGTGACCGGATCGAAGCCCACGATGGAAAAGGTCGCCACCAACGGTTCTTTTGGCGTGTCCTTTTCCGTCACCTTCTCGCCATACAATGGAAGATGAAGCAGTGTGATCAGGATAAGCAAGATCCGGATTCCGGGTGGCGATACGTGTTTGTTCATAGATGAATGGATGGTTGAAATGCGGAGGATCGGTTAAAGCATCAATCCTGTCGTTTCAGGAAAACCCCGGAGGATGTTCATGGATTGAATAGCCTGACCACTGGCTCCTTTGACCAGATTGTCCTCGGCGCTCATCACGATGAGCCTTCCTGTTCTTTCATCCCATCGAAAAGCGATTTCGATGTTGTTTGTGCCGACGACATGTTTGGTGTCCGGGAGTCCTTTGGTGCCGAGCAATCGGACGAAGGGCTCGTTCTCGTATGCCTTATTGAGGCAGGCATCGACTTGTTCGATGATGGAGGCCGGATCATCATTTGACGTGGCCTTTTCGGATGGTGCCATCGTGAGGGTGGTCAGGATGCCGCGGTTCACCGGAATGAGATGTGGTGTGAACTGAATCACAGTCTTGCTTCCGGCCGCCAAGCTGATTTCCTGTTCGATTTCGGACAGATGCCGGTGCTTGGGCACGCCGTAGGGTCGGACACTTTCGTTGCATTCGACATATAGGAACGGGATGTCTGCTTTCCTGCCCGCACCACTCACTCCGCTCAGTGAGTTGGCGATGATGGTGGAGGGTTGAATGAGCCCTGCTTTGATCAATGGTAGGCATGGCAGCAGGATGCTGGTCGGATAGCATCCCGGTGAGGCAATGAGTTGGGCTTGTTTGATCTCATCTCGTCGCCATTCAGGTAGTCCATAGACGGCTTGATCCAACAGGTCCGGGGCAGGGTGGTCGGCTCCGTAGAATTCTTTGTAAACCACCGGATCATGGATTCTGAAATCCGCGCTCAGATCAATGACCTGGCATCCCCCGGCACAAAGAGGGGCGGCAAATTCCGCAGCCACTCCATGGGGAAGCGCCAGAAAAGCCAGTTCGGCCAGTTCGAGTATTTTGTCCGTATCGGGAGCAATAAAACTCAGTTCTTTGGCTCCCGGCAAATTGGCAAAGCGCGGAAACACCTCCCCAAGTGACTTGCCTTCATATTGACGGGAGGTCAATGCGGTCAGGTCCACTTGAGGGTGGAGCAATAGCAGCTTGACGAGTTCTTCGCCTGAATAACCCGATGCACCGATGACGGCGACTTTGACACGATCTGGGCATGTATCTTGATGCATGCCTCTGATCCAATCAGGTTTTGGGCGCTGTTTCCAGATCCTCTTTCAGAATATTCATGAATTCCTTCATGGCAGGTGACAGGACTTTGCTCTTCTTGTACACTACTGCTAAGGGGCGATAGAAGGTGTCGTCGGCGATTTCCACGCAGGTGAGGGTTTGTTTGTTGATTTCCTGGGTGACCGTTCCCAAGGGGACGATTGAGACTCCGGCATCGATTTCAACCGCTCGTTTGACTGTTTCGATGTTATCAAATTCCATCGCCACATTGACCTGTACCCCGAAGTTCTTCAGAATCTTGTCGATCCCTTTGCGCGTGGGGATATCGGGTTCGAAGCCAATGAAATTCAAGCCGTCAAGACTGGATAATTGAACGTTGCCGTTTTGGGCACATGTGTGTTCGGGGTGACAGATCAGGACCAGGCGATCGTTGCGAATGGGAATGAGTTCCAGGCGTGAATCCTTGACAGGATAGGCGACAAGACCGAGATCCACCACGTTGCTCAGGACATCGTCGTAGACCTGATTGGATCGCCGGTATTCGACATGCACGTTGACAGTGGGATATTCCTTGAGAAACCGCTTCATGTAGGGGGGCAATTCGTGGAGGCCTACACTGTAAATCGTTGCCACACGAATCGTGCCTGAGACGACGTCCTTGATTTCCTGCAGGTGATTCAACAGGGAATCATAAGTTTGAATGATTTGTTTGCTGTATTCGTACAGCACATTGCCTTCCCGGGTGAGTCGGAATTTCTTTTTGCTTCGCTCGATCAGGAGGGTGTCGAACTGCTTTTCAAGCGATCCGATTTGTTGGCTCACCGCTGATTGTGTGATCCCGTTGATTTGTGCTGCTTTGGTAAAGCTTTCTGTTTCCGATAGATCACTAAAAACTTTCAGACTCTGTATTTGCATATCTCAGTCTCCCTTCTCCGGGCTCCATGGTTCTTTCAGCATCCGAGGATTGATGTGTTTCATAACAAGTGTTAGCTGATTTAATCGTGTTCCGGCCCGTTCAGTCTTGAGGATATGCAGAACAAGCAATAAGAGGCAAGAAAATAAATAAGAAAAACTAATTAGATGTCATTAAGTTTAATTGTCATGAATTTGTCATTTTTTACTTTGCTGTGAGATGGTTTTTCTTTGGAAACGGGCGCGAACTTGCAATCAAGGGATCACGCGGCCTAATCTGCGGCATATGAATCTATTATTTATTGGGGATGTTGTAGGGAGACCGGGGCGGAAAGTGGTGCGAGAGCGATTGCCGAAAATAGTGCAACAACATGATGTCAATATGGTTGTGGCAAACGGTGAGAATTCCGCTGGCGGGGCGGGGATCACACCTGCAACGGCCAGGGAATTATATGATGCCGGAGTTCACGTGATCACGACAGGGGATCATTTATGGGATCAACGCGAAGTCATTGGCCTGTTGGAAAAAGAGCCGAATTTTGTGCGTCCCCTGAATTATCCTGATGGAACTCCCGGTAACGGGTGGGTGATTTGGCAGAATGAGTCCGGTATCAAAGTGGCGGTTGTGAATTTGCAGGGACGCACATTCATGCCCGATCTGGACAATCCTTTTCATGCGGTGGAAGAAGTCATTGAAGAGATTCGGGAGCAGACGCCCATTATTCTGGTGGATTTCCATGCCGAGGCGACCTCTGAAAAAATTGCCATGGGGCGATTTCTGGACGGGCGTGTGTCCATGGTGGTCGGCACCCACACCCATGTTCCCACTGCCGACGAGCAAATCTTTCCAGGAGGCACCGCTTTTCTGTGCGATGCGGGTTTTACCGGACCGCAAGCCAGTGTACTGGGGCGTGAGATCGACCCGGTGATCAAACGGTTCCTGACGCTTCAACCACAGCGCTTTGGTGTGGCTCAGGAAGATGTCAAGCTGCGTGGGGTTTTGGTTGAAGTGGACGAGTCGACCGGGAAAGCTCTTGCAATCGAGCGAATTGCAGAAGCGCTATGATTTGAAAGCACAAGCTTGGCGGAAGCATAGACGGGGCTTCTGTGCCAACTACTTCTCGTCAAACTTGTTGGCCAGGAGCGTTTCCAATCCCTCGACCGCCTTGTCGGCATCTTTGCCGCTCGCCTCAACAATCAACTTACTGCCGGGCCCGGCAGCCAGCATCATCAGTCCCATGATGCTTTTCCCGTTCACCCGTTCGCCGTCCTTTTCCACAAAAATATCCGCATCAAACTGAGTGGCAATGCGAACAAACATCGCTGCCGGTCTGGCGTGAATGCCCATTTTGTTTTGAACGACCAGTTCTTTTGTGATTGATTCTACTGTATTTGGTTGAGGCATTTTAAAACTACTCCTCCGCAAGGCCTCTGGGGCTATGCGGTCCGCAATTATACAAGAGATATCGAACGATGCGAGCGATTTTTTTAACTTTAAATCTTGAGGAGGCAGCCCCAAGCATTGCGCATACCTCAATGTGCCGGCCTTTTACTGGTCATTTTCCGGACCAGTCGATCACTCAATGCTTGTGCCGTGTTGATTCCTGAGGCCTTTAATTTGGTTTGGAAAGCAGCTACCTCGATGAGTCGTGCGACATCGCGCCCGGGACTGACAGGGATGGTAATGTGAGGGATCTTGACACCGAGGATTTCGACATACTCGTTATCGAGGCCCAATCGGTCGATTTCTTTCCGGCTGTCCCAGTGGACGAGGTTGACGACCAGATTGACCTGTTTTTCCTTGCGGATACTCCGGACTCCAAACATCGCAGCCACATCAATGAGACCAATCCCGCGGATCTCCATCAGGTTCCGCATCATCTCGTCGCTTGTGCCGACGACGTAATGATGGTCGATCCGGGTGACCTTGGTGATATCGTCGGCAACCAGGCTGTACCCTCGCTCGACCAGAGCCAGAACAGCTTCGCTTTTACCAATGCCGCTGTCTCCGCGTATGATCACTCCAACACCCAGAATATCGACCATGCAGCCGATTTCATTTGTTTTGGGTGCGAACATCATTTCCAGCGCAAGGGTTGCGAGATTGATGAATCGCATCGTGATAAGGGGAGTTTTGAATACCGGCACCTTGGCCTTTTGCGCGGCGTTCAGGAGTGCTTTGTCAGGATTCAGATTGCGTGAGAAAATGACACATGGGATGCGGGTTTTGAAGATCCAATCATATAGTTCGGCTCGCTCATCAGAATTAAGTGAGCGCAGATAAGTTGTTTCCACACTCCCGAATACCTGAACGCGTTTGCTGGCAAAGTATTTTTTGTAGCCAACCAGAGCCAGCCCGGGACGGTTGACCGTTGGTTCCTTGATTTGACGGTGGAGTCCAATGGGTTCACCGATTGGATGCAACTGCAGTTCCTCGCTGTGTTCCTTCAGAAACGCATCCACTCGGACGGATGGCTCTTTTGACTTCCCTGTCTTTTTCATAAGTTAAAGTCCGGTCCCAGATAGATTTCCCTGGCTTGGGGATCTTCGGCCAGGAATTCCGCCGATCCATGGCAGAGCACCTTTCCCTGATGGATGATATAGGCTCGATCGACCAGTTTGAGGGTTTCCCGGACGTTGTGGTCGGTGATCAAAATGCCCAAACCTTTTTCTTTGAGCCGACGCACAATTTTTTGAACTTCATAAACCGCGATGGGGTCGATGCCACTGAAAGGTTCGTCCAGCAGCAGCAGTTTTGGATGCGTGACCAGGGCGCGGGTGATCTCCAATCGACGTTTTTCTCCACCACTCAGGGTGTATGCCTTGCTGTCCGCCAAACGCGCGAGGTCCAGTTCGTCAAGCAAAGCCTGAAGCCGGATCTTACGCTCCCTGGAAGTCAGTTGACAGGTTTCCAGTATGGCCAGGATGTTTTGCGCCACGGTCAGTTTTCGAAATACCGACGGTTCCTGTGTGAGGTATCCCATGCCCAATCGCGCGCGTTGATGCATGGCCAGATTGGAAACCGGAGTCTGCCGGAAGTAAACTTCTCCACCGTCCGGTCGAACGACTCCAACCACCATGTTGAAGGAGGTGGTTTTGCCTGCGCCGTTGGGCCCGAGCAATCCAACGATCTCGCCTTCTTCGACGTGAATGGATACGCCATCCACGACACGGCGTCCTTTGTAGGCTTTGGCCAGCTCAGATGTCTGCAGGAGCAGATTCCTCTGATTACTTTCGGTAGTTTCGCTTTCGATTGCGTCCATGTTCTCGTCGGGATCGATCATGCCTCAGTCTGCGATTACCACAAGTCGGGATTCTCGATTGTTTTAACCGTCATTCCTTTGCCACTGAACCGGCTTCGGGCTTGATTCCAGTAAAGGGTTCCTCCCTCTGCATGGAAATAATTTGGTCGTCCCCCTCCGGATGATGGAACTTGAGCGACGACCTGAGGATCGCCGGTCAAGTGCACGGTGGCGGTCTGCGGGTAGAATGTGGCTTTGTCGCCTTTGGCCTTGCCCTTGGGGTGGGTTAGCCTGACTGATTCGGTTGCGACCAAACGTTCCATTTGATGGGTGTCTTCTGAGAAATAGCCGATAACCTTCTGACAGGTCATCTTTCCTTCTTCTCCCGAGAACAGGATGTTTCCGGAGGCTTCAAGGGATTCGATGCCGTTGCGATCCGGTGTGAATTGAACATCCATCCTTTGGCATCCCATGGTGGAGTCTGCGAAGTATACTTTGACGTTGTTTTCAAAAATCGCCTTCTGATCGGCAAACTGATAGCGATCGGCTGTGACCTGCAGCCTGGAAGGTTCAGCTGAAGTGTCTGTGTCCTTGTTGGTTTCGGGGAGATTGAGAATGCCAATGTTAATCACGGTCGTCACCGGCATTTCGAGTGTCGCCAGGCCGGTGACGTCGATGGTTTGTTTTTCGCCGGATTGCACCAGTTCAATGCTTTGGCCGCGGGCAAGGTATTCCCCTGTATCCACCTCGGCCGATCCCGTCAGCACAATGGATTCACTACCGCTTTGAAGGGGGCGGTATATTGCCTGGTTGGCGCTGGATTGCATGGTTTTCCCCTGGCGCACTTGAGTCAGTCGGACATTTCCCCTCGCATCGATTTCCCTGACCTGACCCGATTCCTGGTTGACGCCTGCCGTCAGAGTGTCGCATTGCAGTGTCCAGTTTTGCTGTTGCGTTGCCTTGACCAAACCTTCGAACTGCACCTTGTCGCCATCGAAGTTGTATTGATCTGAGGTGATTTCAATCAGGCCTGTTTCCGGGTTTGGAGTGGTGAGTGTTTGGTTGCGGATGTTTTTCGGATCCAGACTGGCCTGAGCGTTGCCGAGGACGAGGAAATGTCCCTGTGATTCCGCATCCGATACCACGATGCGATCCCCTCCGCCCTCGTAACCGGAAGCTGACCAGGTGGGCCCATCCAGCAGTTCCAGGGTGCCTTCGTTGTCCGAACCGAAACTGTAAATGGCACGACCGGCTTGAGCTTTAACGGGCAGTTTCTGATCCAACAAATTCAATTGAACCGATCCTTCCGCAATCACTTCCTTCAATTTTTCGGAATCTTCACCGAGATGAATGCGCAGCTGGTTGCATGTCATCGCGAGTCTGCCAGGATCTTCCGCCGTGACATTGTTTTGAAAGGTTGCCTGGGAGGTGCTGCGTTTGAACGAAAACCGATCCGAGTGAATGTTGATGATTCCGTCCTGCCTGGCCGTCGTGCTGGAATCGGCGGAAGGATTGGCCTCGATGAAATCCTTGCGAATGGTGGTGGACACTTTGTTGCTGATGATGAGCAGGGACTGTGATTTTATCCATGCCCACCCCACGCCTTCAATGATCAGTCGTTCGTCAGCTGTCCAGAACTTGATGGAATCTTTCGAAGAAAAATCATTTCCACCGGGACTTAGATCGCATGAAGGAGATTCGGCGTAGAATTTGGGTTTGGCTTCTTCAGTGTCTTCGTTGAATTGGATGCTCAATCCGGTGATTCGACCATCGATGATTTCATCCCCCCGGAAAACCACACCGACCTTCTCCCCATCGGAAATGGTTGTTTTGAAACCTCCCCTGACGGTTCCTTGCAACAGATTTTCGTCTTGAGCGAGTGAATGCAGGGTACACCCGATCAACAACATGATACAAATCCAAAAGGATGGGAGTCCTTTTGGCTGGATGGGATCCAAATGGTGGAGACGCGAGGATATGAGGTTTGTGTTGGAAAATGTCATTTCAGTGCAGCTTTGATCTTGGACAGTCGCTTCAGGAGAGCGTTCATTTCGGACAGAGGGATCATGTTCGGTCCGTCGCTGGGAGATTGTGTGGGATCAGGATGTGTTTCCACAAACAATCCCTCGGCGCCAACCGCCATCGCGGCACGCGCCAGGACGGGAGCGAACTCGCCTTGGCCGCCGGATTTGTCACCCTGGCCGCCGGGCAGTTGAACGGAATGAGTGGCGTCAAAGACCACCGGACATCCGAATCCCTGCATGATCGGGATCGAACGCATGTCCGTCACCAGATTGTTGTAGCCGAAACTCGATCCGCGTTCGGTGAGCAGAAGCTTTTGGTTGCCGAACTGTTTCATTTTATCAACGACGTTGCGCATGTCGTTCGGGCTGAGAAACTGGCCCTTCTTGATGTTGATGATGCGTTTGGTCGAGGCGGCAGCCTGGAGTAAATCGGTCTGGCGACAAAGGAAAGCAGGGATCTGGAGAATGTCCAGGGCCTTGCCTGCTGCAAGGGCTTGTTGTTCGGTGTGAATGTCCGACAGGACCGGGAGTTTGAGGTCCTGAGCGATTTTGGAAAGGATCTCCAATCCATGATCAAAGCCGGGGCCGCGATAGGATTGACTGGATGAGCGGTTGGCTTTGTCGAAACTGGCTTTGAACACGTAGGGGATATCGAGACGGGCACAGATCTTTTTCATGTGTCGTCCGATTTCCAGGCAGCCCGCCTCGTCCTCAATGACGCACGGGCCGGCGATCAGAAAAAAATGTTTGGCGCCCTTCAAACGTCGAAACAGGGCTGCTGGTGTCTCGCTCATGCCCAGAATGTTTAAGGCTAAACGGGGCAACTTGCGAGCTTAAAGGGTTTGAGTTTCCTGAATGTTTTTTCTCACAAAGGCACAAAGCCACGAAGAGGTTAGGGGGAAACACCTCGTGTGGTTTTGTGGTGGAGGAGGCGAATGTTTGTCATTGACGCTTCCAAAGGTTCCCTTGCGCAAATCTGGAGTGCGGCGTGCAGCGCCGCTCTGGATACGCCAGGGAAACGTTGTGGGTTGCTGGTCACTTTAACCACACTTGACCAAAGGGCCGATCACAAGGGTGCAAGGTCAGACTGGCAGTATTTGGGACCGACCCGGGAAATCGTACCGTATCCAGAGCGGTGCTGTACACTTCAATCCAGAATGGCCCTTGTATTCATGAGACCAAAATGCCTGGGAGATTGATGAATTCGGTAATCGTCATATTTCCAAGAGTTGGAAAGTTTCAATCCTTTTTGCGAGCAGGTGATTTTATATTTTTTGTGTTGCTGGTGGAATAAAGGATGGGGCAGCACCGAGGGATTGAGGAGGTTGGTTGGCGCAAGTATCGTATCCAAAGCTCCGTCCAGCCGGAAGCACTCCAGATTTGCGTCGGGGTGTTTGGTTGCAATGATGTCCAAGCGGAACTTGCTTAGAAATGCAGGTTTTTTAACGACAATGTATCAGTTAATTCGGGCCTGAATTTGGGTATCGAATCACTGGATGTTGGTGGGGTGTTCGGCGCGTTTTGAGTCGTCTGGGTTTGCGCTGTTAGCTTCCATGTTGGTGTCCATTTCCATTCCATTGATCGAATAAAAAGGGTGACCAAAGGGAGCAAAAAAATCGCAACCAGCACGTTCAACCAAATTTGATAACGCCATACCGCGCTTTTGCTAAAGAACAGGTGTGCGATCGTGCCGCTTGCGAAAATGATGATCGAAGCGATAACCATCCATTGGATTCCTGTATCGAATATGAATGAGGCGGTCATTTGTCATTTTCTTTCTTAGCAGCTTGTTCGATGAGTGATTGAATGCGGGCGGATTCCTGTTTGCTCAGGCCTCGACTTTCAAGGAGCGTCAGCACCATATCCTCGCTTGAACCTCCGAATGCCTTTTCGATCAATTGATTGACCATGTTGCCCAGGGTCTTTTTGCGTGCGGTAGTGGCGGAGTAATAGTGAACCCCCGAGTCCACGCGACGCTTCAGCCATCCTTTTTGAGTGAGTCGATCCATCAGGGTCAGAATCGTGTTCCGAGCCACCTGACGTTGGGATAGCAGACTTTCCCACACTTCGCTGACGGTGGTTTCGCCGCGTTCCCAGATTTCCTGCATGATTTCGAG
>Ga0255760_10000667_pt1 | contig 34036 bp, 25 predicted proteins | sample 071ome_25_FD_179960 | JGI IMG/M metagenome (GOLD analysis project Ga0255760, IMG submission 179960) | Coastal salt marsh microbial communities from the Groves Creek Marsh, Skidaway Island, Georgia - 071410BT metaG (version 2) | ecosystem: Environmental > Aquatic > Marine > Intertidal zone >...
TAATGGAAAAGGAATTTTCGCGGGATAAAAAGCCTTATAAGCCAGATAGACCATAAGAATACTATCCTTGCCCCCTGAAAACATCAGGACCGGATTTTCAAACTGTGCTGCTACCTCTCGGAGAACAAAAATTGATTCCGACTCTAGCTCTTTGATATGACTTAAACTGTAATCCATTAGTTTCTTCTTTAAACCGACCGCAAAAGTACATAATTATAATAACAAAAACCCCTGAAGTTCATGCCTTCAGGGGGTCTGCTTTTCGTTTTAAATAGATGCTATATTCTAACTGCCACACATCAGGCAACCGTCATCCATATTACACACGGCTCCTTCCTGTACTTCAGCGTTTTCCTCATTGATATCCATTACCTCTTTATTATCTCCATACTTATTTTTGTAGTCCGCATCCAGTGTGAACTTGATTGGATCTACAGCAGCCTTAGATCTGAGGTAATACATACCCGTCTTCAAACCTTTCTTCCAACCGTAAAAATGCATGGATGAAAGCTTAGCCAGGTTAGGATTCTCAACAAAGAGGTTCAGACTCTGGCTCTGACATATAAATGCCCCCCTATCTGCTGCCATGTCAATAATGACCTTTTGCTTGATCTCCCATACAGTCTTGTAAAGATCCTTGATGTTTTGCGGAATGTTATCAATGTTCTGTATACTTCCATTCGCGGCCATCAGTCTCTGCTTCATCTCGTTGTTCCAGAGTCCCATTTCAATCAGGTCTTTCAGAAGGTGTTTGTTAACAACCACATATTCTCCTGATAATGTTCGCCTGCTGTAAATATTGGATGTATATGGTTCAAAACATTCATTATTACCCAGGATCTGGCTTGTTGAGGCCGTTGGCATCGGCGCCAGAAGCAAGCTGTTTCTGATTCCTTTTGCCTTAATTTTTTTCTTCAGCCCTGCCCAATCCCATCTGTCGGAAGGCTTGACACCCCACATATCAAATTGAAGTTCTCCTTTGCTGGCCGGACTTCCCTTGAATGTCTTATAGGCACCGTCTTTCTCAGCAATAGCGTTTGACTCTGTCAATGCTGCGAAATAAATGGTCTCAAAAATATCTTTGTTCAATTGTATAGCCTCAGGGCTATCGAAAGGCATACGCATGCCTATGAACGCATCTGCAAGGCCCTGAACCCCGATTCCGATTGGTCGGTGTCTCATGTTTGAATTCCTCGCCTCCTCTACCGGATAATAGTTCACATCGATAACCTTGTTCAGATTTCGAGTAACTATTCTTGTTACATCATACAATCTCTGGAAATCGTATGTTTTCTTCTCGGTATCAACGAACTTTCCTAGTGATATGGAAGCCAGGTTACACACAGCTACCTCATCAGCAGATGTATATTCCATAATTTCAGTACAGAGATTACTGGACCTGATCGTGCCCAGGTTCTTCTGGTTTGACTTTTCGTTGGCCGCATCTTTATAGAGGATGTATGGTGTACCCGTCTCAATCTGGGATTCCATAATGGCCCCCCAAAGATCACGCGCTTTTACCGTCTTTCTTGCTATCCCTTGATCTTCATATTTAGTATAAAGTGCTTTAAATTCATCACCATAGGTGTCGTATAGTCCCGGTGCTTCATTAGGACAGAAAAGGCTCCAGTCTCCGTCAGATTCTACGCGTTCCATAAACAAGTCAGATATCCACATAGCATAGAACAGGTCTCTGGCGCGCATTTCTTCCTTCCCATGATTCTTTTTCAAATCCAGAAACTCAAAAATATCCGCATGCCAAGGCTCGAGATAAACGGCAAAAGCTCCTTTACGCTTTCCACCTCCCTGGTCTACATAACGAGCCGTGTCATTGTATACACGCAGCATAGGAATAATACCATTGGACGTTCCTCCCGTTCCTTTGATATAACTTCCCTGTGCCCTGATATTATGTATGCTTAATCCAATTCCGCCGGCAGACTGTGAAATCTTGGCGCATCGGCTCAGGGTTTCAAAGATGCCACTGATGCTGTCATCCGTCATGGACAGAAGGAAGCAAGAAGAAAGTTGTGGCTTTGGCGTTGCGGCATTGAATAAAGTCGGTGTCGCGTGGATAAACCACTTTTCAGACATAAGATTATACGTCTCAATGGCTGAATCAATATCCTCTCCATGGATTCCTATAGACGCTCTCATGAGAAGATGCTGAGGACGCTCTACGACCTTACCATTCATCCTGAGCAAGTAGGAACGCTCCAGGGTTTTGAAGCCAAAGTAATCAAAACTGTAATCCCTGTCATAGATAATAGCAGCATCCAGTGCAGCAGCATTATCCTCTATGATCTTGATGTGCATGTCCGATATCAATCCGGCCTTGTCACCAGTTTTTGGGTCTATATAATCATAAAGGTCACGCATGGTTTCCGAAAACGACTTGTTGGTATTCTTGTGGAGGTTGGACACCGCAATACGAGCAGCAAGTACAGCATAATCTGGATGTTCCGTAGCCAGTGAAGCCGCTGTTTCGGCAGCCAGGTTATCCAATTCTGATGTGGTCACGCCATCATAGAGCCCGTTTATGACTTTACGTGATATTTCAATGTGGTTGATATATTCGGGATCCAGGCCATAACATAATTTCTTGACACGCGCTGTAATTTTATCGAAGCTTACATCCTGGCGTATTCCATTTCTTTTAATTACTTCCATATTCTCATTAAGATTAAAGAGGTTAAATAATACCTCAGTGTTGGTTTTGCCCATGAAGGATAGCGCCGTCATGGGAAATAGTAGTTGTTATATTATTCTAATACTAAAAATCTTCATCAAGCGAGAAAATCTGCTTGTCTTTCTCAGCCATAACACCCGCTTTCTGGTAATCACCTACCCTTTTCTCAAAGAAGTTGGTCTTACCCTGAAGCGAGATCAAATCCATCCAAGGGAATGGATTTTCAGCTTTGTAAACTTTCTCGTTACCTAAAGCCACCAATAGGCGATCTGCCACAAACTCTATGTACTGACACATGGAGTCTGCGTTCATACCAATCAGTCTGACGGGAATAGCGTCGCTAACAAATTCTTTTTCAATCTCTACGGCGTCGCAAATGATTTTTTGGATGGTTTCTTTTGGAAGTTTATTTTGAATGTGATTATTATATAGCAAACAGGCAAAATCACAGTGCATGCCTTCATCTCTTGATATCAATTCATTTGAAAATGAAAGACCCGGCATAAGTCCTCTTTTCTTTAACCAGAAAATTGAACAGAATGACCCGGAGAAGAAAATTCCTTCTACTGCAGCAAAAGCAATCAAGCGCTCTGCGAATGTGGCATTGTCGATCCACTCAAGAGCCCATTCTGCTTTTTTCTTAACACAGTCAAGGTGCTCTATCGCGTTAAGTAGATAATCTTTTTCCTTATTATTTTTTATATATGTATCAATCAGCAAAGAGTATGTTTCTGAGTGAATATTCTCCATCATGATCTGGAATCCATAAAAGAACTTCGCCTCTGTATACTGTACCTCATTCACCATGTTCTCAGCAAGGTTCTCATTCACGATGCCATCGCTTGCTGCAAAAAATGCAAGGACATGTTTTACAAAATGTTTTTCGTCGTCATTCAATCTGTTCTCCCAATCAGATATATCCTGGTGAAGATCAATCTCTTCTGCAGTCCAGAAACTGGCTTCGGATTTTTTGTAAAATGACCAGATGTCATTGTGTTCAATGGGAAACAAAACAAATCTGTTGGGATTCTCCTTCAATAGGGGTTCAATCTGCTGTGACATACTCTCTGATAGTTTAGTTGGTTGCGCGGACAAATTAAAAAAAATAATATATAAGAAAAAAAATTAATATAAGAAAAGTGAAGGAATACGGAAGAAAAATTGTATTTGCAATTTTTCTAATGTGTAAAAGACTAATAATAATTAGGTTGGATTAATATCCGGCGTTCTTGTCTTCCCAGCTTTCTTAGCTCAATTTCTAGGACAAATTAAATAAGAAATTCTTGTAATATGACTTTTGAGTTATCAACAGCTGTTGATAACTTCTTGTGAACATATAACAGAAAATAATTATACGTTCTTAAGGCTTATAACGTCTGTTATTGCCCAGGAAAAAGATGAGTAAAAAGCCCAATAAAATAGAAAATGAAATCAGCCCGTAGAAGGTATATTTATTTCGGCTGAATGGGAGGTATTCCAGATTCATACCATAAAAACTGGCGACAAGGGTTGGCACCATTAGTATGATGGTAATGATGGTTAATCGGTGTATAAATGTATTCAGGTTATTCGATACGATTGAGGCATAGGCCTCCATCGTTCCGCTCAGGATATTTGTATACACATTTGACATCTCCAATGCCTGGCTGTTGTCAATAATAATATCTTCAAAGAGATCCTCATGTGGATCCTTATCTCTAACATTCAAAAAGTCAGTCCGCTTCATCTTGAGCATCAAAAGTTCGTTAGCGCTCAGACTGTTCACAAAATATACGAGACTCTTTTCGATCTTAAGCAACTCACGCAATTCCTCATTACGGCTTGAATTGTATAATTCCTGTTCAATCAGATTACGTTTCAGATTTAACTTTTTAAGACAGGCCAGGAAAGCAAACACGTTCTGCTCCAGCAAGTGCAAAACAAAAAGTGAGCGGTCCACAGGATTGAAATTTCTGATCTTATTCTCAGATATTTTATCGATGATCGGGTTATCGGTTGGCGTAACCGTAATTATCTTATTGTTCACAAGCACAATACCAATTGGCACAGTGACATACAAGGCCTCGCCCTCTTTGAGGCTTTTATTTATTATCGGTGTATTGATAAGCACAAGACGGGCGTCCTCCTCCGACTCATACCTTGAGCGTTCGTCAATATCCAGAGAGTCAACTATAAAGTCAACCGGGATATCAAAAGCGTTGGCGTAGAGTTCCAATTCCTTTTCCTCAAAAGGTGGACATATATGCACCCAGGCTGCCTCTTCCAAGGTCTCAACCTTAGCAACATTTTTATCCTGAAATACATAATAGTTAACCATAACAATACAATTATACCTGCAATATGGCAGGATACACTTTAGCCACGCAAATATTACTCCAAATCCGCTTGAAATCCAGTTTAGGCCCCAAGAATACACTATTTTCAGTGTAGAACGGCCTGATTAGTCGAAACGAAGGATCTTTATAACTTGTATACGACTCACCAGGTAAGTGGGTATCAGCATAAAAAGAACGGTTACCAGCATAGTAGCCAGATTAAGCAGCAAAATGGAATACCAGTTAAATTCTATCGGCACCTCCGATAGATAATAATTGGTTTCATCCAGCTTCATAAATCCCGTGTACTTCTGAACAGCTGCCAATCCCAGGCCCAAAAAATTCCCCAGGATCAAGGAAGCGGTCATAATCCAAAAAGCAACATAGAGAAACACCTTCCTGATTGTCCATATATTTGCCCCAATGGATTTCAGCACGCCTATCATCCTGGCACGCTCAAGAATGAGAATCAACAATGCTGTACTCATATTGATAACAGCTACCAAAGTCATCAGGACTAATAACAATAAGGCATTCAGATCCTGAAGACCTATCCATTCAAATAGATTGTCAAACTTTTCCTTGATGGTCTGCGCATAAAGATTGGGGGGTAAAATTTCGTTATAAATGTAATCCGCCAGGAGTTCGGCATCCTCGATATCATCAATGAAAACTTCGAAGCCACCAACCTGGGCACTATCCCATTCCAAGACATCCTGCAATATGCCCATATGAAGGAAGGCAAACTTAACATCATACTCTTCCAGACCTGTTTTGTAAATGCCACTTATGTTAAAAGCCTTGCGCACAGCTTCTTGCTCATCCAGGAAATAAATCACAAGCTTATCGTCCACATCTACCTGAAGCCTGCGGGCCGTTTGCTCAGAAATGAGTATGTCGCGGCCAGGCTTTTTAGTCGAGGTATCCGGAAAACGTCCTTCCCGTAAGTATTGCTCAAAACCTGTCCAGTCATATTCTTCATCGACACCCTTGAGAATAATGCCTTCCAGATCGTCCTTGCGATTAATAATCGCTGGCATCATAATATAAGGGTGAATCCGACTGACTCCTCCTTTTGTATAATTGTCTTTATCCCTTTCATCATACACCCCTTCAATAGAAGCTACCGCTGTCTTCAACTCGTTATTATTAAGGATGGGACTAAGTTCAAGGCTTCGGTTGATCTTACTATCTGTAATGTGAATATGCCCCCAGAAACCAAAAACTTTTTCAGATATACCATTTTTAAAGCCATAGAGGACCAGAGTCGCCATAATCATGGTAGCAATACTGAGTGATATGGTCACTATGGCAATCTTGATTATGGTGCCGGAATGTCCCGTTGTACTGGAGCCCGCTATGCGCCTTGCTATGAAATAGGATAGATTCAAAACTTAATCAAGCATTCAATAAGTTAACGATAAGCTTCAATTAATATTAATCAGATTGAACGAAGGTAAGTAAACGACAGCACTTGCCATCATATGGATTGGACCGCTTTCAACAGGCTGGCAGCTTCCAATAATTTATCTTCCGTTTTAGCAAAACAAAATCGAATGCACTTATCCTGCCTTTTTGAACTGTAAAAGACAGAGATAGGAATGCCTGCTACACCATAATCCTCCACAAGCTTTTCGGCAAATTCAATGTCAGGCAAATCGGATATGGCGGAGTAGTCATATATCTGAAAATATGAGCCTTCAGAGTTTAAAGCTTTGAATCGGGAACTTTGCATCTCAGCTTGAAAGACATCACGCTTTTTTTGATAAAATGCAGGTAACGCCCCATAATGTTCAGGGTCTTGAAGATATTCGGCCAAGGCATACTGGCAAAATGAATTGACAGAAAAGACATTCCATTGATGTACATTTCTAAACTCATTCATCAAGGGTTCAGGCCCAACACAATACCCTAGTTTCCATCCCGTAATATGAAATGTTTTGCCGAAAGAATAGCAAGCTAAAGAACGATTCTTAAGCTCCGGATGATTCAAAACACTGTTATGATTTTTATTGTCATATACGAGATGCTCATACACTTCATCGCTCAATACAACAATGTTTGTGTCTCTTATAATCTCTGCCAGGCGATCAAGCTCATTCTTGTCCAAGGTCACCCCAAGTGGATTATGAGGATTATTGATAATGACCATTCTAGTTTTAGGCGTGATGAGCTCAGCCAAAGCATCCCAATCTACTCTGAAGTCTGGCGCTTTCAATTCGTAGACTACAGGAACACCCTTATTCAGTTCCACGGTAGGCTTGTAGGAATCGTAACACGGATCAATCATTATGACCTCATCACCTTCCCTGACTAAGGCTGTTATAGCGCAATACAATGCCTGGGTAGCCCCGGCTGTGATCGTGATTTCCGTTTCAGGGTTATAACTTTCGTTGTATACTTTCTCAATCTTGTGAGCTATGGCCTCTCTCAGATTCAAAACACCGGCCATGGGCGCGTATTGATTCTTTTCATCATTAAGATGCTTACTTACAAGCTCTCTCAAGGCGGCATCACAATCAAAGTTGGGAAATCCTTGTCCCAGGTTAACCGCATTGTATTTCCTGGCAAGGCTTGACATCCTGGTGAAGATGGTAACATTGCTATTAGAAAACTTTGATTCAATTGTTATGGCCACATCAAGCTGTTAATCACTTTTAAATTAATCCACAATATGAAGGGATACCTTACCCAGGCCTTCGATGGAGGTTTCTACATAGTCTCCCGGTCGTATATCAACGAAACGTCCAAGTGCTCCTGACAGTATCACTTCTCCTCTTCTCAGGGGATTACCGATTTCAATCATTTTATTAGCTAGCCACAGGGTAGCATTCAATGGTGAGCCCAGACATGCAGAGCCCTTCCCTGTTGAAACAACTTCACCATTTACAGAAAGAGTCATCCTACATTGTATATTATCAAAATCTTTGAGCAGTACCGGTCTGCTTCCCAGAACATAATGGCTGGCAGAAGCATTATCGGCGATGGTATCAGAGAAGCTTATGTTCCAATCCTCAATCCTTGAATCCGCTATCTCTATAGCAGGCAGAGCAAATTCTATGGATTTGATGATATCGACAATTGTCATATCCGGCTTATCCAGAGTCTTTTCCAAAACAAAAGCTATTTCAGCTTCCGCCTTTGGCTGAATGAGTTCTGAAAAGGATAAACTGGCGCCATTCAAAACTTCACTGTCGTGAAACAAAACACCGTAATCCGGTTGGTCGACGCCCAATTGCTTTTGTACATCGAATGATGTCAAACCAATCTTCTTACCGACAAGCCGGGATCCCGAGTTTACCCTGAGCTGGGTATTAATGTTTTGGATCTCATAAGCCAATTCGACATTATCTGGTCCTATTTCTCTGCTGATGGGTGAAATAGGCTTTCTGCTAAGTTTGGCTTCCCTTATTTGTTCAGCATATTCCTCTGCTGACATAGTGCTTTTTTTTTATGAAAATAAAAATCTATATGGTTTCAACAAAGCTTACCTCACCTGAACACCAGGAAGGTAGGCTGGAATTTTGTATGGTCTGGCCAATATCTTGTAAAAATCCTCTACCCCCTTTTTGAAATCCTGTCTCGCATTTATACTTAATAAAACATTTGCCTTATTGTCAGGACTATTAATCAGCTCAATATTGTTCCGCAGGGTAGTCTTGATGATGTTTAGAACATTATTGGACTATTTTTTTTCCTGATTGGCCTTGGTTTCGGATTCGATCATAATATTTAACTATCGCAGATAGTAATCAAAAAGCGCATGTACTATTATGTAATTTTGTAAAATTGTGACTCGGCCATACTCAATCAGAACAGGACAATTTAAGTGCAAATAAAAAGAAAATGAAATCCTTTTTACTAAGAGTCTTAACTCTTACCCTTTTTGTAGTCTCATTCTCTTCATGTAAAGAGGAAGCAGACAGTAAGAAATCATACGATTCTCTCTTCAGAATCGTTCCCGTTACTGAAAGTAAAATCAACTTCAAGAACGAAGTTGCTGAATCACACGACTTTAACTTTCTCAATTATTACTACATATACAACGGAGGAGGCGTTGCTGTTGCCGATATCAATAATGATGGTTTAGATGACGTTTATCTAACTGCAAATCAACAAGCTAATAGATTATACTTGAATGAAGGGGACATGAAATTTAAGGACATCACTTCTGAGATGGGACTCTCCGGTGATAAAGGATGGACTACAGGTGTCAGTGCTATAGACATTAACACAGATGGTTGGATAGACTTCTATGTATGTAAATCCGGTATGGGCAATGAAGAATTACGTTCCAATAAGCTGTATATAAATCAGAATGGCAATGGATTTATAGAAAAAGCTGCTGAATATGGTCTAGACGATTCTGCATATTCCACCCAATCTTATTTTCTTGATTATGATAATGATGGAGATCTAGATCTGTTTTTATTAAATCACAGGCCTGATTTTAATTCAGCTATAGTTTATAATCCTGATACAGAATTCTCCATTGACAGATTCACATCAGATAAATTATACCGCAATGATAATGGCCGATTTACAGAAGTCGGCCAAAATGCTGGGATAGCGAATAATAGATTCGGACTGAGTGCCAGTATTTATGATTTCAATGATGATGGATGGCAGGATATCTATGTGTGCAACGACTTTATCCAAGGAGATCATCTTTGGATAAATAATGGAGATGGAAGCTTCACTGACAGGTTGACCGAATTTATGGACCATACCCCTTTCTTCAGCATGGGTTCTGATATTGCTGATATAAATAATGACCTGAGAGCTGATCTTATTGTTCTTGACATGGTGTCCCAAAACCATGAAACCAACAAAAAGAATATGGCAGGAATGAGTACCGAGCAGTTTTTTAAGCTTGTTGAGCTCGGTAACCATTATCAATATATGACCAATGTACTTCAATTAAATAGGGGTAATAATGTGTTCAGCGATATAGCGCAAGCTTCAGGAGTCGCGAATACAGACTGGAGTTGGGCTCCCCTACTGGCAGATTTTGATAATGATGGCTTGAAGGATCTTTTTGTGACTAATGGTATCAAAAGAGACATGACCGACAATGATTTTAAAATTGCGATTCAGCAAAGAGTGCAAGAAGGCCCCATGACTATGGAGGAATTATTTAGCATGATCCCTGCAAGAAAAATCCGAAATTATCTCTATGCCAACAAAGGAGAATCAAGATTTGAGGATATAACCAGCCAAAATGGAATGAATCAGAATATTAACTCCAGTGGTGCTGCCTATGCCGACTTTGATAATGACGGTGACCTGGACCTTATTGTAAATAACCTGGACGACTATGTAAGTCTTTACGAAAATCAATCCACCAACAATTATATTACCATCAGATTAAAAGGACCATCAAATAATCCAATAGGTATAGGAGCTAAATTATATCTGGAAAAAGAAGGTGAATTACAGCTTATCCAACATTATCTCAATCGCGGTTTCCAATCTTCTGTTTCTCAGGATATCATTTTTGGACTTGGTTTATCAATACCTAAAACCATAAACCTAACAGTAGTATGGCCCGATGGAAAAACCGAACGGCTTTCGGGATTAAGGGTTAATTCGAAAATAACTGTGGATTATAATAATGCCGGTAATGAAGAATTTAATCCCAAAAAAGAGAATCCACTGTTTATAAGGGATATTGAATTGAGCAATGATTTAGCATTATCGCATGCGGAAGAAGCGTTTGATGATTTTAGCAGAGAAATATTGCTTCCACAAAAATATTCTACGCTGGGTCCTCAAAGCAGTATTGGCGATGTCAATGGTGACGGACTGGATGATATCTTTTTTTCCGGTGCCAAGGGTTTTGCATCCCAGGTTTTAATACAGACAAAGAATGGATCATTCCGCAAATATCCGTCGCCAGTATTTGAAAAAGATAAAGAATATGAAGACTTGGGATCTGTTTTCATTGATGGTGATAATGACGGCGACATGGACCTATATGTTGTTAGCGGTGGTAATGAACATCCGATTGGCAGTTCCTATTACAATGACCGATACTATGTAAATAATGGCAATGGCAAGTTTAATCGTGCTAATAATAAAATACCCAAACTGAACTTCAGCGGTTATTCTGTCAGCAAAGGAGACTTTGACAGTGACGGCGATGAAGATCTTTTTGTAGGAGGTCGCGTCGTTCCAGGAAGGTATCCAATGCCTGCCAGGTCGGCTCTCTTACGCAATGACAATGGATCTTTTGTAGATACGGGTGAAGAACTTATGCCGGGCTTAAATGAGCTGGGCATGATTACAGATGCTTTATTCAGCGATTACGACAAAGATGGCGACCTGGACTTGATCGTCAGTGGTGAGTGGATGGGCATTGAAGTAATGGTCAATGACGGAAACAGCTTTAAAAGAAAATCACTCGAAGAAATTACTGGCCGTGGCTGGTGGTATTCACTTACTGAAGGGGACTTCAATGAGGATGGATACCCAGACTACATGCTGGGTAATCTTGGATTGAATAATAAGTTTGGAGCCAAGAAAGATAAAGAGTTCCACGTATTCTGCAATGACTTTGATGAGTCTGGTAATCTTGATATCGTATTGAGTAAGGAAAGTAAAGGGAAACTATTACCAGTGAGGGGGCGTGAATGCAGTTCTCAGCAAATGCCTTTTATAAAAGAGAAATTTCCCACCTATAGCGCTTTTGCAGAATCAGACCTTTTGGGCATCTATGGAAAAGATAAGATTGATGATGCTTTGCATTATACCGTAAATAACTTCAAGTCTGCTGTGTTGCTCAGTGATGGTAATAATGGATTTAAATTTAAGGATCTCCCCATGTCAGCACAATATGGCCCTATACTCAGCTCAGTTATTCTTGATTTGAATCAGGATGGTCATCAGGATATTGTTGCTGCCGGAAACATTTACAATGCTGAAGTGGAAACTGTCCGCTATGATGCTTCAAAAGGTTCTGTTTTATTTGGTGATGGCAAGGGAGGCTTCAGGGAAAGAGCGGATAGCGGCCTGTTGCTGGATGGCAATGTTAAAGGAATTTCTCTTGTGGAAGTGGCACAACAAAAAAAGCTCTTGGTTGTTAAGAACAATGACAGGGCAGAGCTCTACAGTTTCAATATGTAAGTCGGATTTAAATTTTTTCAATTAGTATTTGCACAAAACGAAATTGGCCGTATCTTTGCGCTTCTTTTAAAGAGAAGAATTTTATTTCGATCGCTTAGCTCAGTTGGTAGAGCAACGCCCTTTTAAGGCGTGGGTCCTGGGTTCGAGCCCCAGAGCGATCACCACTCGGAATTTCAAGCACCTAAGATTCGATATGTTAGGTGCTTTTTTGTTTTAAATCCCTAAAAGAAGCTTTTACTATTTGTTGTGAGTCAATATGAATTTGATTCATAAAGAGCTTGGCCTTCTCCATTGAGACACCGTAATAAATCCTTTCAATACCGGACCATACTTCGGCTCCCATGCACATGGGACAAGGCTTGCAATTAGTGATCAAGCTGACGCCTTACTGAGGAGATTTTATTCCGCATAACAGGTAGGTCCATACATTCTGGACGTGTTTACCGCTGACTCAATTATATGCATCTCTTCATCCATCAAGCAAGCTGCAAATACGGGATCGTTTTGCCTGGCAAGGTCTACCATAATTTACATGGCTTCTTCGACTGTATATTTATTTAAGGAACAGGAATTTTCAAGCATGGATTTTAGAATTTATTTACTTCAAATGGGTATTTAAAGACTTCATTAAAAAGCAGCAATTATTTTACAATAAAAAATTTGGTAAAGAAAACATATTAATTAAATTTATAATATAATCAATTCTATATGCCAAAACTTTTTGTGCTTGACACATCCGTTCTCCTCTTCGACCACAATGCTATAAGTAATTTTGAAGATAATGATGTTGTTATCCCTATTATGGTATTGGAGGAGCTTGATAATTTCAAGATCGGAAACCAAACGACAAACTTTGAAGCCCGGAATGTTATCCGCTATCTGGACAAACTATCAGAAGGTAAAGGTCTTGATGAGTGGATTAAACTTGGAAAAGGCAAAGGGCGATTAAAAATTGCCATGAACCTTAATTTAAATGGCGTAGATGCCGAGAAGATATATGGTACAGGTAAAACAGACCATAAAATAATTAACATTGCCCTCTCGCTGCAGAGGTCATCCAAAAAGAAAAAAGTCATCCTTGTCACAAAGGATATTAATCTGAGGATTAAGGCAAAAGCTATAGGCCTTGCCTCTGAAGACTATATGACTGGGAAGGTTCAGGATGCCCAGGAAATAAGTGAGACCTATAACGCCTCACTGGATAATCTTGATGGCGAGATTATTAAAAAACTGTATTCCAATAAGCGCATCGACGAAGAAGGCATCCTGAAAGATACCAAGGTGGCTAATGGCTATTATATCTTGAATAATTGCTCACAATCCGCTTTGGCAAGATATAATGGAAAATCTGAGGAAATCGAGCTTGTTGAGAAGCGATACGCTTATGGCATAAACCCCAAGAATGCTGAACAAACCTTTGCGATAAACGCCTTGTTGAATCCCGAAATAAAACTGATTGCGCTCCAGGGGCTTGCCGGAACAGGTAAAACACTCTTGGCCTTGGCTGCAGCACTTGAACAGAAAAACCTGTACGACCAGATTATATTGTCCAGGCCGATTGTTCCATTGAGCAACAGGGAGATCGGTTTTCTGCCAGGTAATGCTGAAGAAAAGATATCCCCTTACATGCAAGCCTTGTGGGATAATCTCAAGGTTATAAAGTCGCAATACAAGGAAAACGCACGAAAGAAAAAGTGGATCGATGAGTTACAGCAAAGTGGTGATCTTTCCATTACCGCGCTCAATTTTATTCGTGGCCGAAGCCTTACTAACGTCATGTTTATAGTTGATGAAGCTCAAAACCTGACTCCCCACGAGATAAAGACTATAATTACTCGTGCAGGCGAAGGCACAAAAATTGTCTTTACCGGAGACATACACCAGATTGATACGCCATACCTTGACGAAAACAGCAATGGTTTATCATATATCATCGACAAGTTAAAAGGAAACGATCTATTTGCACATATAAAGCTTGAAAAAGGAGAAAGGTCTGAGTTAGCAGATTTAGCTAACAAACTGCTCTAGTATAGATTAAAAGAGTTCTCGATATCTCGAGGTCAGGACATCTGGTAGTCTAGAAGATTGATCATTTCTCCATCCCTGCCCAAAATTACATTGGGGAATTCTGCCAAAGCTTCCTGTCTAAAAGCTTCAAGGTCCCTGTAACGGGATGAATAATGACCGGTAATTAAAACTTTTGCCTCTGCTTTGCGCGCCAGAATAGCGGATTGCTTCGCTGTGCTGTGTCCCCGTTCAGCAGCTTGTTCTTTCATATCATCCAGATAGGTGGTTTCAAAATAGATAGCTGTGGCATTTTTCAGAACTGAGGCCAGACTGTCCCTGGCGATGCTGTCAGCACAAAAAGCATAGCTGACTGGATCTGGTGTCGGGTGAGTTAAATTCGTATTGTAGAGAACTTCACCAGGCCTACCAATATCCTCTCCCCTTTTGAGCGCCTTTATTTCATCAACAGAAAGTCTGTATTCGCCAATCTTTTCCTTTATGACATTCTTTTCTCCAAATCTTTCCTCAAACATGTAGCCATAACAAGGGAGTCTATGATATACAGGGAAAGCACTTATTTTAACTCCCGGCAAAACCAGAATTTCTGTCTTCGTTGTCAAGTCCAGTTCAATAAAGCTTAGCTCGTAGCTCATATATGCTCGGCTGAACCGAAACATGGTTTCTATCATCTCTTTTATGCCAACAGGTCCAAAAATGCTTAAAGGCTCTTTTCTGTCATTCAAGGACATTGAAGTAAGCAGGCCTGGTAGTCCATAAACATGATCGCCATGCAGATGAGAAATAAAAATGTGTTCTATTTGATTCCGCTTGATGCGGTATTGCCCTATGCGTATCTGTGTTCCCTCGCCACAGTCGATAAGAAACTTATGATCATTGATCTTTAAGTACTGACTGGTAGGAAATCGCCCGTAGGCCGGGACAGCAGAATTGCTGCCAAGTATAGTAAGGTGGAATTGACGATTCAAAACGAATTATTCCTCCTCGTCAGAGCTGAGTTCCTTTTCTATTTCTTCCATGAAGATATAGTCAATGGACTCTTCTACTGTAGGCAGAATTTTAAAGATGCTTTCCAACCTTGATATTTCAATGAGTTTCTGCACACTGGGGTGTACAATTCCGGTCAGAACAAAAATACCCTGGTCTTTCCATAACCTGTTAGCAGTAAGTATAGCACTCAATCCTGATGAATCCACATACTTGACACCAGACAGGTCCAATATCAGGTTGCGCACACCTTCGTTACACAAAAAAACAAACTCCGACTTGAGGTCAGGAGCAATTAAGGAATTCAGGTTTTCCTCGTTAAGTTGCAACAAGGAGTATTTATCTTGTTTGTCGATTACAAATTTCATCTCTAAGTGTTCAGTCTGCAAATTTATATGAATGCGGGTAAAATTCACACATTCAAACTATTAATTATCTGTTAGCTTTAAAATAGACTAATGCAGATAACTGAGGGCAGTTTGCTGGCTTGAGTTTAGATGATAGATATCATAACTTGCAAACTTTTTATACGGTAACTTTGTAATTAATTGGTTTTGACGCAAATGCTGGACTATTGGTCATAAAGAATCGTTAAAAAAGAGATAAATTGACCATAAAGCCGTTATTTAAATAAACCGTAGCAGAAATGAAGCTGTTTTAACATTGATTGTTATTTGAATTGCTTCAAAAGGCATTATGTATATATAACATTTTTTTATAATATTAGATTTCTAAAAGCTCTTAGATGAATAGTAAGTTTTCGCCAAAAGTCAAAAAGATTATATCGCTGAGTCGGGATGAGGCGATCAGGTTGGGTAACGACTTTATTGGGACTGAACATCTTTTACTGGGAATGATCAAAGACAAAGACAGTCTGGCCATCAAGGTTCTTGATTCGCTTGACGTGGATTTGTACGAATTGAAATATAAAATTGAATCATCTGTTCAGAATAAAAAAGGTGCCATTTCACAACAAAGTGTGGGCAGTATTCCTTTGAACAAACATGCAGAAAAGGCACTGAAGGTTTCATTTCTGGAGGCCAAGTCCATGAAACAGGAAGAAATCAATCCGGAACATATAATGCTTTCCATTTTAAAAATCGGAGAGAATACAGCTTCTGGAATAATGGATGAGTTTGAAGTGGATTATGCTATCTATAAAAATGAACTGGAGTACGTCAACACGGAAGAAAGTTCCAATTACACAGAAATAACGGGTTCAGCTGGAGACAGCGACCTTCCTATGGAAGACGATCCTGAAGAATCATTTTCAAGACGGAAAGGCAGCAGTAAGTCAAGAACGCCGGTGCTGGATAATTTCGGTAGAGATATCACTAAGCTGGCTGAAGAAGATAAACTGGATCCCATCATTGGACGAGAAAATGAAATTGAAAGGGTTTCACAAATCCTTAGTCGTAGAAAGAAAAACAACCCTATCCTCATCGGAGAGCCTGGTGTTGGTAAAACAGCTATCGCCGAAGGATTGGCCTTGAGGATCTTCAACAAAAAAGTCAGCCGCACACTGTTTGACAAAAGAATCATCATGTTAGACCTGGCTGCTTTGGTAGCAGGTACTAAATACCGTGGTCAGTTTGAAGAAAGGATGAAGGCCATCATGAATGAGTTGGAAAAGACAACAGATGTCATCCTCTTCATTGATGAAATTCATACCATAGTAGGTGCCGGTGGTGCTACCGGATCATTGGATGCGTCCAATATTTTCAAACCGGCCCTGGCGCGTGGTGAATTACAGGTAATCGGCGCTTCGACCCTGGATGAATACCGTCAGTACATTGAAAAAGATGGTGCGCTTGACAGAAGATTCCAGAAAGTTCTTGTCGACCCGCCCTCTCCAGAGGAGACAATGGACATACTAAACAATATCAAATCCAAGTACGAGGAATTCCATAATGTCATTTACTCTGATGAAGCCATCAAGGCATGTGTCAAATTGAGTACACGTTATATAACAGACAGATTCCTTCCGGACAAAGCGATTGACGTTCTTGATGAGGTCGGTGCCAGGACCCATCTGAAAAATATCCATGTCCCAGAATACATCGAGGAACTGGAGACCAAAATTGAGCAGATCAAGGAGTTGAAAAACCAGGCTGTTAAGAATCAACAGTACGAAAAAGCCGCTGATCTGAGGGATCAGGAATCCAAACTCATCAAGAAACTAGATGACAGTAAGAAAAAATGGGAGGAAGAGGCCAAAACGGCTAAATACCCTGTGAATGAAGAAGATATTGCCGAGGTAGTGAGTATGATAACCGGCATTCCTGTTACCAAAGTGGCACAGAAAGAGAATAAAAAACTCGTCGGCATGTCTGATGAGCTCAAAAATCACATTATCGGTCAGGATACGGCGGTAGAGAAGATAACGCGTGCTATCCAAAGAAACAGGCTGGGTCTAAAAGATCCTTCAAAACCGATCGGTACGTTTATTTTCCTCGGACCTACCGGTGTCGGTAAAACTGAGTTGGCCAAAGCACTTGCTAAGCATGTCTTTGATTCTGATGATGCCCTGATACGTATCGATATGACAGAGTATATGGAAAAATTCAGTCTGAGCAGGCTGATTGGAGCTCCTCCGGGATATGTGGGTTATGAAGAAGGCGGTCAGTTGACAGAAAAGGTACGACGCAAACCATACTCAGTTATCTTATTGGATGAGATCGAAAAAGCGCATCCTGATATTTACAATGTACTGCTCCAGGTATTCGATGACGGTCAGCTGACAGACGGTCTTGGAAGAAAAGTAGACTTTAAGAATACCTTGATTATTATGACCTCAAATATAGGTGCGAGACAGCTGAAAGATTTTGGCCAGGGTGTCGGTTTCAATACACAAGCCAGACAGGAAGCGGCTACAGATCACAGTAAAGGCGTTATTCAAAAAGCACTGAAGAAGACTTTTTCGCCAGAGTTCTTGAACAGAATTGATGATGTGGTCATATTCGAAAGCCTTGAGCAAGAACACATATTCAAGATTATTGACATCAGTCTTAAGGACTTGTACAAGAGACTTGAAAATATGGGCTACAAGCTCAAACTGACAGATGGTGCCAAGAAATTTGTCGCTGAAAAGGGCTTTGACCCTCAGTTTGGTGCACGGCCATTGAATAGGGCTATTCAGAAATACATTGAAGATCCATTGGCCGAATTTATTTTGAACGAAGGACCTGAAGAAGGTTTTGAACTTAAAGCCATGTTGTCGAAAAATAAAGATGCCATACAAGTCAAGGCAAGCAAAAGTTTGAGCGCCGAAGACGTGAAATAAGATTAAATAAAGTCGAAATACCTTGTCTTCCCCTAAAAAAGGGGATTACAAGGTATTTTTATTTGTATATATGTGTAATTTTTGCACTCATAAAGAATAAACGGCTGTTCTAAGAAGCAGTTATTATCAACTAAACAAAAAACATTTGAGGAGAAAAAACAATTTTAAGCGAAAAGAAGAAAAGTTCAACTTTCGAGTAAACTCAGCCATCCGTGTACCTAAAGTCCGATTGGTTGGAGACAATTTTGAAGAAATCAGCGAAGCGGCAGGTAAAAACATCGAATCCGATGTCTATAGAATCAATGATGTGCTTTACTGGGCAGAACAAATGGAACTGGATGTCGTAGAGATAAGTCCCAACGCTGATCCCCCGGTTGTAAAAATCATAGACTATAACAAATTCCTTTATCTGAAAAAGAAAAAGGAGAAGGAGATTAAAAACAAAACACAGAAGACGGTTATTAAAGAAATCCGATTCGGTCCGAATACGGATGAGCATGATTTCAATTTCAAGCTGAACCACGCCAAAAAATTCCTTGAAGACGGAGCTAAAGTCAAAGCCTACGTGCACTTCAGAGGCCGGACCATTGTATTCAAAGACAGGGGGCAACTGCTTTTGTTGAGGTTTATCAACGAACTTGCTGAGCATGGCGGTGCTGAAGATCTTCCAAAAATGGAAGGAAGGCGCATGATCGTGATGATCTCTCCGAAAAAGCAGAAAAAATAATATCACAGGGAAGGATATATTTTAATTTGAATACATGGTATTTAAACTAAAAATAATATACCTTTGCACACCTAAATTTAGACACTATGCCAAAGATGAAGACGCACTCAAGTGCGAAGAAAAGGTTTAGAGTAACTGGCTCTGGAAAAATCAAAAGGTTCCAGTCTGGAAAAAGGCACCTTTTGAGAAAAAGGTCAACTAAGGCTAAACTTAGGTTAACGGGTTCTACTCTTGTCAGCAAAGCCGATGAGAAAAGAATAAAAGCCTTATTAAATATCTGATTTTTAACTTGATTTGAGGTCAAGTTCGTCTGTTGACGAACCCTCGAAATCGTAAAAACAATTTATATGCCTCGTTCAGTAAATGCAGTAGCATCACGAAGAAGAAGGAAAAAAATCCTTAAGGCCGCCAAAGGTTACTTTGGTGCAAGGTCTAATGTATATACGGTTGCCAAGAATGCCGTCGAAAAAGCATGGCAGTACGCTTACCGTGACAGAAGAAACAAAAAACGTGCTTTCAGAAGACTATGGATAGCAAGGATCAATGCAGCTGCAAGACTTAATGGTCTATCCTATTCAAAGTTAATGCACGGCCTGAAATCTAAAAATATTGAGCTTGACAGGAAAGTTCTGGCTGACCTTGCTATGAACCACCCTGACAGCTTTAAAGCTGTTGTCGATCAGCTTAAATAAACGAGCAAATTATAAACCAAAAAGAATCCCCTGTTGGAGAAATCCTTCAGGGGATTTTTGTTTTTAGACTTATCTGTTTTTGATTAATCCCAGTGATTATTACTTGTAAATGGCTACCACAGGATCTAATTTACTTGCCTGCACAGCCGGAATAATGGCTGCAACCATACCTATTGCTATAGACCAGATTATACCATAAAGGATATTGCTGAATGTAAGGCTCATATGAAATGCCGTAAGGGATGTTACCGCCAGGACAACCCCATAGACGAAGACAAGGCCCATTATCCCTCCAATAACACATAAAATAATACCTTCAATAAGGAACTCCCATAAGATGATGTTCTTTCGTGCTCCCAGAGCCATTTTAATACCGATCTGGCTGGTCCTCTCCTTAACGGAGACAAACATAATATTGGCTACACTGAACATCCCTACAATCAAGGCAAAAACGCCAATGATAAATCCTGCAAGATTCAGTGTGCTGAAAAAACCATCCAGGCTGTTTTGAAGAGCGCTCATCTCCATGAGTGAAAAATTATTCTCTTCCAGGGGAGGGAGTTTGCGTTCAGCCCTTAAAATACCTGTTAGTTCAGATTTAAACTCTTCGATATCTACTCCCGGTTTTGGCTTAACTGCAAGGGAGCGATCCACTGATTGATCCCGCACATTTAGGAATTTGCGTGCTGAATTAAGAGGAATCCAGGCGACCTCATCAAAGTTGACAAAGTTGAACATGCTCTCCCCTTCTTCTTTTAAAACACCGATTACGGTAAACTTTCGCCCACGCATTTTTATTTCCTTACCTATTGGATCAATAGCATTAAACAACTGCTTGGCAAGTGCGTAACCAAGAATGACTTTATCAATGCCATCCTCGGACTCACGAGGTGTAAAATAGCGGCCTTTTTCTATATCCAGTTTCTGGATATCCTGATACTGGTGGGATGCACCTAAAACAACAAGAGCTCCCGAAACAGATCTGGACCTGTAGCTTAGCGCTCCCGCCCCCGATACAACAACAAAGCCTGACAAGTCCAACATCTCAGACTTATCAACAATAGCATCCCAATCATCCATATCAACTTCAGGCCTTTTCATGTATTTCCAGTAGTTATTCTCATTCATTCTCGTCCAATCCCATTTCTCTACATAAATGACATCAGTACCAATTTCGGCCAGACCTTCCATGACATTAGATTGCAATGAATCTACTGCGGATCTAACGGCTACAATAGCGAAAATTCCAATAGTGATACCAATCAAGGATAAGAATGTCCTCAGTTTATTAGCAACCAATGAATAAGAAGCCTGGCGCAAACTTTCATGTATGACACGCAGAAACAAAATCATAGCACCAAGTTAAGACTATACATATATTCTTCATGAATTTTTAGATGAATGAACTTTTAATGTCTGTAAACAATTATAAACTATGTGCGCAAATAGACTGGTCAAAGGAGTATTTGTCGTTACAGTGGAAATAATACCATTTTTTCTATTTTTGCCCTTCGTTTTACGGAGTGCTTTGCCTTCTAAACCATATTAAAAGCTTTAAATTCTGAATATATGAAGACCAAGTTATCGAGTTTCGATTTCAAACTGCCTGAAAAACTAATTGCCAAGTATCCTGCCAAGGAAAGAGATGAGTGTAGGCTTATGGTTGTGCACAAGGACAGTGGCAAAATAGAACATAAGGTATTCAAAGATTTGATCGATTACTTTGATGAAAATGATACTTTGATATTCAACAATACCAAGGTGTTTCCAGCCAGGCTTTTCGGTAAAAAAGAAAAAACAGGCGCTCAGATTGAAGTCTTCCTCCTGAGAGAACTTAATAAGGAATCAAAACTGTGGGATGTTTTGGTGGATCCGGCCAGGAAAATTCGTGTAGGCAATAAACTATACTTCACAGATGATGACGGTAATGATGTTCTTGTTGCAGAGGTGGTTGATAACACAACCTCCAGGGGAAGAACCATCCGTTTTTTCTTTGATGGTGATGAAGAAGAATACAGAGCCACTCTAAAGCAGTTGGGCAACACCCCTCTCCCGAAATATATTGACAGGCAGCCGGAAGAAATTGATGCTGAAAGATACCAGACGGTTTATGCCTCCAAATTAGGAGCTGTCGCAGCCCCTACTGCAGGCCTGCATTTTAGCAAAACACTTATGAAACGTCTTGAAATCAAGGGTATCAACCTAGCCAATATTACATTGCATGTAGGCCTGGGCACTTTCCGAGACATAGAAGTAGAAGACTTATCCAAGCATAAAATGGAGGCTGAATACTTTGAAATAGTAAAGGAAACAGCAGAACTCGTCAATAAAACAAAACTGGCAAAACATCGGGTTTGCAGTGTGGGCACAACCTCCATGCGATCTATTGAGTCGGCTGTATCTGCTAACGGTCTATTGAAGGAGGCTGAAGGTTGGACCAACACTTTTATCTACCATCCATATGAATTCAGCATCGCAGACTCAATGGTTACGAACTTCCATCTTCCGAAATCATCACTTATCATAATGATTTCTGCATTTGCTGGAAGAGAATTGATCATGGATGCCTACCAGGAAGCTATCAAAGAGAAGTACAGTTTTTTCAGCTATGGCGACGCCATGCTGATAATCTGATGGTAAAACACATCAAAGTTATTCATATAAGTAACTGAATATCTGATACTTATGTATTTTAATAAAATATACTTCTAAAAAATTCGTCAATTCAATTTTTTTAATACATTTGTTGGGATTTTCCCGCAGAGACCGATTTATTTAATCATTATTCAAACCCAAATAAGAGATGTATTGGACACTTGAACTTGCCCACCACCTCGAAGATGCGCCATGGCCAGCTACGCGAGATGAACTTATAGACTATGCCATTCGTACGGGTGCACCCTTGGAGGTTATTGAAAATCTTCAGCAGATTGAAGACGAAGGTGATGCTTATGAAAATATGGTTGAAATATGGCCGGATTTTCCACGAAAAGATGACTTCTTATTCAATGAAGACGAATACTAATAAGCATTAGATAAACATTAAAGCCCTGACAGCTGTACTGTCAGGGCTTTTTTATTTTAGGCGCTTTTCTTCCTGGAATTGATTAGAAATACACCGAACAGCATAATCGCAGCTGCAATAACAGATTGTCTTGTTATAGTCTCTTCATTAAACATATAACCAAGTATCATAGCAATTACAGGATTGACATAGGTGTTTGTTACCACCTTTTCAGCGGAAACTTTCTTTAAGAGGTAATTGAAAGCCGTAAAGGCCGCTAATGAGCCGAATAAAATGAGAAAGCCCAAGGAAAATATAGCTCTGAAGCTTAACTCTGAAAATATCACCGGATCTTCAAAAAGGCAAATGCTGATAATCAACGAGACCAGTCCGCCAATAAGCAGCTGAATACTTATATTCAAAAATGCATTTGAAGGCAACTCGGATTCGGCAACGAAAAGGGAACCCACTCCCCATGCAAGCATAGAAAAGAAAATAGTCATAATACCAATCCATTGATTGGTGCTCGATACCAATTCATCCTGTGCTATCAGAAGAGACATCCCCAGGATGCCGAGAGCTATACCAGCTATAGTTTGCATCGCCGGCCGCCGAGATTTATACACCCACATCATCAGAACTATGATCAGTGGTTCTGCCGAGATAATAAGGGCACTGAATCCAGAGTCCAGGTGATTGAGGGACCAGATTGCTGCTCCTGAGCCCAGTCCAAGCATAATGGTGCCAGCAATCAAAGCGTTTTTGATCTGCTTTCTGCTTGCCTTAAGAGTCGGACTTGTAAGTTTCCATATGATGAAACCTATCACTGAAGCAATCAGGAATCGGTAAGACACCATTCGAAAAGCATCCATTTCCCTGAGAGCAAAGGCAGAAAAAAGGTATGTAGAACCCCACACAATGTAAATGGTGGCAAAGGATAGTACAATGAGAAATTTTTCCCTGTTCAAGACTTTGGATTAAATTTTTGAAGCCAGAATAGCAGCTTGGTTGATCGCTCTCTTAGCATCCAGTTCCTTAGCTTCATCCGCACCACCAATAACGTGGCAATTGATACCTGCTGCTTTAATAGCCTCTGAATAATCATCCAAAGAAATCTGCCCTGCACAGACAACAATATTATCTACTTCAATAAGTCTGTCTTCGGTTCCAACCCTGATATGGAGTCCAGCGTCATCTATCTTTTGATATTCAACATTGCTCAGCATCTCCACGTCTTTGTTTTTCAAGCTGGAACGGTGTATCCATCCGGTTGTTTTACCCAGGCCTTTGCCATGTTTACCTGTCGATCTTTTCAGCAGATAGACCTTGCGCTTAGCCACCTTGGGGCCCGGTTTCGTAAAAAAGCCTGGAACCGACATGCTTGTGTCTACGCCCCACTCCTGCATGAATTCCTCTATGGCCATTTCTTTTGTTGAATCATCATGCACAAGCAATTCAGAAACATCAAAGCCTATCCCGCCGGCTCCGATTACAGCTACCCTGGATCCGATCTGTTCAGGGTTCATAATAGCCTCATGATAGGAGACCACTGCAGGATGGTCAGCTCCTTCAATATCAAGAGTTCGTGGTTTTACTCCGGTGGCAATTATAACTTCATCAAAGCTGTGAGATATGAGATCATCAATCTCTACCCGTGTATTAAGTTTGAGATCTACCTTGTGCTTCGCTATCATCTTCTCAAAATAGCGTATGGTTTCAGCGTAATCTTCCTTACCCGGTATGCGCTGCGCCAATTTAAACTGCCCACCAATGCTATCACTGCTCTCATATAAGACCACTTTATGGCCTCTTTCAGCAGCTATGGTAGCAGAAGCCATGCCAGCAGGACCAGCTCCAATTACGGCTATTTTTTTTGAACTCCTGGTAGCCTCATAATTTAATTCAGTTTCATGACATGCTCTAGGATTAACCAGGCAGGAACAACGCTGAAGCGTAAAGGTATGATCTAGGCAGGCCTGGTTGCATGCAATACAGGTATTGATCTCATGCGAGCGGTTTTCAGAAGCTTTCAAAACCAGCTCTGGATCGGCCAGGAAAGGTCTTGCCATGGAGATCATATCTGCATGACCCTTTGCCAGTATCTCTTCAGCCAATTCGGGTGTATTTATCCTGTTGGTTGTAACCAGTGGAATACTAAGTTCATTTTTCATTCGCGCCGTCACCCATGAAAATGCCCCTCTGGGCACATTGGAGGCAATAGTTGGAACACGGGCCTCATGCCATCCGATACCGGTATTGATGATATTGGCACCTGCCTGTTCAATGGCTTTCCCCAGCTGAACCACTTCATCCCATGTGCTTCCGTCTTCTACAAGGTCAAGCATTGACAGTCTGTAGACGATTATAAAATCTTCTCCAAGTCTATCTCTGATACCTTTTACAATTTCTAAAGGAAAACGCATTCTGTTTTCATAAGTCCCACCCCATTCATCAGTCCTCTTATTGGTACGCCGCACCAGAAACTGATTGATAAGATATCCTTCTGATCCCATAACTTCAACACCGTCATATCCCGCCTGTTTAGCCAGGTAAGCACAGTTTACAAAGTCCGCAATGGTCCGTTCAATATCTTCATGGCTCATCTCTCTGGGCTTATTGATATTAATAGGAGCCTGTATAGCTGAGGGAGCTACACATCCCTGGTGATAGGCATAGCGCCCTGTATGCAGAATTTGCATACAAATTTTTCCGCCTTCCAGGTGAACAGCATCCGTAATTTGTTTATGACCAGGAATTTGGGAAGGCTCATCCAGGCTTGCAGCTCCCGTAAAAACAACGCCTTCCTTATTGGGAGCAATCCCTCCCGTTATAATTAAGCCAACCTGCCCCCTGGCGCGCTCGGCATAGAATGCAGCCGCCTTTTCGTGACCACCCGGCAGTTCTTCCAACATGGTATGCATAGATCCCATAAGGACCCTGTTCTTCAGTTGAGTAAATCCAAGATCTAGGGGCTCTAAAAGCTTGTCAAAAGGCATAGGCTAAGTTTTACAGGCTTATACAGCTCAAGATAATCATGTTTCGGAATTAATAAGCTGCTCCTCGGGAGAACTCAATTTTATCATTCTTCTGACCGTGCGAAGCTTATAGCTGTATCGTCCATCGTCAAGGTCATAGATTCCTTGTTGATCCAGCCGATCAATCTTAACACGACCATGCACGTGAAGCACACTCCCAGGTCCTACAATTACACCAGCATGACTAATGGGCCCATTGCGTTTGCAAAAAAAAGCAAGATCACCTATCTCTGCTTGTTCCAAAAAGCCAATATCCTCACCTATTGAGGATTGTGCGGGTGGATGACGTGGCAACTCAATATCCAGGAGTTTATAAATAAGCTGAGTCAGTGCACCGGAGTCCATACCTAAAACAGATCTGCCTCCTCTCATTTCAGGTGCGTTTATAAACTTATGCGCTAACTTGATAAACATGGAACTTGTCAGACTTCCTTCGCCGGGGCTAAAGGCCTGACCTGAAAACTGGAATCGCCCAAATGGCATTCTGACATTGATCCCATCAAAACCATGAAGAAGAGCACCTATAGTTATCGGAATAGAAATTTTATCCGATATGATACCATAGATCAACTCCAGGCTGTAATGTTTTTCACCCTTGATTTTAGGTAAATCTTTCTCTTTAAGAAAATACAAATGCTTTGGGTCCATCCATCCCAATTCATCATCCCAGCTGCACAGAACCCTCACCCAATGTTTATTTTTGATATTTATGACCTCAAGGACTTCACCAAACAAAACTTGTGACTGCAAAGGAGCATCCTCAGCCGCATGCTTCCACAGGCAAGCCACACTTAATCGACAAACCGCATACTGTTTTCCCTCCGAGATCACTTATTATCACATTAGAACGGGCTAAAATACGAAGTCAGAAGATATATTGGAGAGCACTATATCAAATAAGGAAATCAAGCGTTTATTCTCTATGCACACAGATGTAATGAATGATTCAGTTTTATTGTAGTTTTGCGCCATGTCATTGAGAAGCATACTTGTTTTATTAGCACTTCAGATTTGCGTCTATTGCAATGCGCAGGATGAAGTTTTTTCGCAGTTCTATGCCCTGCCTATGCAGATGAATCCGGCATTGACAGGAGCTTATGACGGAACTTACCGTCTCAGCATGTCTTACCGGGACCAATGGAATAATAATCTTGGCTCCTCATTCAAAACTTTTGCCGCTGGCGGAGACACCAGATTCCAAATGAATTTTGATAACAGGAGAACAGATGACCACTTTGGCGTGGGCTTATTCTTTATCAGTGACCGCGTGAGAGAATTCCAGGCAAGTAACAACCAGATATCCACTTATTTTGCCTACCACAAAAAACTGGGCAGTCGCATACCTTCCTACCTGGGGGCCGGCATTCAAATGGGTGTCATTCAGAGAAACATAAATTATGACAATATCAGCTTCGGAGATCAGTTTGACCAGATCGATGGCTTCAACCTGCCAACGCAAGAAACTCTGCCGCCCAATAATATTGGCATCTTTAATCTCTCGGCAGGTATAAACTACTATATAGAGCTGGATGAATCCCGGTATTATATCGGAGCAGCCATTCACCATCTCAATCAGCCCAACATGTCCTATTTCAATCGATTGGACAATATCAACCCCAGCACTATCACAGATCAAAAGCTGGAATCCCGCTACGTCTTCCACGCAAGTATGGATAAGGTATTGCAATACCGCTATGAAATCCAGCCGCGATTTGTCTACCAGCAACAAGGCAACAACGCCATGTTCAGCCTGGGCACAAATTTCCAGTACACTTTTAAATCAGAAGATATGGGACTGGTTTTAGGTCTTTGGGTCAATGCGGTGAATGATCTTGATGGTATGAAACTCAATCACCTAAGCCCTTTACTGGGCTTACTCAAGGGAAATTTCATATTGGGACTATCCTATGACCTTGGCATGCGTGATACCTTCAATAACCCCTTTAACCTCAACACCTTTGAACTGTCCATTAGGTTCTCCGGTGAGCATTTCAATGACAATAATTTTTGCCCCAGCTTTTAAACATTTATGCTGTTCGGTGAATTATGTCTAATACTTAGAAACTTTTGAAATGAAATATGCGATAATATTCGCCTTTACTGTAATTGCTGTTTCATGCATTGAAGCACCCAATCAGTACAGCGAATTACCTCCAGGACAATGGAGAGCTGTTATGAAGCTTTCAGATGACATGAAGCTTGGCAATGAATCTGCACTCGTTGAGGCAGATAAAAACTTGCTTAATTACTTTGAGTTACCCTTCAATATGGAGGTGACATCTGAAAACGGAGAACTGAATGTTTTTCTTTTAAATGGCTCAGAACGCATGAAAGCAGATGAGGTATTCTATGGAAGGGACCCTTCCACTGCAAAAGATACCGTTAAAATAGGCTTTTCAGGGTTTGACACATATTTGGATGCCTACTATGAAGAAAACTTCATTGAAGGCTTCTGGAAGGTGCCATACAGGGGCAAGGATTACAGCATTCCTTTCCTGGCTACCTATGGAGAAAGTCACAGGTTTGATATGCCGGCAAGCGAAGAAAATTATAATTTTTCCGGACAATGGAAAGCCATCTTCAGTTATGGTTCGGAAAATGCCTATCCAGCCATTGCAGAGTTTAGCCAGAACGGTCAGAAACTGCTAGGCACGATTATGACAGAGACCGGTGACTACAGGTATTTACAGGGAAACGTCAGCGGAGATAAAATGAAGTTGTCTGTATTTGATGGGGCTCATGCCTTCCTTTTTTCTGCAAAAGTTACAGAAGACACCATCACCGGTGAGTTTAAAAGCGGATCACATTATACGACCAGCTGGATTGCCTTCAGGGATGAAAGTTTTGAATTGAAAAATCCATATGAGCTCAGTAAAAAAATTTCGGAAAAAGCCATTGAGTTTGAATTTGAAAACCTTGATGGCGGTACGACAAAATTATCTGATCCAAGCTTCGAGGGTAAAATAAAGCTTGTCAATATTATGGGGACCTGGTGCCCCAATTGCTATGATGAAATTGAATTCCTAAAAAACTTTAAAGAAGAAAACCCGGATGTCGTCATACTCAGCGTAGCCTATGAAAAATACAAGGATACAGACAAGGCAAAAAACGTACTCAGAAATTATAAAACGAAGCGAGGCATTGACTGGCCTTTATTATACGGAGGATACGCCGATAAAGAAGAAACGGGAAGAGATTTTCCATTCATTGATAAAATATATTCATATCCTAGCCTTTTAATTATTGATGGAGAAAACAAACTGGCCGGTATCCAAACCGGATTTTATGGACCAGCAACATCAAAACATGAATCTTTTAAGAACGAATTTTACGACATATTAGGAACGTTATAAAACCAATATCAGGATGTCAAAAAAAGTATTGATCACAGGCGCAAGCTCAGGAATTGGAAAAGCCACTGCAGAAAGATTTGGCAAAAGAGGATTCGATCTGATTGTTGCAGCCAGAAGAGAAGACAGATTGAAGAAACTGGCGGATAAAATCCGCAAGAAATATGCGGTCAAAGTGGTAGAGCTGATCTTTGATATTCGCAATGAAGAAGAAGTGCGTGCAGCATTCGAAAGTTTAAGTGACAACTGGAAACAGGTGGACATCCTAATTAATAATGCCGGATTAGCCAAAGGTTTTCATGAAATTCATGAAGGGCATTTGGAGGACTGGGAAACCATGATTGATACAAACCTGAAAGGGCTTTTGTATATAACCAGGATTGTGTCGCCCATCATGGTCAAGAGAGGAAAAGGACATATCATCAATGTCGCATCCACGGCGGGCAAGGAAGTATATCCAAAAGGAAATGTTTATTGCGCTACCAAACATGCTGTAGATGCACTAACAAAAGCGATACGCCTTGATCTTCACAAGTACGGCATACGGGTAAGCCAGGTAGCTCCTGGCCATGTGGAAGAAACTGAATTTGCCCTTGTAAGATTTGATGGGGATGAGGAGAAAGCGAAGATCTATGAAGACTTCAAGCCAGTCAGTTCAAAAGATATAAGCAAGATTATTTACTTTATAGCCAACCAACCCAAGCATGTTAATATACAGGATATGCTTGTGATGGGTACACAACAGGCTTCAAGCAATTTCATACATCGATCCGGGAGGAAAGACAAAAAAAGAGGGATTTAATTCATATCCCCGAAATAGGCCTTTAGGTCCTTGGCTTCTTCAGGTTTCATCCTGCCGCTTAATATCATCCTGACCTCACGTCGGCGTACCGCACTTTCATAAAGTTGTATTTCCGTCGGTGTTACAGCTTGCAACTGTGGCACCTCAATAGGCTTTTTCCTGTCTTCATCAAGTGCTACAAAAGTCATATAGGCATGATTGCACTTTCGGGTGTTTTTGCCATCAAAATCTGAAACATAGACCTCAAGGTACACCTCAACCGATGTCCTGAAAGCACGTGTTACCTGTGCGTGTATACTGATAACGCTTCCCAGTTTGATGGGATGCTGAAAGGAAACATGATCTACAGAAGCAGTGACCACATAAGCTTCACAATGTTTTCCAGCACAAATGCCTCCAGCTATATCCATCCAGTGCATCAAATTTCCACCCATCAGGTTCCCCAATGGATTGGTATCATTCGGCATAATTAACTCAGTCATTGTAGTGCGACTGTCATCGACACGTTTACTTCTGTTCATTCTAGTGTTGTATTAAATCCAGTTCAAAAATAGTAGATATCACATCAAGCAATTCTACTCTGCATTGCTCCATATCTAACTCACGATCCAATTCCTTTGATAACGAGCTAACCGATTTGTCCTTATCATCAATACCGCAAGGGATAATCTGGTCAAATGCTTTAAGCTCTGTATTTATATTTAAGGCAAAACCATGCATGCTCACCCAGCGGCTCAGGTGAACGCCGATAGCACAGATCTTGCGAAAGCCTTCTTCTTCATTACCGAGCCATACCCCTGTATAGTCTTTGAGCCGAAAGGCATCCAAATGATATAATTTCAGGAATTGTATGATGCACTCTTCTATATTTCTTACGAAACGATGCACGTCACGATACAACAACTCAAGATCAAAAATGAGGTAACCCGTGATCTGCCCTGGACCGTGATAGGTAATATCTCCTCCCCTGTTGATATCAAAACACTCAACACCCTGTTTAGCAAGCTGAAAGCGATCTACAAGCAGGTTATATTTTCCAGACGACTTACCTAATGTATAAACAGGTTTATGCTCGCAGAAGATCAGATGATTTAAAAAATATGCCTTAGCTTTGTCAAGAGCATAATCCCCTGGGAGGGAGCGTTTTCGTTGCTTTATTTCGTTATTCAAAAGGGTCTGAAAGTCCCAGACATTCTGATAGGATTGCTGACTGATATTGTGATACTGGACTTTCATACTTTATGCCTAAAGCTACTTTAAAATGTTTAAGAAAGTAAAAAGTTCTATTCTCATAGCTTTTTTGATCCTCTTCCATTCATCTTCAGTTATGGCACAGACAGCACCTAACTTTTCTGTTGTCGATTCTGATGGCATAAGCCATAATCTATATAATGACTATCTCGATCAAGGTAAAACGGTTGTTGTAAAAATTTTCTTTGTCAACTGTCCTCCCTGCTTTTCCATTGCTCCATCATTTCAGCAACTCTATGAGGATTGGGGTGAAGGAATGGCTGATGTAGAATTCTTCGAAATGAGCAACAAAGCCAATGACAGCAATGCAGATGTTGCAGGATGGAAAAACCAATTGGGACTGAGTTTTCCCAGCGTGGGAGAAGATGGTGATGCTTTGGAAGCTTTGTCGCCATATCTCTCAGGAAGCTTTGGCTCTTACTTTGGTACACCTACATTTTTTATCATTGCGCCTGATGGCACCGTGACATGGGATGTAAGAGGCTCAGGAACCAGTGGCACTATTGCTGCGCTGGACCAGGCCATAAGCAATACAGGAGCACAAAAGCCTGGTGGAGAGGTACTGTTACCCACCAGCTTTAATTTCATCATAGGCGATGCCTTCGGAGAAAATATTGAAAACATAAATTTGACTCTGGGTTCTTCTACAAGTTCAATAGAATTCCCTCTCAATCCTGTAAACGGCCTACTTGAAATAACAGATATTAGCGAAGAGTTCCCCGGCATAAATGATCCTGTTATAAGAATATCGAAACAAGATGAGCTGAAGAACAAATTGAGTGCTATCGATATACTCATAATTGTAAGGCATATTCTTGGCCTTGTAGACATTGAGAACCCAAGCCTTTTGCTAGCTGCCGACACCAATGGGGATGGGTCCATAAATGCAATTGATCTGATAACACTTCAGCGTGTTATCCTAGGCCTGATAAATGCATTTCCTGCTTCTGATCCTTATATTTTTGTACCCTCTGAACTCCCTGTCATGCTTACGCCAGGAGAAAGCCAGATTATTGAATTTGAAGGTATAAAGTTAGGCGACCTGAATGGGTTTTAGGTTAAAAAACTAAGGATCAATTTCTTACATATTAGATTTATTTCTTTTTTTGAAAAATCAAGGAGCGTTTTTATCCTGCAAATCGTATTAGCTATGTAGCTTCCAATACATATGCGTACCGTAGAGGGGCTTAAGCAATGGTCATTCTAAAATTACTACTATGAAAAGAATTTTACCTCTCCTTCTATTTATTACAGCTCCTTTAATCAACAGAGCGAATACCACACCAGACGAGATAGACAATCACCATATGCCATGTCTGACCGCTCCGACATTATTTTGTCCGCCAACATATTTCGGCTGCCCTGACGATAGCCTGGACCCTCTACTGACCGGAACACCCGTTGCCATACCTGGTGATGTTAATTGTCCCCAACCCATAGTCAGCTTTACTGACACACTGATAATTGATGAACCCTGTCTGAAGAAATATCACAGAATCTGGATGGCGAGTTATGACCCAGACTCTGCTAGTACCAAGCTATATTCTCAATGTGTCCAAACACTGTATCTTGAAGACAATAGCGCCCCGGAATTATTGAATATACCTACAGATATAACGGTCTCTGGTTCTGGAACAAATTGCTCAGCCATCGCATATTGGACAGAGCCCATCGCCATTGACGACTGTGGTATATTCGCATTTGATTCAAACATCAGCAGTGGCTCATCATTTCCTGAAGGCGTTTCGACAATTAGCTATGTAGCTGTAGATAATTGCGGCAATACAGCCTCTGCCAATTTCACTGTCAGCGTCATTTGCGATCCCGGTTGCCTTTCAAATCCAGCCATTAGCTGCCCTCCTGATCTCATCCTTTGTCCATCAGATACAATTCCAGGACCAGCCATAACGGGTTATGCTGTGGCTTCTCCAGGAGATTCCTTGTGTCTAGATCCTGTTCTTACATACAGTGACAGCATCATTTCAACGGGCCCTTGTCAGGGATCATGGCACATCCTCAGAACGTGGACAGCATCAGATCCTCAGAACCCTGCTCTAATGAGCAGTTGCAACCAAAACCTTATACTTGAAGACAACCAGGATCCAGTCATCCTGTATTGCCCACAGGATATTTTTGTGAATGCTACGGGATCGGGATCATACTGTTCCACACCCGTCAGTTGGAACTCTCCGCTTGCTATTGATAATTGTGGAGCACCGGACCTGGAATCTAATGATATAAATGGCAACCCTGTCAATAATGGTCAATTGTTTGATGCAGGAACGACCACCGTTATTTACACAGCCACAGATGAATGCGGCAATACGAGCATTTGTGAGTTCGATGTTACTGTCAATTGTATAAATGCCTGCACCACAGCACCAACTATCAGCTGTCCAAGCAATGTCGTGGTATGTCCGGGGACCCCTACTTCACCTGGATTGCTGGGCTTTGCCAGTGCTTCACCCGGTGCTAATTGCCCGGCACCGGAACTCAGTTATTCGGATGCCATAATTCCTATGGGTTCGTGCTATGGAGAAAAAACAATACAAAGGAGCTGGACAGCAAGTTATAGCCAATATCCATGGCTTAGCAGCCACTGTATCCAAACCATCGAAGTGAAAGATGATCAACCACCTCATTTCATTTCGTGCCCAGCTGATATTACTGTCTATGACACGGCAACTCCCGTTTACTGGAACACACCAATAGCCACCGATAATTGCGGCATAGCAGCAATCTCTTCCAATT
>Ga0255760_10000677_pt1 | contig 33872 bp, 33 predicted proteins | sample 071ome_25_FD_179960 | JGI IMG/M metagenome (GOLD analysis project Ga0255760, IMG submission 179960) | Coastal salt marsh microbial communities from the Groves Creek Marsh, Skidaway Island, Georgia - 071410BT metaG (version 2) | ecosystem: Environmental > Aquatic > Marine > Intertidal zone >...
ACAAGAATGCTTTACGCAGTTGGTTGGATTTTAAAATCTGTAAAAAATTGGCATACGACTGCGACTGCGACTGCGAGGATTGTAAAACATCAAACTTGGCAAGCTCCGCAATATCCGACTGAGAAGGTGGCAACATTTTTACCGTGGCTTCATAAATAGGAGTTAATGAGAACGCTACGCCGCCGCCAATGAGCGTAATAACGGCAGTTATCGCAACAATTAATACCTTCTCTTTCCAAAGAGATTGAATTAACTCAAAAAGATCAATTTCATCATCGAATTGCTCAATTTCTTTCTTGTACATATGTCTATCTGAGTATTGATTTAAGTGCCATTATGATACCTGATATTTAATGGGGTTATAATATCTAAATGGAGTTTCATACAAACATCTGGTATCTGGTTAAGACCAAACCCCGAATGGAGGAGATTGCGGAGATTAACCTCAATAACCAGAAAGTTGAATACTTCCTGCCGAGATTTACCTGTGGCAAGCGAGAGGGTAAGGTGATCTTCCCTGGCTATATTTTTATCAAACCCAAAACGGGAGACACCTTCCAGTCCATCCGATCTACAAGGGGGGTGAGTGATTTTGTTCGCTTTGACATGGCTTTCGCCAATGTAAGCGATGAGACGATTGATGATCTGAAAAAAGTAGTCGATGTGATGAATAATCGAATGGATCAAGTCAATCGTCTTCAAAAAGGAGAAGAGGTCTTAATCAAATCAGGACCCTTTAAGGATTTCAATGCGATAGTTGAGAAGTATGAAGCTGATCAGTCAGTAATTGTTCTTATAAATTTCTTAAGGTATCAGCAGCGGGTGAAGATTCAGTCGGAGATGATTGTTTAGTCAAATCATTCCGATAAGAGAAGTTATAGAGCCCAAATGGGTTCGTTTTGTGATTTTTATGGTTTGAGTACCTTTGACAGCTGGGCCGCAGTAGATCTTCTTGATAAAGGTGTACCGCTTGAAAGGATCATGCTGCGCGGCGGATGGATGTCTGAGAATACTGCATTGCGATATCTTAGAAACTGGAATGATAGCGACTGGTTACTAGTTACTTAATCACATCAAAACTAATGCACAGCGCCATCACGACTCGTCACAATATTTACAGCACCTGGTGGAGGTGTCGGAACCAACTCTTGTGTCCTGGAAGCTATAGATATTAATTCATCAGTTGCATTTAAATCTTGCATTTTGGATGATAATAATTTTAAGGCCTTAGATTTAGAAATAATTGCCAATAACGTAAGAAATACCAAATATATGTCAAAAATAAACCCACGATGAGAAATATAAAATAAACCAAGCTTTGATTTCCCAGGTCGTATAAGTTGGTGATAGCTTATATCAGGATCATCTGTTCCAGTAAGAATATCCCCCTCGTCAGAAAAAACGATTGAAGATATGTCTGTAATACCAGGCTTTACAGAAAGCAATCTTTTCTCCACAACTGTATAGAGATCTGTTTCACGCTTAACATTTGGCCTTGGACCAACTAGTGACATGTCACCTAACAATACATTCCAAAGCTGCATCAACTCATCAAGTTTAAACCTTCGAATTAAATGCCCTACATTAGTGATACGCAAATCATTGGAACTCGTAGAGTCCACTCCACTTTTATCAGCGTTCTTAATCATGGAACGCAACTTGACCATATTGAACTCTTTACCATTGAGTCCTACTCTTTTTGCGATGTAGAAGGGAGAGTGGAAATCCTGTTTCCATATAAAAAACATAAAAATAATAAGGATTGGTGAAAACACGACCAATCCAACTAATGATGCCAAAAAGTCGAATGCTCTCTTCATTTTAAGATCTATAAAACTCAATCACCTTATCCGCCACATAATGGACATCATCATCAGAGATAAAAACATTCATTGGCAGCATGATGCATTCGTTAAAAAATTTCTCTGTTCGAGGACATTCTTGATTAAAGCCTAACTGACTAAATTGATGGATTGCAGTACCTCCCCATTGCACTAAGGTACCTATATTGGCATCAGCAAGGAAAGTCTTAAGCTCATCTCTTCTCTCTGCAGCTAACTCATAATTTTGGAATACGTCATAGTGATTCGGCTGACTATCAGGCGCAGCAGGTAAACGTAACTCTTCCAAATCACCCAAACGATCTTGATAGATAGAGGCTATAAAACGGCGACGATTGATTACTTCTTGATAGTTTTTTAACTTATGACTAAGGATTGCAGCCTGAACATTATCAAGTCTGGAGTTTCTACCCCATCGCTTAACCTCGCCATCGTTTACATCACGACCATGATCATGAATCTGATAGATTTTCTCATATAAATTTTTATCACTCACTAAAACTGCGCCGGCATCGCCATAGCACCCTAGAACTTTAGCTGGGAAAAAACTTATGTCTGAAGCAAGACCAAATGTACCTGCATTTTTCCCTTTATATTTGGAACCTAAAGCTTGAGCGGCATCCTCAACTACAAATAATCCGTGCTTATCAGCAATTTCCAAAATAGGTTCCATGTCACAAGTACGACCGTTGAGTTGAGTGGGCATAATGCCAACCGTTCTGGGTGTAATTGCATTTTCAATAGCTGAGGCATCTATTAAGTTATCGTCACCGATATCTACTGGAACAGGCACACCACCCGCGACTTTGATTGCAGAAGCCGTAGCAAGCATTGTGTGAGAAGAAATAATAATTTCATCACCAGGCTCTATTCCGATAGCCTCTAAAAATATCTCCATACCATCCGTTGCATTGGCAACACCAACCGAATAAGTTGATCCACAGTAACTAGCCAATTCCTTTTCAAAATCACTAAGGGCTTTTTGCATAATAAAGCCACCAGTTGAAGAAACTTGATCAATTATCCCAAACATCTGATCTCTATCATCTAGCCATAATCTTGGGTAATCGAAAAAAGGAACTTTATTAGTGCTCATCTTGTACTCCTATATGAACAAAGTTATTTTAAATAATTTTTTTTGCGGCATTAACTACTGTTTCTGCAGTAAAAAAATATTCTTTCTCAAGGATTCTAGAAGTAGGCGCAGGGGCATTAGGCAGAGCAATTCTTACAGGAGAATTCTTCAGCGCATTTACTGGAAGTTTCTCAACCACTGATGCCATTATTTCAGCAGAAAATCCTGCAGACGCCCAGCCTGAATCAACCACCAAAAGTCGTCCAGTTTTTTTAACTGACTCAACAATTACTGAAGAATCAAATGGGTTTAAAACACGAACATCTATAACTTCGGCCTTAATCCCCTCGTTTAGAAGAAACCCGGCAGCTTCTTTTGCTAGTAATGAGGAGTGACCAGAAGCGATTATTGTAATGTCATCTCCTAGTATTCTAATCTCCGGCCCCAACTTAGAAAGATCCAACTCTTCCACTGCGCTCAATTCATCCTCTTGTTCATACAACCATCTATCATCAATGTATAAAACAGGATCAGGTGATAATACAGATGCTACGAGTAGGTCCCTTGCATCTTTAACCGTGGAGGGCATAACAACACGCAAACCTGGAACATGCGCAAACCAAGCATGTAATGCTTGAGAGTGTTGAGCACCTTGCTCTCCGCCTCGATTAATGATGCCTCGGATGGTAAGTGATGGATGTGCTTGACCTCCTAACATGTGAGACCATTTAGCCGCCTGATTGACAATGGCATCCATTGCGTAAAGCATAAAATCCATACGTGGATGGACAACTATCGGACGCATACCTGACAAAGATGCACCTACAGCTGCGCCAGTGCACGCAGACTCAGAAACTGGCGTGTCTATCACTCGCTCGACACCAAATTTTTTATCCAGGTTGGTCATTGAATTACCAACATACCAAGGACTCCAGAGTCCCTGACCAATGACAAAAACTTCGGGGTACTTTTCAAGTAAATATTCGAAGCCGGCAAGAATTGCCGTACCATAATTATAATTTTTCATTATCACAGAAAATAGCTACTTGTATACGTACTTTAAGGTTGCATCAGCCTGCGGATATTTATCATTCATGGCTCTATCCCAAGCACTATCGATATCCAAATTCAAGGCTGACTCGAAATTCTCTTGCTCATCTTGCGACCAAATTCCCTTATCAATCATTGCTCGCGAAAGTCTCAACACGGGGTCTCTCGATTTCCAATTATCAACATCTTCAAGAGAGCGGTCGATACCGACATCAATATCATCGCGCCAATCCACATGCCCATACCAGCGATAGGTAACTGCTTCTATGAGAGCCGGCCCTTCGCCAGCTCTTGCATTGGAAATAAATTCATCAGCAATTCTCGCGACTGAAACCACATCATTTCCATCAACAACAGCACTTTGAATATTATTTGCCTTTGCAAATCGACTAATATCGTTTAAAGGTTGACGCTGAGATATATGCATATGGCTTGCAAACAAATTATTTTCAATTACAAATAAAACCGGAATATTAAGCGTGCTAGCCAAATTGAAAGACTCATGAACAACACCTTCTTCCACCGCTCCGTCTCCAATGTAGGCGACTCCTATATCAGAGTCTTGACCATTAAAAGATTGCATCTTTGCGGCCAAGCCTGCGCCAACTGCCAAAGGAACTGTACCTGCCACAATCGGCACCGATCCATAAAAACCGTGAGCCTGATCACACAGGTGCATTGAACCACCCATACCTCTAGAGAAACCCGTTTCTTTACCTAAAACCTCAGCAAATAATTTATAAAAATTAGGGTTGAGCGCTAATAAATGTGAATGAGAACGATGAGCACCAAAAACCCTGTCAGTCGATCTCAAGCCATGAGACACACCAACAGCAATGGCCTCTTGTCCAGCACCCAAATGAACCGGCCCGCCGATTAACCCATCTCTACGACCCTCAGCTAACTTTTGTTCTGTTTTTCTGATCAAAATCATTGATTGAATGAATTCTTTCAAGATTTTTTCAGCAAAACCTTCGATAGAAATATTATTATGCAAGCATGTTGGATCTATTAAATCGCCTAGATTGTTCATATTTTTCACTTAATTTTTTTAAAGCACATTATAAATTTAAATGCTGACTTTTTGTTTTTAAAGACATGTCGAAACCATCTATGACTTTACTGGCAAAACGATCCCCAAATATTTATAGAATTGGCGAAGCCCACACAATCGAACCAAAAAACTCAGCCTTACAATTACCAAATTTTTGTTCATAATTTTCTATAAGTGATAGCAATGGCATTCTTTGAAGCGTGCTTTTTGTTCTAGTCCCCCTCAAAAAATGAATCCAACGGTTTAGAATATAAAAAATGTTACGGTTCAGTGAATCGATACATATAAACTCACCTCCACATTTTAGTAATCTATAAACCTCATTTCGAACTCGATCATTATTTCCATAGCTAAGACTTCCTGCACTCACGACAAAATCGAAAAAGTTATCCTTAAATGGCAAATTTTCCATATCAGCCACTTTTATAGAGACATCGATATCCAAACTATATTTTAAGCGTTTCTTTAAAACCATAAGTGAGTTATTGGAAATATCCGTTGCAATAACAGTAGCCCCAGATTCGACTAAAATCTCAGTGTGCTGACCTATACCCGCACCAATCTCAAGCACCTTATGGTTAGCATTTAATTTTTCTTTTAGAACGCTTTCGAAATACACATAGGGCACCCTCAAGTAATCAGGAAAACATTTAGACCCTGAAGGAGGTAATCCTTCGACTCTCTTTAAATTTAATAGATCATTAGCCCTATCATTGTAACGATCATGCTCAATCTGCTTATCATCAGTCTCATTGATTTTCAAAGGCCTTTCTACTTATTGGATATGCATTCAAGGTGGGTCACCAAACCCTTATACACCCGATTAAATTCAAACCGATCGCAATATAGCTTAGATGCATTGTTTTCAATTTTTAACAATAGCTGCTCATCGCTCAACAATTTTTCTATACAGTGCTCTAGGCTTTTTTCACCATCGCCGTAAAACAGCCCAGCCTGGTGGTCTTTAACCAAGGCTTCAACCTCCCCTTTAAGACCAGTTAAAATCGGTTTTCCGTAAGATAAGCCATCGACCACTTTGTTTGGCACATTAATTAAGAAGTTCTCAGTATTAAAGTAGGGTGCTAATACCGCCAAAGAGCTTTCAAGTAAAACTTCTATTTGCGCCTTATCTATCCAGCCTGGAAAGTAGACATTGTTGGCGTCACCAAATGCTTGCTGCCATTTGATCGACATAGGACCTTCGCCACAGATCACAAAATCAACTTTATTATCCTTACTGGCAAAATAACGAGCCGCAGCCACAACAGGCGACATATCGAATGCTACAGAATGTGTGCCAATAAACACCACTTTAGTGCGCTCAATGGAAATGCCCTTTTGCTGCCAAAAAGCGCTTGCTGCTTGATGGTCAGCGACATCAACAGGCCGCTTAGGTGACGTCAGTGGCACAACACTGTCATTGGTATTTTGCTGGCGTCCAACAAAGCTCAACGCCCAGTCCAAAAAGCCCTGTGCCATAGTGCTAATACCTGTGGCATTTTGCATCGCCTTTTTCGCCATATAGAAATAGGGACCGAAAGCAACGCGTGCAATGGGACGAGCAACCAATGGCAATGCATCAACAAATAACTCAGGCCATCGATCTTTAACATCAATTAAGCAAGGAATGCCGTTTTTTTTCAGCCAACTAATCATATAGAAGGCCACTTCGATTGGCGGAAAACCGACAAAAGCCACATCCGGTTTAAAAATTTCTTGATCCAGGATTTTTTTCAAATTGCGACCTAAAACCCAGTGATCGTACAAACGGCTAAACCCCATATGTTGCTGGTAACCTGGACTTGGAATAAGACGATACTCTAGCTGATCATTAACCTGCACTTTTTTGTAGTGACCAAACCGGTGCTTTTTCTCAGCATGGGAGAAGTCGGCACTAAACAAAGTGACGTTGTGGCCCGCTTCAACCAAAGCATTGGCAAGGTTCATTGCCCTCATAGGACGAGGCGAGCCACTATCGACATGGAGTGGTTCACCGGTTTGTAATATCCATACGTTCATAGCTTTACTGATTTTGTACTATTCTTAGAGGATATCGCGCGGTGCTAAAGCAACGCTAATTAAAGTAACCTTTGATGGCGCTGACTATCTTGTGCGCAGCATTACCATCACCATAGAGTTCGATATCTTCTCCACTTTGGCCAAGGGCCGCTTTGACCGTCTGATAAATCGCTTCTGAGGTATTGGGTTTGACTAAATGATTCCAGCCACTGTTGACCGTCTCAGTCCACTCTGTTTCATTCCGTAAGGTCACGCAAGGTACGCGATAAAAATACGCTTCTTTTTGTACGCCACCTGAGTCTGTGGCAATCAGCCCGGCATGCTGCTCTAGCTGAACCATTTGCAGATAACCTTGTGGTGGCAAAACGCGCAGTTCGCGTTCAACCTCTTCGAGCCTGCCAAGTTTTTGTAACACAGCTTTGGTTCTAGGATGCAGTGGCAAGACAACGGTCGTTTCTTGGGTCAAGCGGATTAAACCGTCAAAAATGGCATTAAGGCGAGTATCGCTATCAGTATTCTCGGCTCGGTGCACGGTTGCCAAAATATAGTCTTTCTTATTCAGTCCAAGACCGTCCAACCAAGCATCATTTTGCTCATCCAACTTCTTAGATTGATACAGGGCCACATCGTACATCACATCACCACACATCAATATTCTCTCTTGCCCAACTCCTTCTTTTTCAAGGTTTTTTACCGCCTCAGTTGTTGGTGCAAATAACCAAGTAGAAACTCTATCGGTCATAATGCGGTTGATTTCCTCTGGCATATTCATATTGAACGAACGCAATCCCGCTTCAACATGCGCAATTGGAAGGCCCAATTTAATTGCCGCTAAGGCACCAGCCAACGTCGAATTGGTATCCCCATATACAATGACAGCATCCGGCTTTTCCTTAAACAAAACCTGTTCAATCGCTTCAAGCATTTGACCTGTCATAGCGCCATGAGTTTTACCACCAATGCCGAGATTGTAGTCTGGCATGGGAATGCCCATTTCTTCGAAAAAAATGTCGCTCATATTGGCATCATAATGCTGGCCGGTATGAATTATGACTTCTTGAATATCGTCATATTGAGCAATAACACGACTGACACTACCCGCTTTGATAAACTGCGGTCGTGCGCCCAAAACCGTTAAAATCTTCATCCTGTTAAGCTGCTGTACAAGTTCAATAGTTTTTGTTCTTCAAACTGCCAGTTATATTCGGTCAATACCGCTTTTTTACCATTCTCGCCCATTTTCTTGGCCGTCTCTGGTTCATCAACGAGCTTTTTAATCGCCGCGGCAATGGCATTCACATCCAGCGGATCGACACAAATACCACAGTGATTATCCACAACCAAACTACGCCATAGCGGAAAGTTTGAGGCGATCACCGGCAAGCCCGCGCTCATATATTCAAACATTTTATTTGGCTGGGCATCGACATGATTGGGTAAATCATGAAAGGTGACCAATCCAGCAATTGAACGATGCATTATCTCGCGCACCTGCTCGCGGTTTAAAAAGCCATGATCATTAACCTGCAACCAGCCATTTGAACCTTTAACTTCAGCCTCGAACTCCCTATCAAAAAAGGCGCCGGCAAAGTTCAATCTCACCTTATCGAGCTGCTCAAGCGATTTGACAATTTCGCGGCCGCCACGAATATCAGCAATGGCGCCGACATAGCACACCTCTGGATATTTCACCGACCAATCCACTGCTCCGTGCACATCACCCAGTTCACCTAAAATAGGGTAATTGTTGATGTCCAGCGAGCGCTTGTTCATCTTCAAAAACTTATCTCGAATGACTGGCGTTGCCGTGACAATAGCGTCAAATTTAGGGCAAAAGAAACGCTCGACGTAAGTAAACACCAAAGACAAAGTGCGTCTAAGTAAAGGATGTAGGTAGTGCTTACCCATCAGCTGCTTAGGCAAATCCTCATGGGCATCGAAAATCACTTTCTTACCCAGAGCTTTGAGCTTACGCCCTATCGGCATTAGCTCGGGATCGTGCATGTGATACACATCGACATCAAGGGCTTTGGCTTTAGCAAACACGCGGTCAACAGTTTTGGTCATACGCGAAAGCCTACCGCCTTCGGTAGCGCCGACATCATAAATATTGACGTCGTTTTTAACTTCATCGCCTTTACCGTCGGCAACAACCAAAGCAACTTCATAACCGTTGCGCGCCAAAGAGCAACAAATTTTAATGAAGATGCGGGTATCATATCTAGGGTGGACCGAGGTAAGGTGAGCGATTTGATTCATTACAATGACTTATAAATAATTAGCTATTTTGGATTTGCTGTACATCTTTCTGCCGAGCGGAGTAAAAATAAAATTACTATCGATAAGCCGAGGCCATGTGTTAACAGCGCTGTTGGCAGGTCAGCACCCCTAATCAAAGATTGCATTGGGATAATTATTGAGGTAACTCCCACCCAAGGTGGAACGCCGTTAACCGATAAGGAATCGATTAGTCTAAATAATAACCCAACAAAAATTCCATAGAAAATAATTCCCGGAATTCCCGCATGCATGTAGCCAGTGGCAAGAAAAGAGGTGTTCGCATTAGCACCTTCTTTACCTATGTAAACTCCAATCTCTTTGGACGGATCCAATTCATAAGGGTAATCAATGAATGAAGAGGTAATTGATGATGACCAATAAACAAACTCATTCAAGCTGAAAAATTCAAGGTAGCTAAAGGTTAAATATGGAGGAACAAAAAAAACACGCCTGATAAAAAGAGATCCCAACCAGGTATAGTCAATAACCAAATATGACATGAAGCTCAAGAGCACTAAACTCGCATACATGATTGGAATTAAGGCCAACGCTTTAGATAATCGAAACCAAAACCACAAAAAAGTAACTAATAATGGATAAAATAAAACAGCCTTGTGGGATGTCATGCCAAACCAAAATAAATGTAAGCTAAAAATTAAAAATACTCCCCACAAATTTTTCTTCCACAAAAAAAATGCCAGCAATATTGGTCCGAAAACTTTCGTCACCCAAGTAACGATATACCCCATCCACCCTTGATTTATAAGTTCACCAACTTCTCTCCGATATTCGTAAACGCGGAGAAAATTTATATTAAAGTTATTCATCCCACTACTCATAATCAGCCAGACAGTTACTACCACGGCAGATAAAGCAGCAATAATAAAAACTAGCGCTCTACCATGTCTTATCAGCGGCAATTTGATAGGGCGGCCAATACGGAATAGCGAAATCATCAAAACACCAAGCAAGACAAAATAAAGATGCTCGCGATTCAAATTTGACAAACCATATAAAGCCAGCAACGGAGTTAAAAAAGAAAATAACAGAAAACCCATTAAGTAATCGGAGGCCTTCAGAAGTATTTTAGGGAAAATCGCTACTAAAAAAAACCAAATCAGCCACGATTCAAAATACTTCAAATAATCAATATCAAGAACAAACCCATCATATCCAAAGACCGGAGACACAAAAACATGATAACCAACCTCTAAAATCACACGGAAAAGTAACGCAGAAGCAATAAACCATTTTGTAGACTCAAGTGCTAACATACTACGAGGGCTTATCAGTTGAAGTTTCATGGAGCTAGAACCCGAGCATAGATTTTTCCGGCGCTAGAAATTTCCGAGTTGTGCCACAACAAACTAAACACACCGCCGAGTTGCTCGCATTTACGCCTCAAATCCAAAAATACCTCAGTTGCTTGACATTGATCTTGAATCGCCATGTAGTTCTCGCCAAGAACACTTCCTTCCATTGCCACCAATGGGCGAACACGAATTTCTAACTGCTCATTCGCTAAAACGTCAAATCCGGCATACTCAAAACACGATCCACAACGAAACCCCGCATGGTCGGCATAGGTTAGCGTTGAGTCATAAGTAAAATCGAAGTCATTCCATAACCGCATGGTTCCTGGATGGCTCCAACGCAAGTAATGCATCCGCCCGCCCCACTCCGATTGCTGAATACCTTCTTGCAAGCAGACATTCCATAACCGATTCGCCTCTTCTCTGAACTTCGCTGAATTCTCAAAGCAATCATAACTGGGATGTAGACCAATTTCGTGGCCTCGCAAATGAATGCGCCGCAAGAGATCTCGCATCGCTGGATGTTCGATTTCATACTCTGCATCGAATCTGCCCGAACGCCCACAGATAAAATAGAAAGCGCTAACTAAGCCATGTTGTTCCGACAAATCCATGATCCAATCAAAGGTATTGAATGAATCAGCTGGGTGCAAACTGTTCTGGGTCCGTAGGTAGATCCATGGCCCATGCAAGGCGTTCTTAACTTCTCCCCTTAAGAGATCACCTGCAAGCCTTCTCAAAAGATTTTTCGGACTTGCAAATCCGTAACGACTGGGACGGTCGACATCATGAGACACCTTGATACTGAACTCATGACGTTTCAACGCCACACCCGGCCAATGCCGCTCAATCACCTGCCCGAGGAGATGTAGCCACTCGTCCACCACCGGACGGTCTAGGTAGCCGTGCTTGAACGCGTGCGAGGCAGTTGCAGGAAAGCGTCCGTGGGTGTCCAGATCCGTGCGGCCGATCTCCTCCACCCGCGCGAGCATCCAGTAGGTCAAGCCAAGGATGTCGTAGTGGATTACCTGCGTCGCGCCACACGGTTCAATCAGGGGGAACGGCAACTCGGCCACGCCCGGCGCCGGCAGCAGCCCACCGAGCACAGACACCCAACCCTCGCACTCGGCATCCCAGCGCGTAAACGGCTGATCGGAATGCGCCTGAGTGAAGCTTTCGCAAAGCGTATCGAAGAGGATCGCGCCTTCCGCACCTGCCAACTTCAGGCGCATACCTTCAGCAGTGCGGGCGAGCTGCCACGCCTGGCCGAAACGTTCAGAGAGGATAACTTCGAGCCAACTGATTGCTGAGTCAGTGATTGAATAGCTCAATGGGAACCTAACCTTTCAGCAAAAAATGGCATGAACAAATGTTTGCCTGTAATTTTGGGAGTATTTTCAAGAGCAGATTATTTGCAATGAATTAGATGACCGATCTTAATTTCTATACTTAATAACTTTGGCAGGGTTACCAACAGCAATCGCATATTCAGGAATGTCTTTTGTAACCACTGCACCGGCACCGATAACCGCACCTGTACCTATTGTGACCCCTTTCAATATCGTGACACTCGCTGCGATCCAAACATCATCTCCCACAATAATGTCTCGCTTAATATGCCCTTGTTCTTTCATCGGTACACATAGTTCCATATCGTGATCTCGTCCCCACATCACGGTTTTGGGGCCAATCATCACATCCCGCCCAAACGTAATATTTCCCTGAATATGACAGCCAGAATTCATATAAAAGTTATCACCAATTGTGACTTTTGGATCACCCGAAACACGACAATAAGGCTCAATGGTTGCTTTGCCAAGAAATTCTACGCCTGAGAAAACGGTATTGTTGTGGATAGTCACACCTTTACGTTTCAGTAGCTTTTTCTTAACCCACAACTTTAACGCAGACCGAAACGTCTTAGCCATGCCCCCGCTCCCATTTTTGCAATCAATACTAAACTGTATAGAAAAGGTTTTATATCTCGCCAATCAAAGATTGCCCAAACCCGTTTTTCACCGCTCCACACATTGTGTTTGAAATGTTTCCAATAGCTTTTTCTAGCAAACAGGTTAGGAATTTCATGCAACATAAGAACAAAGTGAATAGATTTCGATTTGTCTTGCTGGTAATGATTTACCGCTGTCCCTGTCGCATATTTAAACTGTGTTTCGTGCAATTTCACACCGCTAATGCTGCCAGTACGATGCCACATCATTGAACGGAGGTTCGTTTCCATTAACTTAAATTTTCCATCACGATAATCATATTTAAATTCAGGCTCGACTATTCCATATGCCTCTAACGCTGCTACTATAGCGCGACCTTGTGTCAAAACTATTTCTGGAGCCTCATTCGAGGCACTACAAAAAACTCCATAATTATCGGGGTATTGGGTTAATTTCTTTCCTGTCCATTCGTTTAAGATTTCAGAATTTTCATTTCGAAAACAAGTATAAGCGTAAATATTCGTATCGTCGCCAGGAATGTATTCAGAAATGACAAATTCAATACCCTTATTTATTAATTCGGCTAGTAGTGTTTTGCTTTCTTGATATTTTTCTAGGGTTTCTAAATATAGAGTTCTAAAGACATCGACCGTTAAATCTTTGCGCGTAGAAGGTTTAATCAACAACGGAAAAACTAACGATTCAATCGAATCCAAATCTTCAGCTGCCTTTGCATTCACTGTTTTAGGATAAGGCACACCAATACGTTCACAGGTTTCATACTGAACAAATTTATCAGAAGACTGAATCACAGTGTCAGGGTTAAAAGGCAAATAACAAAAATCTGACACTTCATCATAAAGGGCATGTAGATTTTCAACCTGCAAATCATCGGTAGGATATATGACAATATATTCATATTTTTGATGTAACTTTTTTAACTCACGAAATAGAGTTTCAGGCGTATTATCAATAACGGCTCGATACATCACCTTATTACTAAACCGGGACAAGGACTTACCCGGATCAAATAAGGCAATGTTTTTTATCTCTTGCTCATAAAGTTCCTTAACGATTGAATACCCATTCACATGCCCACCCAAAACCAATGCGCAAGTTTTATCTAAATTTTTTTCTGACAAAGCTAAGAACCTTTTGTGAAAACTTCTTTAAACCTAATTGTTTCAAATGAAACCACATAATTTGTAAGTGCCAAGTTAGATTTACTTCAAACGCATGAAACTTCCATAACAAAGAATAAATTGGAGTTGGTAGTTTATACAAGGAATTCAATAAACCAATTATAAACTTATAAAAAAATAAACCTATACCTTTTAAATCTGTAATATTGGGATGGTTGTCATCTTGAACAACAAATGTATGGTTAATTTCTTTAGTTTTTGTACAAAATTCTAGGACTAAAGACACTCTATTGACCCAACGCCATTTTTTATAAGTTGGTTCAAATACTGAAAGGTATTGCCTTGAAGTAAACCTGACTGATTTTTTTTCTTCTTCATTAGGATAGAATATCTGTACGCGGGGCTTGATATAAAAATTAGGGAAAATAAAGTTACCTAAACACATATAAGCCTTTTTACCTGCATGTTCCACTACCCCTTGTATACGATGTGAATGCATTCCAATAATAGTTATAACACGCTCATCTTCTAGCAACTTTTTGGCTAAAATTATGTCACTAATTGGCGGCAACCATACATGCTCCATACCCCAGTGAAAATAAAGAATTGCTTTTTTTCCAGCTGGTAAATTATCTAAATCACTCCTAATTTTCTCTAATCTTAACGGATTTATTCCAGGGCTGACTTCGTCTGCTACAACTATTTGACGAAGATATGGTTTATCAAACTCACAATAACCTAAAACAGCAATATCATCCGTTAACCAATAAGGCTCTTCAGCAGACGTGATGTTTTTACCAGCACCAAAATGACCAATCTCTGTATGGTCTAAGTGATAAAGTGTCTCATTGATTGCTTCAAGCCCTTTGTCTTGTATATGATTATGGGCTAAATTAACCGCATTTATTTTTAGGTCTTTCAGTTGTTTAAGTGCGTATGAGCCTGTATAAAGCGTGCATTTATCTTCTACAAACTCTGTATCACTAATTGGCTGCTCTAGATTTATTACTCGTCTATCTGCATTATTGAAAACATCCGCATTTATAAAATTCCCACTCGGCTGATTTAAAAGATCACCACCTAAAAATACGTCACCTGTAAAACAAACTTTCATAATTTACCTTGTGAAACCTTCCATAAAATGAATAGTAACAACCCATAGTAACAAAATAGCGAAACACTGAAAATTTTTAAAAACTCAAAAAATTCAACTTGTAATAAAATTGAATATAACATTATTCCGATTGACAAAATTAATAATCCAATCTGCCACAATAAAGCTATCTTTTGTTTTTCAAAAATATTATTAGTGTTACTTAATGCTGCTGCCACGAATTGGACCGCTACAAACGGGAGAATAATTTGCCCATATGCACCGGCTATGCCCCATTCTTTGCCAAATATGATTTCAAATACGGTAGGTAATATAAAATAGAGTGGCGTAAACATGGCAATTGAAAGGATAAGTAATTTTTTACTGGTTTTATTAAATGTGTTTACCACTTTGCCTGTTCTTTGCTTCTCAATTATTGCTTTTTGAAAATAAACTTGACCTATTGAGCTACCAATCAAAGTGGCAGGTATACCCAGCATTTTTTGCGACAGTGAATAATAGCCAAGCGTTGCTATGCTGTAATAGATTGAAATCAAAATATTTATTAGATTGTAAGACAATGAGTTAGCTAAAACCGCCCACATAGAAAAATTAGGAAAGTCCTGATAGCGTTTTGCCAATCTTTTTATCTCTGGAAGATTGACTGTACTAGTGTCGTAGTAACTTTTCGCGTTTTTCGCGAGACGGTAGTTTGAAATTATTTGAGCCAGGATCTGTCCGCTAATTAAACCCGTTGCGCCAGATTTAACAAAACCCACTCCAAGCTGTACACTTGACATGCCTACAGATTTGTACACATTCGATTTAGCGATGTCTTTATAGAGTTTTTTTCGGGTGTTCAGATAGTTGAGTATATTAAACAAACCCATCATCAATACAACAAATGGCACAAAATAAAGCCAGAACTCGATATCTTGATTGCCTAGCAAATTAGCAATCTGCTGTTTAAAGATAATGGTGAGCAATAGAAGAGTAAATGAAAAAGTTGCGGCAATAAGTAAGCCGATTGCAGCGATATTGATGGCATCTTCATCTTTTTCTGGGAGCAGAATAGCGAGTTCATAGCGTCCATTGGCAATGGAGCCGAGGATGGTTGTAATAGCAATAAATAAGGCAAGTACCCCGAAATCTTCCGGTGTGTAGAGACGCGTTAGAATCGGAGTAATAGCGATAGGTATGGCTTGCGCAATGGTGGCCCCAGTCATAAGGGTTAGTACATTACGACTAAATTCTGATTTTGGTTTTAGTCGTTGCATATTTTTTCAATCAGAATCAGCGACACGATGAAAGGACATAACTCACTATCTTTTCTTGATCAGTAGCCTCCAAGTACGGGCACATCGTTAAACTCATGACCTGCTTCGCAATCTGCTGGGAGATGGGTGTGCAATCAGGACAACAGAGATGCTTGATGGCAAGCCAAGCGCTTCGTTAAAAGCAGGCACCACAATACTTACATTCGAGAGATCAACTAAATTGCTTAGGTGGTTGTTTTCTGATTCCATTACGTTAATAGTTAATCTTGTCATAGTACTCATTATTTTTGAAAATATAAATTTTGCGATCAGATGACAAAGATCTAGCATCTTTGATATCGACACCAGAAAAATTTAAAGTATCTGTAAAACCATCAAAGTACCAACCAAAGGATATTTTTTCTGCCCCAGAAGGAACAGAGAATTTGAGTACATGAACATCTTTAAAAATGTCGCCATATCTACGAACCGACTTACCATTGGTGTAATACTGAACAAACAGGGATTTTTTTTTGTAGGTGGATATACCTCTTAAAATATAGACTTGGTTTTCTTGAAATAAATGTGAAAATTGCTTACCTACATTAAAGTCAGCTGTAAAAACCGCACTGCCATCGGGCTCAATAACAAAGAGATTGGAGTCAGCATTGTATGAAATGTTACCAACACCACGCGAACCATTATTTCTAATAGGTAGCCCCAATGTAGAATTTATTTGATCGAAATTAAGATTGAAGCCACTACTACCATCAATTGGGAGGCTCGCAATTAAAGGAAGATTAAGAGAAATATGACTAAAATTTTTATTGGTCAAAAAGTAATCAGATGGCTCAACAGCGCAATTCTCGTTGAAGCAAGTATTTTTACTTAGGTCTGTGCTATAGATCTGCCGAGCAATTCTTTTGATACGACTAGATGCATTAGAATTACCATATCCAAAATCCACATCTACCACAAATTTCTTTTCTTTATCCAAAAGGTGATGAACAGTCGAGTAATAAGGATCTACCCACCGAATACGCCTCTCCGTTTTCTTTATCCCCTCAATACCATGAGCGTGCAGCTGGTTAAAGAAAATAAATACAAAGGGATAAAGAACATAAATAACCGATTTTTTCTTAACAAAAGGAACTAGATAATAAAAAATCAAAGACGTAGTAAAAAATGAAACTAGCAACCCAAAATCTATATAAGTAAAAGTATATTGCACTATAGAGGCAATAAAAACTATAACGGTAATAAAAATAAAAGAGACTGATACATCAGCCTTACGAGACAAGAAAGAACCAGCAACTGCTGAAAATGCAATTGCCCCAAGAGTAAAAGAATCTAATACATAGTTTTCAATGACAGGCCCACCCCTATCAGTTATAAAATATATCAACAACAACAAAAATAGTTGAAAAAAACCCACCATAGAAAAAATAAAAATTGGACTCTTTTTGTTTATTAAGAAAAATAAAAATAGCCCAAAAAAGGAACACAGGTAAGCAGGTTTTGCTAATAAATAATGCCATTTAGGCATTCCACCCGCGGCGCGTCCAGCCATCTGAGCATTATGATTCTCTTGAAAATATCTCTGAACAATTTCACTCAAAGGGTTACCATCAATGTATAGAAATACATTTAAGCCAATAAAAATAATTAAAAAACCATATGACCAATATATCAGTGGACTGAAGTTCTTATTTTTAAAGGAATGATAAGCTGAGTAAACTAAGCCACTAACGAACCCAAAGCCCTGAACTTTTGAGAAAATTGATAGCGCAAACCCTACTCCAAGCGAAAAAAAACCTCCTCTAATTTTTAATATATCAAATAATATGAGACTTATTACGACAAACATCGTAAGAGCCTGCATAGGATAAGTGTAAGTAATTATAGATAGCCATGCGGTACTGCCAAAAAATAGAAACGAGAACAAAATTACGCTTAAACTTCCAAACCGGTATGAAAGCCAAAAAGATGAAATCAGATAAGTAATTATCACTTGTGCCAATGTTGCGTATGCACCAACATATTCAGCCGAGAAGGAGAATGTAGTAAATAACCTTATCCATAACCAAAGGAATATGCGATCAAAAAAAGGAAATCCATTTTCAGGAGAAAGAGCGGGACCTATGTATTGAAGTGGATCAGAAGGTGTAGCTGGAACAGCTAAAAATATACCTATTAATAATAAAGCTGCACTTGCAAAGAATATAAATATTAAATCATATTTTTTCATCAACTGCCTCCAGAAACAGTAAGTGGCATAAACCCATAATTACTAAGCGCCAGAAAAGCTAGCGTTTCAGAACTTGTGGTTTTGCTGGCAACCAAAAGCCAAAACGCTTTCGTGACACCAACAAGAAGTACCCTCCCCAACTCAAAGAGGCAAGAGCCGTTGCCAAAGCAGCGCCATGCAACCCAAACATAGGAACTAGAGTGAGGTTAGCTGCCATATTGGTTGCCACCGTTAGAAACATCAACAGAGAATAGGAGCCTGGGTAACCCCCAACAATCAGCAGTATATCGAGTACAAACAACCAAGAATTGAGAACTAAACCGACAAGAAGAATGGCCAACAATGATGCACCTGCTTCATAGCCCTGCCCGGGGAAAAGAATTTGCATCACAGGGGCATAAAGCCAAACACCAACAAAAGCAGAAAGTGCTGCAATCGGTACTATTATAATAAATATGGCGCGCGCCAAACGCTGAATGTCATCAACTTGCAGTGGCTTCATCAACTTTCCCAATACGGGTGCAAGCTGGTTTCGCACGACGATCAAAATGTTAAAAAAACCCTCTGCAAGCTGGGCGACCAGTGCATACAGCCCTACCTCAGCATCTGTAAGAAAAAAGCCCACCACGATGACATCTAAGCGCGTATTTATCTCGTATGCCAACCCACTCCATAAACCGCGCAAACCAAAAGACAAGTGCCGCCGAATCAGCCGATATGATAGGCAAGGAAATTTGGGTATTCCAGTCAATCGCAGAAGCTGAAAAAATAGATATAAAGTAACACCTAACTCTGAGCCAACTATGGCCCAACAAACCAATACAGGATCGCCCGTCATTGCAGCTAAAGGCCAAGAAAATCCGGCTAGCAAGATCGTGCGTAGCATCATTTGCAGAGCAAACAGGCGCATGTGATTCAGGCCATTAAGTGTCGATGCAGCCGTTTTATTCAAAGCAAAAAGCACCAACGCAGGGGAGACAATTAACAAAGCCTCAGCAACGCGCGGGCTCTCAAAAAGACTGGCAAATAGATCATTGGCAAACCAAATGGCAAAAGCGATAAGCGCACTCCATAAACCTGCAGTAATAAATGCTGCGTAAATTAAATTTACTTTTTCTTCCTGAGCTATAGATTGCTGACTTGCGACCCGCAGGGCACTAAATTGAATACCACCAACCGCAATTTGACCAATCACTCCATAGAGGGCCAAAACCAGACTAACCACACCCAAGCCTGCCATACCCAAATAATGTGCAAGCAGGAAGAGAAACGCGACACCACTTAGAGCAGTTATGGCAAAGCTTGCGTAATTGATAACTAAATCAAGCTTCAGAGTACGAGTAAAGATTGTCATTCAGCAAAAAACCGTATTCAAACACACCCACAATACTCGGCTAAAATTATTAATAATGACATAATCAAATTAGCGCCCAGTCACGTTTGTATTGCTGCTGAGGTAAGTCGTACAGCAAAGAAGCATGATAAATTGAAAATTTAAGGTTTGGTGTCGCCCCGACGACCGATCGGTCTTGCTGGAATACCAGCGACAACTGTATATGGCGCAACATCCTTTGTCACAACAGCGCCAGCAGCCACTATTGCACCCTTAGAAATATGAATGCCAGGCAATACGATAGCTGAACAACCAATCCAAACATCATCATCAATAATCGTTTTAGAACAAGTCATACCTTGCTTGTAAATAAAAGTACTTTTGTCGTGATAACGATGATCTGAACTCAAAATACTTACGCGATGTGCGACTCTAACTCCATCACCAATCGTAACACCACCATAACCATCAATATAAACCCATTCGTTAAGTGAGACATTATTACCAATAACAATACGATAGGGATACCAGAGCGTAACACCTTCATAAATTCGAACCCTACCTAAATGCTTAGAAAAAGGCTTACTTACAACATATCTGAACCAATCTCCTACTGGAGATGGAAAATATTTGATCAAACCATATATTAAAAAATATATCCCCAAGAGAAAATAATCTCGAAGACGATAAGATGGGTGTTGTTTTTGCGGCTTCATTCGGGATGAATTTTAAGATACATGTGGTAAGTCAAGCTTCAGAGCACGAGTAAAAATAGTCATTGTGCAATATGGTGGCTGTACCGGTCTGAGACACTGATACCAGTCTCATACAACTTGAGTGTCACCATGATCTATGATTAACAGTAAAACGTGAATTGCGCATATGGCGCGTTCAATCCCGGCCAGTGGCAGCCATACGCAACACCTGAAGGATCCCGCGCAGTGATAGAACAGAGTGGCCATTTCGTCGAAGCTGTTTAGCATCTGAGCGGGTTGGAAAGCTTCGCGAAGTGGCCATATTGGATTGCGGAGTCGATTTGATCAACCGATCGGAGCGAATTGCGTGCAGAGCGGCATCCACCAAAGGTCGTCCTCGCCGTATAATTTCGAGTCGCAGCATGTCGGAACTTGTCGGACCGGATATTTCCAGTGGCTCGGAGCAAGCGATAATTGGACCGGTGTCCAACCCGTCGTCAACGAAATGCTGTGTTCCATGAACGCATCGCTCATTTGCCCACAGCACCCAGAAATAATTGGCAGCGCCTCGATACATTGGAAGAGGAGCGCCGTGATAATTCAACACGCCAATCCGAGCAATTTCAATAATATCACTACCAAGAATAAGACTAGAATTATTGAATATAAAGTCAGGTTTCATTTTAGAAATGATACCAATCTCAGGATTACCTAACCGCTTAAATCGAAAATAAGGTATGCCTAAGTTTTTGGCCAAGTTCTGAAGATTTGAACCACTTATGAAAGCAACAACCTGATAGACATTAATGAAAAGAAAATTCAGCAAACCGAACGATAATGGCATCCGAAATACTTTGCGAGTTATGTATTTTTTGGGTAGAAATGAATCCTGACGTCTCGGGACTGAATCAACTTCGATTATTGCCGAAAATACACCGGCATGGTCACGCAATGCGTCGCGAAAAAGCGAGAAAGACGTGACCGAATCGGAGTAGATAAGAACTACATTTTTTCGCGTCATCGATACGTATAGCCTACCGGATTAATAAAGTTTAACATCTCAAAATAGATTCATCAAGAAAGGCTAATTAATACTTTGAATATAGTCACTACAAACTGGTTGATGCGATTCTATAAGAATTTGCCATAACACTAAGCGTTAAAGTAGTTGCTGTTATAGTTGGAAAAACACTACTGTCAACAATGTGAATCCTACTCAATCCTGAAACCCTTCCCAATAGATCAGTTTCAAATCCCTTTGGACTCTTACTCATCGGGAAACATCCTCCGTTATGGTTCCCTGATCCTGGCAGTCGTGCACCATTATAAAATGGCACAGGATACTGTCCAGTATATTTAAAGTTTTTTGACCAATACTTAATGAGATCAGAATAAATTTTCAATGAAATCGGGTTGGGCTCACCGATTACACTTAAAGTTTTGTTGACATTATTATTAAGTCGAACATCAAGAGTTGCTGAATGATCAGAATGGAGATAAGTAATTGCGAAGCTGAGGCGCCCAAGCAACTGATTAATTGCTGGCTTTAAAATTGTACTAAGAGAACCAAAGATATTTTTTAACGTCGAATAATACAAGTCATTATAAGTATAAACAGAAGAATGAATTAAGTAAGGACTGATACTTTTATTTTTTATACCCCAAAATACTTGACTCATGGTATGCAGTTCCTCATTTTGAATATCCTGAGATCCTGCAATACTTAAGAATGGCTGATAGTATTGATCTGACGTTTTCATTTTTAGCGAAATATTATATTTTTTCATGGTCTCCAGCATAATTCTGGAAGTTGAAAAGGCACCACAGGCCAAATAAACTCTATCAGCTGTTAGCGACTCTATTTGCTTGCCATGAATATCGGTCACATGCACCTCAACCCTATCCGATGTTTCAGTCATAGATTTGACTATCAAGCCATGCTGCAATTTAAAGCGCGGATCCTTGCGTAAATCCGCTAATGTATCTTGTCCAGAATAAATGATGCCGTAAGGACAACCGTATAGACACATCCCACAATACTGGCAACCTAAGCCTTCCCGAGGATTTTGGAAATGACCCGCCAACCTAGACTTACCAAAATAGAACCCTTGATTCGCAAGTTCATCTGCATGTCGCCCCATCTTATCGAGCATTCTCATAGCCTGGGAAGAAAGATTGTGAGATGAGGCGCAACTATAAACCGGAAAAAGTTCTTCTAGATGGTCATGCCCTCCCGATAAAGGCATAAAAGATAGAACATTTTTGTAATGCTCCTCTAAATCAGCAAATTTGATTGGCCATCCTGCCATGTCTTCGGGATACATGGGCAAAATGCCTGCCCCCCAAATATTTGCCAACCCTCTTGTCGCAAGGGATGTGTAAAAAGAAGTGTTTACTTTTTGATAAGATTGACGGCCAATCTCCCTGCTTGCAAAGTTGGAACCAAAAAGCAATTTTTCCTTCACGCCCTTGCCTGAAGACTCAACCCCAAACTTAAGCATTTCTTTTTCTTGAGACGACCACTCACTTGCAGGTTTTTTTTTAAGACAACTTACATCATTGGATATGGATTTCTCCAAACCAATACCTGGATCAATCATCAGTACATCAACATCCTGAGACAATAAAGCTTTAGCTGCCGCAATGCCAGCAGGCCCTGAGCCAATAACACATACACTTTTAATGGAAGACATAAGAAATCATTATTTTTTAAAAAATGCTCGAATCGAGGATATATTTTTTTCGACCTCACTTAATCGATATTTTCCATAGTTAGGTAGCATAATTGTTTCATTAGCCCACTTTCGACAATTAGGACAGTCTTGATGCCATCTCTCAAAAGCCGGTAAATCTGCAGTATTTTTAATGTGCTGCAATGCAATATCTCTATTTTGGTTCATCATAAATAAGCGAAGTTCATGACGATTCTTGTAGCCTATTGGATAATAATTATAAACATGCGAACCATCTTCCAGCATAGGTGGAAGTCTAATTTCATGAATATCACTTAGACCATCGTGGTACATCTTTGCACAACTAAGACGATGCTGAAAATCCAAATCGACGCTTTCTAACTTCTCTAAAACAAGTTTTGCCTGCAAGGCTGAAAATTGGGATTTATAATCTTCGGGTAAAGATTCTTTTAAATAAAGGTCCAACTCTGTTTCTATTAAGCGGGTGATAGATTTGATATTTTTACGATAACCGTGACGGAAAATCTTAAAAAGTAAATGTGGAAAAAAGATATCAGATGACATCAAATCTTTAATTAAGCAAGAAAGCACCTTCTTCCCTAGTTTTTTACGGCTGATAATCGGGTAACTAGTGATTTCTTGGCGAACTCGATCAGCAATTTTTTTATCTGAGGTTAAAACCATTCCACCAAAAAATGCCATAATATTTTTTGCCATTCCAAAACTAAACACTCCAACATCACCCAAAGCTCCTGCGTAACCTCCTTCAAACTTTGCGCCAAAGGCCTGCGCCGCATCTTCCATCAAGATAAGATTGTGCCGAGTTGAAATTTCCCTTAGACGATCCATCGGAGCGACTAATCCATAAAGATGAGTTGCTAGAATTGCCACAGTTTTAGATGAAATCAATGGTTCAATGAGATCAGGGTCAATGTTGCCAGTAACTGGATTTATGTCGCAAAAAATCGGAACAGCTCCAGCACTGATAATCATATTAATAACGTCCGCAATAGTGTTCGGCGACAGAATCACTTCGCCACCCTGGGGCACGGAAGCTTTAATTGCCAAGTGCAGTCCCACTCGAGCTTGTGGCATACCGACCGCATAAGGAACACCAAGATGCTCAGTTAATGCTTTCTCTAAAGTTTCGCAATGGTCGCCAGCAGCATATGCACCTGTAGCTAATGCTGGCATAGCCTGAAAATAGTCTCTCGTCCTGCTGTAGATACGAAAACGGGGTTGTGGCGAAAAAACTGACATGATTGCTCTCTACTTATAAAATATATTTTACCAAGTAATATTTGGATACAAACTTGGAATCGTATTTATACGCTTCAATGCCTCAACTGCATCCAACCCTATGGCGTCAAAATACCAAGCAATAGATTCAATGCGTGGACGGTTTTCTTCCTCAATTTTGGCAAGTGCCTCATCACGACTCATCAAACCTTCACGGATTTGATTGCTCCTAAAAGTATCATTTTCAGTGAACCCCGCCACTTTAAAATAGATGTAGTTATAAAAAGCGGCGGTGCCATCGCCTATGCGCCAAGTGCTCTTGGAATCCGTTGCCAGTTCCCAGTCGTAGGTATGAATTAGGGTGTCCTCAATGTCTTGTTCAATCCAAGGAACAAAATCAAACAACTGCTCATAACGCTTGGGTAAGGCGTAGTAAGACAAATAGGCACCAACAGTATCCAACAAGGAGGTATTTAGGTAGGCTGGGTTTTGCGCATATTGCGCCGCATAAAAGCCCGCAAGGCGCAACTTGTTCGTCCATGATGGATTATAATAGTGTACTTTTTCATAGCCTTCATCAATCCCACAAAAACCCACTTTAAAATCAGTGCGCTCTAGAGGATTCATGCTAAAGAGAATCTCACTTAGCCGCATCTGTTGGCGCAGCTTTTCAGCATAATAATAGAACTGTTTGTCACCCGCCATAAATAGCGGAATGGTCCCGAGGTGGGGCCGTTTTAACCAAGCGGCAACATTTTTTTTAACGAAAGAGCGTTTTTTGGCAATATCCGCTGAGATCAAAATATGCTCAATACCCAAAGCACCGCACATACGGGATATATTCCGGCGCGCCAGATCCGTCACCATGCCCCAGTCGTAAGTGTAAGCAACGGGTTTCATATCCAACTCTTGCACCATGTAGTGCAAGCCATAGCAACTGTCGCGCCCACCACTAACAGGCGCTAGAAAGGGTCGAGCTTCTGGGTTGTTTTGGTTCAGCTTAGCAAGCAGGGCGTCTTTGCCTGGTTTTGGCACGAGTTGATGACCTTGGCAGACTGTACAAACACCTTTTTCGTCAAACTGAATAAAGGGGAAGGTTTCCGGTAACAGACACCGTGAACAACGCTTTAGTTTCTGAATTGCTTCATAGTTAATTGCCTTTGTTTGCTTCTCAATGTCAAAAAGTTGCTTGGAATTTTTGCTGAACGCAAGTGGTGCTCCATTACTATGCGAACCTTGATCTATCACTTTTCTGCGTATTGGTTCTTGAGTAAACCTAGGCGCATCACCGATAAAGGAAAATTCCTGCAGTAATGATCCGTCTGCTTCTATCATCAATGCAAGGCCAGGTAAAAGTTGCTTGATGGTAGTATTTGCGTTTATGGGCAATAAGCCGCCTTCAAGAATCTGCTCAACAATAAAACGTTCGGATGCAAAAAGCGCGATACCTTTTTTTTCATCAGCCAAGTAATGCAGAGAGCCATTCGTTGTAGTCAGCAGAACTGCGTTCCAGTTGGAGTGCATGAGCGCGAAAGAATTTGCTCCCTGCAAAGGACACACGGCAGCTTGTAATGCCTCCACCAGTGAACCGGTGTCTTTTAATTCTTTTTCAAACAGAGCCAGAAAGACTTCCGTATCCACTTGGTGATTACGTTGTAAGTCGCCATTTTCACACCAAAGTGCAGCATCATTGACGATAATGCCATTGTGAATACAGGCCAGTGAATTACGTAATACTGGTTGGTTGTTATTCACATCCGCCGCCTCACCATTGGTGACCATGCGGGTGTGACCCATCAAGGTAAAAGGTTCATTCTGAATGGCCTGCAACATCACTCTCAATTCAGGAAGCCTACCAAAGGCTTTTCCACGAATATTGCGTTTCAAAATCCTTATGGCATCAGTGGTGCCGACGGCAATCCCTGATGATTCCTTGCCACGTGTTTCCGAAAGGCCAAATAAAGATCTGGCCAATTTTTCGATGGCTGCCCGACTAATTAGTTCAGGTCGCTGTACAACTAGTCCAAAAATTCCACACATAATAAGCCTGAGGTCGCCTCGCTAAACTGGCCTTTGAATAACCAAATACTGAACATCGCCGGTGGGAACATACACATTTAAACGACTGATACCGGGTATTTTGAACAGAGCAAAAAACAATTTCGGAAACCATGCTGGCGCGATGCGACCAAGCTTGTATCCGATGAATGCAACATTGGCCCATTTACCCTTTCTTACATATGACATAATTTTTGCGCTTTCTTGTTTTTCAAACAGGTGGTAAAAACTTCTCCTAGTGAAAAGCTAAGGTGTTCAGGTGGTGTCATGAATGCCCAAAATTTGCCTAAAACTTTGGCAACGGGCGCATCGATCGCAGGGGTCGAAATAAACAAGTACTCCCCCGGGCTTAATCGTTGTAACAAATCTTTCGCGACTATTGCTGGATCCCAAAGATGCTCATCACATCCCACAGACAAATTGCATCAAACTGCTGATCAGCAAAAACACTATTTTCCAGTCGCCCTGAGATTAATCGCTCTTCCAACTCGGGATTATTTTTACGTGCTTGAGCAATGGGCAGATTCAGCAATATCTATTCCATACATTTGGTAACTTATTTTGGCACTGGCGATGAAATCACCAACCGAACACCCGGCGTCCAATACACTAGCCCCAACAGGGACAAACTTAGCCAAAAGGTCCAGGCGCCTTTGATGCTCCAACTCCAGAGCGCTCTTATCACGGTATTTAGAATTCGCAAAGTAGGCAGCCGAATAAATGCCTGTGAGTGTTTCCTCACTGGGCTCATGAAGTACTTGCACAAAACCTTATTCAGCGCACCTATAAAGAATTTCTTCACCAACTTGCATGTGTAGGGTTATAGAGAATGAACCACATATCCGACAAAATTCTCCTACGTGCTAATCGTTTTTGCTTGCCATGTTATTCAAAACTCTCTCGTCGTAATGCACTGATTTGATCCATAACCAATCCCAAAAACAAAGTTTGTGTTCCGGATAGCACAATAACGGCTGCCAAAGTGGGGAAGCCCAAACCCTCTACAAAAGCTTCAAACAAACCGTAAATAAAGCCAATCAATACCAGTGGCAAGCCTATGCCAAAGAAGAAATGTAGTGGTTTAAATAGCAAGAAAATACGCAAGATAAGGTTTAGTGTGCGAATACCATCACGCAACTGGCGCACCGAGCTTTTACCAACCCGCGCTTGCACCACAATCGGTATTTCTGCAACGCGATAATTACGCTCAATCATAATGAGACTTGTGGTTGTGGATGCGCCAAAACCTTTGGGGAGTATATGTAAATACTTCTGAATGATAGCCAAACGAAAACCGCGCAATCCTGAATTAAAATCAGCAACCGGGCGGCCAACTGCCAGTCGTACAACATTGCGCAAAACCCATTTGCCAAATTTACGATTAGGCTCGTGATGAGAATCAGCACCGCGAATGCCCACACAATAATCCAATTGCCCTTCGACTAAATGCTGGGCCACAGCCAGTATGTCTTCCGTGCGATGCTGACCGTCAGAATCCGCCCAAACCACATATTCACGCTGCGCCGCTTGCATGCCCGTGCGGAGTGCTGCGCCATAACCGCGGTTACTGGCGTGCTGAATCACCCGCACCTCCGGGTAACGGCCGGCTACGGCCGCAGTATCGTCAATTGAACCATCATCAACAACTATCAGCTCCGCTCCTTGTAGTTGCTGAGTGAGTTTGTCCAACAAGCATGGCAAGCCAAGCGCTTCGTTAAAAGCAGGCACCACAATACTAACACTCGAGAGATCAACTAAACTGCTTGGATTATTGTCTTCTGATTCCATGATAAAACTAATCAAGATAGAACATGACCTTAAAAGTAAATGCTATTTTTATTGGTATAGCGCCTAATCAGAGAGAAATGCTTACCACACACAACGGCTAGCTGTAGATTATCTAGACCAAGAATTTCAAACTTTAAATCATGCGTATTCATTAAGAGAATTTTAAATATTCAGGAATGAGAGATGTACCATTCCACCGCTTCGCTTAAACCTTCCCGCAACCGATGTGTCGGGGCATAACCTAATAATTGCTGCGCTTTACTGATGTCGGCCAAGCTATGCCTCACATCTCCTGGACGAAAATCTCGGTAAGTCGGCTCCACACCCGTAAGATGGGGATAAAACGGCAATAGATGCGAAAGAATCTCTCTGAAAAGTTCGTTTAACGTAGTGCGATCGCCCACCGCAACGTTAAAAACCTGATTACCTGCATCAGGATAATTGGCCGTTGCCGCAAGTAGGTTAGCCTGAACAGCATTGTCGATGTAACAAAAATCTCGACTTGTCTCACCATCGCCATTAATTAAAACTGGTTCACCATTAATTAATGCCGCCATCCACTTCGGAACCACTGCAGCATAAGCTCCATTTGGATCTTGACGACGACCAAACACATTAAAATAACGCAGACCAATACACTCAATTCCATATGTCTTAGCGAATACATCTGCATAAAGCTCATTCACCACTTTCGTAACTGCATAAGGCGACAATGGCTTGCCAATTTTGCCCTCCACCTTGGGTAAATCCGGATGATCGCCATAGGTTGAGCTACTAGCAGCATAGACAAAACGATTAACCTTAGCATCGCGCGCGGCAACCAGCATATTCAGAAAACCATCGATGTTGGTGCAATTTGTATTGATTGGATCTTCAATCGACCGAGGCACTGAGCCCAAAGCGGCCTGATGCAATACATAATCGACTCCGAAACAGGCGTCATGGCAAACTGATAGGTCACGTATGTCCCCTTCAATAAAGCGGAAACGTGTCCACTGTTCTTCGGAAACCAGCGCCTCCACCTCATCAAGGTTTCTCGGGAAACCGGTGGCAAAATTATCTAAGCCGATAACTATTTGATTCTCTTTTAGTAGCCTTTCAAGAAGATTGGAACCAATAAAGCCAGCGACGCCAGTAATCAACCAAGTCCGAATATCTTTCACTCTTAGGTCCTTAATTACTTTAAAACAAAAAAATTGCCGAATATTAGTTTAAACAAAATGTAGGGGATTCAAGATCTTTTATACAATCATTTTGTATGGTGACATAAAACTTCATGTGCTACGTTGCCATCGCTGTTTGCGTTGGCACAGCAGCAGGCTCGAGTTGTGGTGCGGACGCGGGATGCCCAGCTGCTCGGTGAATACGTCCTACATAGATGAACTGTGGGCGAGCACCAAGAATGATAAGGATTTTCATGCCAGTAAAGCGCTCACAATTTTGTCTTGATCCTCAGCTGACAAATCCGGACTCATGGGCAGGCTCATTACCTGTTTAGCAATCTGCTGCGCGATAGGTGTGCAATCGGGGCAGCAAAGATGTTTGTAGACCGGTTGTTCGTTGAGCGGAACGGGGTAATGTACTGCAGTCGGGATACCAGCTTCGCTCAGGCATTTTTGCTGCGCTTCGCGGTCACAGACTAAAACTGAATATTGCGCATAAACGTTGGTACGATCTGAACGCAGAGTAACTAAACCGATATCAGCCGCAGCAAGCATTTCATTATATCGCTGACCAATAAACTGACGTTGTTTCACTTCCCAATCGAAACGCTCGAGCTTGGCAAGTACCACCGCGCATTGCAACGTGTCCATGCGCCCGCCCACGCCAACACTTGTGTGCACATAGCGTTGGCTTTGTCCGTGAACGCGAATTTCACGGCAGGCTCTTGCGATTGATTCATCATTGGTGAAAATCGCCCCGCCATCACCGTAACATCCAAGAGGCTTACTAGGAAAAAAGCTAGTACAACCAATAGTAGATAAATTGCAGCTCCTGTTGCCCTTATATTCCGCACCGAAACTTTGCGCAGCATCTTCAATCACCGGCAGATTATGTTTTTCCGCGATCGCATTAATCTCATTCATATCGGCAACTTGGCCGTACAAACTTACCGGCATAATGGCTTTAGTTTTATTGGTGATCTTCGCTTCGATCTTACTCGCATCGATATTACAGGTATCAGGCTCGATATCCACAAACACGGGCTTTGCACCCAACAACACAATTACTTCAGCCGTTGCCACAAAGGTGAAAGGTGTCGTGATGATCTCATCTCCAGGCTGAATACCTAGCGCCATCAAACTAATCAATAGCGCTTCCGTACCGCTGGCCACGGTTATGCAATGCTTGGCTCCAGTGTAAGCCTGAAGCTTGTCTTCAAGTTCTTTGACTTCCGGGCCCATGATGTACTGGCCATGCTCAAGCACACGATTGATTCGCTTTTGAATCTGCGGCTGCAGGGCTTTGTATTGTGCCTTCAGATCAATGAAAGGGATCAACATCAAACAATCTCCATCATGAGATCATCTTTTAAAGAATAACGTTGAGTGGTATGAGGACAGACATATTCACCTTCACCCACCAGCGGCATTGGGATCTGCTCACCATATTGACTCATCCAGCCAATTTGTTTTGCTGGCACACCAACCATCAATGCATAGGGTTTCACATCACAGGTCACAACAGCACCCGCTGCCACAAAAGCAAATTCGCCAATGGTGATACCACAAACAATAGTACAGTTGGCACCGAGTGTGGCGCCTTTTTTTACTAATGTGTCGCGGTATTGATCCTTTCGCTCGATCAAAGAACGAGGGTTATAAACATTGGTAAACACCATACTCGGCCCACAAAAGACACCCTCTTCAAGATTGACATTATCGTAAACAGACACATTATTTTGAATCTTGCATCGATCACCGATAGTGACCTTATTGCCTACAAAAACATTCTGACCTAAAGAAACACCTTGGCCAATTTTTGCACCACTGCACACATGAGCCCAATGCCAGACACGACTATCATCGCCAATCTGTGCACCTGCATCAATAATAGCCGTTGGATGGATTTGAATAGTCACTTCAATACTCAAGGGGAAGTGCGATTGTGCGTCCGTCACGAGCTGATAAATAAGCGGCTATCAAAAGCTCTAGAGACTTTAAGCCTTCACGCCCATCCGTCTCTGGCTCCGCTTCTCCACGCAATACATCAACGACATTTTTGTAATACAACGGATGACCAAACCCATATACTGATGTCGTTTCGTAGTTCGCACTAGCCACATCCTTATCGTAATCACTCTCGTCCTCAAATTCCCATAGCTGAATATCATTTACTGCAACGCCGCCCACTCGAACTGAACCCTTATCACCTAGAATCGTTATCGATCCTTCCATATTCTTTGGATAGGTAAGCATAGTGACCGCCATTGAACCTAACGCGCCATTTCGCCACTTAATATTTAAAACACCCGTATCTTCAACTTCAATATTACGAGACGTACTTGTCATTGCTTGAATAGAATCCACAGGGCCAATAAGCCAATCAATTAAGTCAACGTAATGACTCGCCTGGTTCATGAAAGCGCCGCCATCAAGCTCCCAAGTGCCACGCCATTTTGCTTGATCGTAGTACTTTTGAGGTCTGGTCCAGAAAACATTCAAATGCACCATTCGAATTTGACCAAAGCGTTTCTCGTTTACCGCTCGCTTGAGTAATTGAAGTGTTGGGTTACGACGATTTTGCTTAACAACAAAAAGCCTCACACCCGCTTTATCACAAGCCTTGACCATTGCTACACCATCAGACCAACGAGTCGCCATTGGCTTTTCGGTCATAACATGAACGCCGTGCGCAGCAGCGACTTCAGTTTGATAGGGATGGATTCCAGAAGGCGTGCAAAGAGTCACAATATCCAAATCTTCCTGCTCTAACATAGACTCAATGCTTCTGTATGCTGGCACTTGATATTTTAAACGGTGCTCTTCGAGAACATTCTTATCAACATCACAAATTGCAAAAAGCTCGACATTTTCAGCATGTTTTTGTATCGATTCAAAATGATTCTTGGCAATACGGCCACAACCAACTATGGCCATGCGAATCTTTCTATCTTTTATGATTTGATACATTTAAAACTCTTTTATTTCCTACCGATGCCGGAATACAAAACACCCTGTAAACGGACATCTTCTGCTTTTAGACAGTTACGACCATCCACAATCACTTCAAGTGGCAAGTTTTCAAGATCCTTTAATTTTAACTCACTTATCACATCACTATGCTCTGTAACGATGAGAACCGCCTTAGCCTTATTTAATCCATCATCAAGAGATTCGACTGTATTTTCAAAACTAATCCAACTATCAAACACATCAACTTTGGCACCTTTTTTCTCTAGCAACTCTTTAACTTCATAAAAAGGCGATTCACGCGGATCATCGACGTTCTTTTTATAAGCGACACCCAAGACTAAAATCTGCGTTCCTTTCAGCGGCAATCCTCGATCATTCAGCATATTCTGCAAAAGTGAAACCGTATACTCTGGCATGCCATTGTTCGTTGATCTGGCAAGCTGAATCATCTCCGGCATATACCCAGCTTTCTTTGAAGCGGCTTTCAACCACTCAGGATCAACAGCAATGCAATGACCGCCAACACCCACACCAGGGTAAAACGGCCCTTTGCCAAAGGGCTTTGTTGCCATGCCGTCAATTATATCCACGACATCCAAACCAAGAACATCACTGATTTTTGCCAACTCATTAACAAAAGCGATATTTACATCTCGAACGGTATTCTCCATCGCCTTAACCGCCTCAGCATCCCGAATTGATCGCATCATCGTGACACTACCCAAAGGTACTTGAGATACGTTTAAGCTGCCGTCATCATTCAAACTAAATTTAGGGTTCATGCTCGATTTGATTGCACGCACATCAAAGATACGGCCACCTAAAATAGACGCATAGAATTCTGCCGCCTGCTTTACGCCTTTTTCAGAGGTCGCCCCAACCACTCGAGGTATATTCTCCGATGTCCAGAAAGGATCCCCTGGGTTAACACGCTCAGGACAATGGGCAACATGGAAATCCTCACCCGCTTTCATATCTGTAAGCGATTCCAGCCTTGGTATCACCTCTTGCTCACATGTCCCTGGAAAAACAGTCGACTCAACGACAACTAGGGCATCTTTTTTTAGGAATGGCGCTATTGCATCAACAGCAGAATATAGGGGCAGCATATCTGGATCGTGATTTTCATCCACTGGAGTAGGAACACAGATAAGATAAATTGTAGCACTCGCTATTGCATTAACATCCGTTGTTGCCTTAAACCTTCCAGTCAGGTGACCTGCTTCTACTAAGCGCTCAACTTCAATATCTTTAATATGAGTAAGTCCCTGATTAATTTTATCAACTGCAAATTGATTGGTCTCTAAACCGATAACATCGTGCCCTTTAATTGCACATAATGCTGCTAGTGGCAGACCCACGTACCCAAGGCCTACAACACAGACTTTATTATTCATTATCCCTTCACCATTAAGTTAACTTTTTTCAAAACTTTTTCAGCCAATGACATCGCTTAAGCCACTAATCCTAAGGGTGGGATAATGGCTATTATCGGAGATCAATTTCCACCCGACAGACAATAGCTACCGCACAACAATTTATGCTGAAATTGAAGCAAAAAAACATGACTAAATTATACATATTCCCTAAAAAAAAATTGAGTTTAAATT
>Ga0255760_10000682_pt1 | contig 33793 bp, 39 predicted proteins | sample 071ome_25_FD_179960 | JGI IMG/M metagenome (GOLD analysis project Ga0255760, IMG submission 179960) | Coastal salt marsh microbial communities from the Groves Creek Marsh, Skidaway Island, Georgia - 071410BT metaG (version 2) | ecosystem: Environmental > Aquatic > Marine > Intertidal zone >...
GAAATATTTTCATTAGTTAAAATATTGATGCCTTTTTTCTGGAAAACTTTCTTTACCCAGGCAGAAATTTCAAAATCTTCATTTGGTAGAATATTCTCTTGCGCTTCGATTAAATCAACTTTACAGCCCAAAGCATTAAAAAAATATGCAAATTCTACTCCAATGGCCCCTGCTCCAATGATTGAAATACTTTGAGGTAATGATGAAAGATTAAATATATCCTTTGCCAATAAAGCATTTGGAAATTTATCTAAATTTTTTGGAGATGATCCTGTGGCAATAATAATATAATCTCCTGTAATTAGATTATTATTAATTGAAATCGTATTCTTATCTACAAAACTTGCTGTACCTGTAATAAAATCAATTTGATATTTTTTAACCAAATAATTTAACCCTTTTGATAAACGAGATTTTGCATTCTGATTGTTCGTTTGAATTGTTGAAAAATTAAAATTAATATTTTCTGCAGATATCCCAAATTGGTCTAAATGATTTAATGATTCAAAAATTTCAGCGTGCTTTAATAATGATTTTGTTGGAATACATCCCCAATTTAAACAAACTCCTCCAATAGGCTGTTTGTCCAGTATTGCAACTTTTTTACCACTTTCAGAAAGTTCAAAGGCTGCGGTATACCCACCAGGCCCACCTCCAATAATTATAATATCATAGTGATTCATCTTAAATATTTGATTGTTCAACTAATTTTAAAAACTCATTTCTAGTCGAATCATAATCTTTAAAAATACCAAGCATTGAACTACTAGATGCGATACTATTTTGCTTTTCTACTCCACGCATAAGCATACAAAAATGTTTGGCTTCCATAATAACACCAACCCCTTTGGGATTTAATATATCTTGAATTGTTTTTGCTATTTGATTAGTCAATCTTTCCTGGACTTGAAGTCGACGAGCAAATAAATCTACAACTCTTGCTAGCTTAGATAGACCAATAATTTTTCCATCTGGTACGTATCCAATATGGGCTTTTCCATAAAAAGGAATCATGTGGTGCTCACATAAACTATAAAACTCAATGTTTTTTACAATGATCATATCACTGGAATTACTTTCAAATAGTGCATCATTAACAATATCATCAATTTTTTCATCGTATCCTTTGGTTAAAAAGGACCATGCCTTTGCAACTCTCAAAGGTGTTTTTAATAATCCTTCTCTTGATGGATCTTCACCAATTAATTCTAATAATTGCGCTGTATTATCTTGTATTTTTTTTTCTTTATCACTCACTATATTTCCTCCAAATAAGATGCAGGTTGAATTTTATCTTTTAATGCCCACAAACAAAAATAAATTATTGGCGTATCTACTAAAGCCACTAATGCTTTAAACAACCAGCCCATAAAAAGTAAGTCACCAAACCTATCCCAAGAGATTGCGCCAGCAAAACATAAAATTAATAATACTAATGATGTGTCTACTAATTGAGAAACAATGGTAGATGCATTATTTCGAATCCATAAATATTTTCCTTTTGTAATTCTTTTCCAAAAATGAAAAAGTCTTACGTCTATAAATTGAGCAACTAAATAGGCTACCATTGATGCTAAGAATGCAGGGGCTGACAAACCGAAGACCTTATTAAAGGTTATACTGTCTACTGGAGACCAAGAAGCAGCAGTGGAGTTCATTGCAACCACAATCAAAATTGTTGTAAAAACGCTGGCGAAAAAACCAGAAATAACAACTTGATTTGCTCGTTTGCGACCAAAAAGCTCGGAAATTAAATCTGTGATTAAAAATGTTACAGGATATGCAATGATACCAACTGAAAGTTCAAAATTTAATCCCAAGAAATTCCATGTAAAAAACTTCTGAAAAATCAAATTACATGCAACTAGAGAGGCTATAAAAATCCCTGCAAAAACTAGATAAAGCTTCTCTTGAAATTCGCTCATTAATTACCTCCATAATAATCTGTATAGATTGTAGGGGTTTCTTGAATCCGAATACGATGAAGAGTACATCCTTTTAAGCGATTTTCAATAACATTCCAAACAAACTTTACCAGATTCTCAGAAGATGGTTGTTTATCTTTGAACCAGTCTACATCTTTTTCAATTTGTCGATGGTCCAACTTTTGAATAACCTCTTCATTAACAACTTTTTTTAAATGTCCTAAATCCACTAAAAAACCAGTAATTGGATCGATTTGACCAGTCACAGTGACATATAGAGTATAATTGTGCCCATGAACAAACATGTCTTCTCCAAAAACCTCATAGTTCTTTTCTTTAGTCCATTCATCATGGCCATATTGGTGCGCTGCACAAAAATAAAATATTTTCGTTAGGTAAGTTTTATTTTCATTTTTCATCGAAAGATAATTTATTTAAATAAAGACCTTCTTCCAACTACTGAAGTAATTGGACATTTTTCTGGATTAAAATTCTTTGCTGGACAATATTCCCTTCCATAAAAAACCATTTGTAAATGCAATTTATTCCAAAGATTCTTTGGAAATAAACGTTTAGCATCTTTTTCAGTTTGAGTGACATTTTTGCCATTGGATAAACCCCAACGATACATTAAACGATGAACATGAGTATCCACAGCAAAAGCAGGTAAATTAAATTTTTGGGATAAAACCACTGATGCTGTTTTGTGTCCAACTCCAGGTAATGATTCTAAGTCTTGAAAGTTATCTGGAATCTCTGAATTATATTTATTGATCAAAATTTTTGATAGTTCAAGAATTGCTTTTGCTTTAGCAGGACCTAGTCCGCAAGGCTTAATAATAGAATAAACTTTTTCGTATGAAAGAGAAGTCATCTTCAGGGGATTGCTGGCCAAAGAAAAAAGTTGGGGAGTGACCATATTCACAGATTTATCCGTTGAATTAGCGGATAATAGAACTGCTATCAAAAATGTGTAATTATTTTTATGATTCAATGGAGGTGAAACTTTCGGATAAATTTCGTCAAGCTTCTGAATTATAAAATCTATTTTATCTTTTTTTAGCATTAAATATTAAAACTTATTTAATGCCTCATAAGTTAAAGATTTTGGCCTAGTTAAAGGTAAACCCATGGCTCGAGCTAAGACAATTTGAGAGCTAATTCCTAATGCTCTGGACATGCTGAATAGAACAGTATAGAATTGAAATTCTTTAATTCCATAATAATGCAATAGAGAACCAGAAGCTGCATCAACATTGGGCCAAGGATTTTTAGCTTTACCATGTTCTTTGAGAACATCTGGTACAATTCTAAATAGTCGCTTCACAGTTTCAAAAACATCTGAATCTTTAATATGTGATTCTCCAAAATTCATGAATGCAGTAAATCTTGGATCTGGACATCTCAATACAGCATGTCCATAGCCAGGAATTACTTTGCCAGAATTAAGTCTCTCCCAACAGAAAGCTCTTAATTTTTCTTCAGAAGGCACACCTTGAAACTCTTCTACAATATCTAAAACAAACTTTAGATTATTCTGATTGGCTAGTCCATGGAGGGGTCCGGCAAGTCCGTTTAGGCCAGCAGAAAGTGAATAATATAAATCTGACAGGGCAGAATTAACTGTTAAGGCGCTAAAAGTACTCACATTACCTCCCTCATGATCACAATGCAGGGTAAGATAGAGTTGCATCATTTTTAACATATCAGAAGAATAATCAATTCCTGTCATTTGCAAGAAACTTTCTGACCAATCAAGAGATTCAGAATTTTTGATAATATCTCCCTTTTCAAATCGAAGTCTATATACTGCTGCTCCTATAGCAGGAATTTTAGCAATGATATTTAGCGCATCTTCTAAAGTAGTTTCCCAATAGTCTCCCTTAGAGACAACTAAATCATACGCTTTGGCAAACTGACTTTCTCTTTGCATAGATAAAATAGCTGTATTAAACATGGTCATTGGATGGGAATCCTTAGGCATATTCTGGAGAATATCCCATACATAATCTGGAACAATGCTTCGATTTTTCAAATCCTGCTGAATATTTTTTAATGTATCAGAATCTGTAAAATCACCTGTCAATAAAAGATATAAGGTTTCTTCAGGAATTAATTCTACAAGTTCCAGGATGTGTTTACCTCTAATATGAAGACCCTTATCTGCCGTAACAGAAGATGTATCACAAATCATTCCTTTGACACCGCGCATTCCTTCGTAGGCAGCACCGATTGTGACCTCAGAGATTACTTTGTTTCCTTTTTCATCTAATAATTGACGATAATTATATCTCCAATCTGGAATTTTTTGAGATAATTTTTCTTTAATTTTGCTCATTGACATCTCTAATTTAAATTTGAAATTGCAAATTATATAATTCTTTATACAAACTATTTTTTTCAATCAACTCTTCATGAGAACCTTGATCAATGATCTGACCCTGATCCAATACAATAATTTTATCAGCATTATTTATAGTTGATAATCGATGTGCTATAACAATAACAGTTCTATTTTTCATTAATTGTTCGATCGCTTCTTGAACATTTTTTTCGGATTCTGTATCAAGAGATGAAGTTGCCTCATCTAAAATGAGTATTGGCGGGTTTTTAATCAATGCACGGGCAATAGCGATGCGTTGTCTTTGTCCACCAGAAAGAGAAATTCCATTTTCACCAATCTGAGAATTATATCCTTCTGGAAGTTTCATTATAAAATCATGTGCATTTGCTGCTTTCGCTGCCTCTTCAACAATGTCTTGATCAATTTCCAATCCATAAGAAATATTGGCAGCAACTGTATCATTGAATAAAAATGTATCTTGAGTTACAATACCCATCAATGAGCGTAAGGAATGCAGTTCGATGTGTTTTATATTTTCTCCATCTATCAAAATCTCTCCATCTGTGACATCATAAAAACGAGGAATTAAATCGACTAAAGTCGACTTACCAGCGCCACTACTTCCAACAATAGCAATAATTTCTCCTTGGCTAGCTGAAAAACTTATCTTTCGGAGGACTTCTTCTTTTTCATAAGAAAATGATACATTTTTGAAATCAATGCTTTGGTTAAAACTTTTCTTAATTGAGGGATTATCAATATTATTGATATCAGATTTGATATCTAAAATGTTAAATACTCTATCTGCAGAGGCTAGTCCATTCTGAATTTCATTTACCACATTCGTTAAATTTTTAATTGGTGCCCACAAACTAAATAAAAGCAAAATAAATCGTATGAAATCCTCAGATGAAATAGATTGGTTCACTAGTACATCGTTGGCACCAATCCATAATAAAATTGCAGCAACTCCCGCACCAAGTGTTTCATTTATAGGTGCTGAAATCAATCTTATTTTTTCTTTTTTAAGCATTAAAGAATAATATTTGCTGGTCTCTTTATGGAATTTGGAGATTTCATAATTTTTCATAACAAACGCTTTCACAATACGCATAGAACGTAATGTTTCTGAGACAATAGCTGAAATACCAGCTAATTGATTTTGAGATCTTCGTGATCTTCTTCGAATGCTATTAGAAATAAAGTAAATGACAATACCACTTACTGGAACTATCACTAACGCTAATAAGGCAATTTTAGAATCGATTATAAAGAGTAAAGTTAGAATTGTTGCAATATTTAATGGCTCTACAAACATTTTTTGAAAAGTAGAACCAAAAGAACTTTTCATATTTTCAATATCTGCAATTAATATAGCCCCTAATTCTCCAGATTTGTTTTTGTTAAAATAGGCTAGAGAAAGATAGTGAAAGTGGGCATACAATCGATTTCTTAAGTCACGAAGTAGTCGATATTGCGCAATTGAAAGTGAAATGTTCTTTATATAAAGAGCAATATTTTTCAATCCAAAAACAAAAACTAATGCAACTGATACTGACCAAACTGTTTCAAGGGCTGTGTTTTTTAACAGAAATCGATTAGATAATAATTTTAAGTGATCATTTATGGACAAAGATTCTGAGGAAAGCAATAAGGCATTTTCTTTAACCATTTGATCAAAATCGATCAAAATATTATTTATCATGGTTGCAGTAATCCAAACAGAAGCTGAATTGAAAACAACAAAAAATAAGGCGGCTATTGTTGAAATTAACAGCATTGGCCAGTAGACTAAAATCAGGCTAAGAATACGTCTTAATGTGCTTGGTTGATTCATGGTGAATAGTACATTTTTTGATGAATAATATCAGCTTCTATAAATTTATCGCCTGATTCTTTAAATCCCAATTTTCTATAAAATTCAATAACATTTTCTTGAGAATGTAAATATATCATTTTCTCATCAAAAATATCAGATAAAATCGCTTGGAACATTTTTGTTCCAACAGACATTTTCCTATAATCTTTTAAAACAGCAAATCTTTCTAATTTAATTCCCTGATTAGTTCTACGCCATCTTGAGGCCCCAACAGGTATATGATCTACAAAAGCGATAAAGTGAATTGCTTCATCTTCGAACTCAATTTCTATGTCTTCTGGAACAGATTGCTCCTCAATAAAAACTTTTCGTCGAATTTCTAAAGAAAGACTATAATCTTCTTTTGTTTTTGCTTGTCGAATTGTTATGTTCACTTATTCATTAAATATTATAGAATGTAAACTCAAAGTCCAATGGTTATAAAAATATTTTTTTTTCTGACTTTTCTTTTTTGCCAAGAACAATTTTCAGAAAACAAACTCGCAGCTCTTGAAAATGGAGTTCACCAATTAGTTTACAATCAAGATTCATATGCTATTTTATTAGTGCATGGATATTATCCGCCAGGATGGAAGGCAATTCATCATGAACTTATAGAACCACTGAACTATTTATCTCAAAATAATATTCGAACTTTTTTGTTTAAATATGATTGGAATCGATGTCCTGATGAAATTGGAAAAGATCTAGTAAGCCAGTTAGAGATATTATTTCAGCAATTTCCGAAAATCGATCAATGGGAAATTATAGGTCATAGTATGGGTGGAACTTCTATTTTAGTTGCAAATCAAACGCTTGCGCCAAATAATAAAGACATTACTTTTCATACGGTTGCAACTGCTGTTAATATTGTGGAAAACAAAATTCCTTTTTGGATTAGACTTATCAGAAAATTTCAAGGATTTGATAGATGTGATTACAACATCAATTCTCTTAATGATGAAATTGAAAATGGGTTTCCTAGCCCATTAGTTGAATGGAGAAATTTACAAGCCTTTGATTCGCAATATAAACTTTATCCATTTGATGTTTATGATAAAAAAATAAAAAATTCTATCGTTTACACGTTTCCTGATAGTATTGATGGGGAGCGTGTAGGACACACGAAAAGTTTATATTTTTCTGTTTTAGAAATTGTTCGAAAGCTCTATTGAAACTGGACAGTGATCTGATCCCATTACATCTTCGTGAATATTTGCATCAATTATTTGAGAAACCATTGATTCATTCACAAAAAAATAATCAATCCTCCATCCAATATTTCTTTGTCGAGCTCCGAAACGATATGTCCACCAAGAATATCTTTCTGGTTCAGCATGAAATAGTCTAAAAGTATCTACAAAACCTGCATCGACAAAATCATCTAGTTGCGCTCTTTCTTGTGGTAAAAATCCTGAATAATTCTGATTAGCTTTGGGGTTCGCTAAATCTATTTCCTTATGAGCTGTATTCCAATCTCCTGCAATAATTACATTATGACCTGATTCCACCTGTTCAGTGACAATAGATAACAGATCATCATAAAAATCCATTTTATATTTTAGCCGAATGTCATCTTTTTGCCCATTAGGAAAATAAATGTTATAAAGTAAAAAATTTTCAAATTCAGTAATCAAAACTCTTCCTTCTCTATCATATTTTTCGATTCCCAATCCCTCTTGAACATAAAGAGGCTTTTCTTTTGTAAAGGTAGCCACTCCAGAATACCCTTTTCTTTCACCGGAGTGCCAAAAAGAATGATATCCATGTATGTTTTGTAAATCTTCAGAAAGTTGATCAAAGTGAGCTTTGGTTTCTTGAATACAAAGAATATCCGGTGATACGTGATCAATCCAATCAAAAAAACCTTTCTGACTAATTGCCCTTACACCATTTACATTCCAAGAAAAAAGTCGCATTTTAATTGTTTTTCATTCTTTGTTTTAAATAAATTCTCGCTATGGATTTCAAAGAAGAATTTAAGAAAATAATTGACGAAAATAATATTGTACTTTTTATGAAAGGTACTAAAGACATGCCAGTTTGTGGCTTTTCTAAGACAGTAGTCAATCTATTAAATCATTACGGTGTTGATTTTAAAGATGTGAATATTCTAGAACACGAAGATATGAGACCATCTCTTTCAGCTCTTTCTGGATGGCCAACATTTCCTCAGCTTTTCGTTAAAGGTACACTATTAGGCGGATGCGATATTGCTGTAGAAATGCACAATAATGGTCAGTTACTTGATGCTTTAGATGTTAGCGATTGATTTAATAAGTCTGTTGGAAAAGAAAAATCTTTAGTATATATTTTGCAGTTAATTTGGCCGGTTCGTCTAGTGGTTAGGACTCAGGGTTTTCATCTCTGCAACAGGGGTTCGATCCCCCTACCGGCTGCTTCCCCTTCTTAAAAAATAAGAAGCATATTGATTTTATATAAAAAAACCGACTAGTCGGTTTTTTTATTGTTTTTAGCTTATTTTGCTTTTAATTTTAAAAGTCAACAAGTTGCATGCGGGATCATTTCCTTGATTAGTTAATGTTAGTGTGACTTAAAAATATCTCTCTTATTCTTTACACTAAACTTTATCCCGCAGCAACAAAAGTCGCTACGAATTAGTCAAAAAGAAATCCAAATGATATTGATAAATGTGTATTGCCGTATTTGTTAATTATCATTGGCTCAATAAAAAATGGAGTGGATGCATTTTCATTCCACTTTTTTTGATCAAAAACAATAGGCATCGAAAGTTCAAGATGATAATAAGAATTTTTGAAAGAAGTATTCTCGTTCGTTATAGCATCAAGTACGTAAATATTTTTTTCATTTAATCTATTTAAAGTTATTCTGGGTACAATACGGATATTCTCATCTACGTATTCTTTAAAAGCACTCAATCTTATACCGAAAGTTTTCCCAAAATAATCTTGTTCCAAATCAGTTAGCGCCTGGTTTTCATACGTAGAATTTTTAAAATAAATCCCTATAGATAGATCCATAGGAAGGGGATTTTTTTCACTTCCAATCCAATAGTAAGTCGCTCCAAAAATAAAATCTTTTTCTAAAAGTTTTTCATTTTCACTGCGGAATGCTTTTGAAAAATTAAAAGTTTCACCCTCTAGGAAAGTATATTCATTTTTTTTATCAAAATTTGAACTACCAATTGAAAGATCAAATCCAATATTTTGATTATAGAAGTATCCTAGATTAATACTATTTTTATAGGAATTACGAATAAACTTTTCTTCACCAAAAAAATCAACGTGTCGATCATGACTAAAGGAAATCATTCCTGCATTAGCTTCAGGTAAAATATGCGTTTGTGAAAATAAGCTGGAAAAAAGTAGAATTATAAGATATTTGTTAAATTTCATTGTTTAATTTCCTTTACATTATAATCTAATCATTAATTTTTATTTTTCTCAATTAAGTCTTTCAAGCGTTGCTTGATGTCTGGATAAGCTCCAACAAGAATTTCTTTAACTACGCCTTGTTTATCGACAATAAAATGTGTCGGTGCAACTGGAGAGAATTGAAACATAAATTCTCTTGGAATAGAGCCAATTTGATAGTTGAAAGCTGTAGAGAGTAATAAGTTTTTTACATCTTCCACAGTATCAAAGGTTAAGGCTAAAAAATTAATTGGTTGATCTTCATAATCTTTGACCAATTGATTCAGGTCTGGCATTTCCTCAATACAGGGGCCACAATTGATATACCAAAAGTTTAACACCAATAAATTGTCTTTAAAGCTATTCAGTTCTTTAATAGAACCATCCAAAGAAACAATCTCTCCATTGGGAAGTTCTTTGTTAAGCCAATCATCACTTACTCTTTTTTGTAATAATGCCCCCCTTCCCTGTGTTCTTAAAATGGTTGCTTCTTCCATAAGATTGTCAATAACGCTGTCAGGTATATAACCACGTAAATCTTCATATTGCTCAAATAAAATATACTCTGTATTTCCAGTTTCTTTATTAATGGTTCTTAATGTTTGCACTGAAATAGTACTTACTAAACTATCTCTCTGGGATTGATTAAGGATATTCCCCTTTGAATCTCTAAAAACAATGTTATTTTGAGCTAATTGAGAAGATTGAATATTTTGATTTGCGATTGATTGACTATTTTTACTATTAGCATTATTGGATGGTGAGCAACCAAGGAAAATGCTGGAAAGCATTAAGGACAATAATAATTTTTTCATCGATTTTTTGAAATTTTAATCACAAACATAATGAAGATAGAAATACAAATTATACAAAACCAAATAAAAATTGATTCAAAGTTGCTTGCTATCCATTGAGCAGTAGCTGACAATCCTTCTTTCTTTTCAATAAGCATTATTGTATTTTCTCCTGTGGCTTCAAATTTATTTAAAATGAATTATTCAATAATTATTTTCTTTGCTTTGTTAATTATAGTTTTGCTTTCTGGGTTTTCCATGCAAAAAATAATTAAAAATAATGACAACCAAAATGCTTCATCAAATTTTTATGATTTGCAAGCAACTTCCCTTGATGGACAGCTTATTGATTTCAACACTTTTAAAGGAAAAAAAGTGCTTATTGTTAATGTAGCTTCTAGATGTGGATATACTTACCAATACGAAGGATTGCAAAAACTTTATGAGATTTATGGTGATAAACTAGTTATTATTGGTTTTCCTGCTAACGATTTTTTATTTCAGGAAAGTGGTAGCAACGAGCAAATTGCAGAATTTTGTGAAACAAATTATGGTGTAACTTTTCCAATGTCAGAGAAAATTACGACAAAAGGTAAAAAACAAAGCCCAGTTTATCAGTGGCTTACCAATTCGAAATTAAATGGTTGGAATAATCAAAAACCAACATGGAACTTTTGTAAATATTTGATAGATGAAAAGGGTAATCTAACTGCTTTTTTTGATTCAAAAATTAAACCTTTGTCAGAAGATATTACTAAACTTCTATAATATCCAATTAAGCGGCATTCATTAATATTAGGCTGACTGCCATTACAATCATCCCCACGGATACTCCAACAATTGGATCACTAGGCTTTCCGTATTCTCTAGAAACAGGTAATTGTTCATTCAAAGCAACATAAACCATGATTCCAGCACAAAAAGCGAATGTGATACCGAAAACTGCTTCATTAATAAAACTTCTAAAAATTAAAAATCCAATAAATGCTCCAACTGGCTCTGCAACCCCAGATAAGAGAGATAACCAAAAAGCCTTTTTTTTACTTTTAGTAGCGTAATAGATTGGTACTGCAACTGCGATTCCTTCAGGAATATTATGTATTGCGATTGCAACTGCAAGAGTAACTCCAATTGCTGGATCATAAATAGCAGCCGAAAAAGTTGCAAATCCTTCCGGAAAATTATGAATAGCAAGTGCAAGCGCAGAAAAGATTCCGGTTCGTAATAAAACTCCTTGTTTTTTATTTTTTGTGGAACTTGAAACAAAATCTCCAATTGATCGGTTATCAAAAAGCTGGTCAATAAATAACATAATTACTATCGCCATAATAAAAGATGTGACAGATACAAGGGTGCCCAGTCGAAACCCAAAGATTTCATTCAGAGAATTAAATGATAACTGTAACAACTCTACAAACGAGACATAAATCATTACTCCAGCTGAAAATCCAAGGGTAATAGAAAGAAAGCGGGTATTATCTAATTTGGAAAAAATGCCCAATAAGCTACCAATGCCAGTACTTAAACCAGCCAAGGTAGCCAAAACAAATCCAATGATTATATTATTTATATCCATTATTAATCAAACCCTTTAAATTAGTTTAAGGAAAAATAATGTTAAATTTTATTAAAATAGTTCTCTCAGCTCTTATAATCTTTCTCGCCTCAGAAATAGCAAAAAGAAATACCCTATTAGGTGCGATTATCATTTCGCTTCCTATGGCATCTTTGCTATCTATAACATGGCTATATATTGAGACTAAAGATATTGACAGAATAGCTTCTTTTTCACAAAATATCTTTTTAATGATTTTCCCATCTCTTTCTTTTTTTATTATTTTTCCTTGGTTCCTTAAAAAAAACTTAGGATTTGGGTTGAGTATTTTTCTTTCATTGGCTATAATGGTTGTCTTATATTTTAGTCTAAATCTTTTTTACAAAAAAATTGGAATATCCATTTAAAATGAAAACTATTATTGCTGTTATCTTATTGATATCATTCATTTTTTCTCAGAAAAATGATATGAAAACTGTTGAATATGTAGATATCGAACAGTTCATGGGAAAATGGTATGTGATTGCGATTGTTCCAAATCGTATTGAAAGCGGTGCTAGAAATGCTTCTGATACTTACAAGCTACTGAAAGATGGTTCAATTGATATTACATACGAAGCTGAGAAAGATGGTTCTAAAAAAATGATTAAACAGAAAGGGATTATTGTTGATAAAACATCGAATGCTGAGTGGAAAATTCAGATGACAAAACCTTATATTCCTTTCATGAAATTTCCCTTTAAAATTATCCTCTTAGATGATTCTTATCAATATATGGTTGTAGGTTATCCCAAAAATAAAATGGGGTGGATCATGTCAAGAGAAAAGAAAATGGATGTAAAAATATATCAAACTATTCTTGAAGAATTAAAATCTTTTGGCTATTCACCAGAACAGTTTACTCTAGTTGAACAGGATTAATGTGAATGTTCGACGCCTGACAAGCTCATTAACAGATATAAGATTCCAATCACAAGAATAATCACTGCTGCTATCAGATTTGTATTAAACTTAGAATTAATCTTTTCTAATTGTGCGGAAAATCTATCTTTAAAAACTATGAATAACGCCATGATACTTATCAATGTCAAAGCAATTCCTAACACATAAATAAAAATATAAGAATAAAGTGAGAAGGTGTTTTGACTAAATTGATTAGCAGAAATTAAAATTACGGCAATTGCTGATGGACATGGAATCAACCCAGCAATTAATCCGGTGATGAATGGATTTGAAAATTTGGAATCGTTGAAGTGAAAATGAGCAGGGTCAGAACACTCTTCTTCATTTTCATGTCTAGTCTCAAAAAATGATCGATAAAATAAATAAATCCCTAAACCAATAATTAATAGAGGACCTAAAAACTCTATAGCTGGAAAATGTTCTCCACCAATTGTAATCAAATAAGCTAAAGCAGAAAAAAGTAAAAAATGAGTTAAAATTAAACCTGTAATTAATTGGAATGAGCCCCAGAATCTCGTAGATCCTCCAGATAAATAAGCAACGATCAATGTTTTTCCATGGCCAGGCTCTAGAGCATGAAACATCCCTAAAATGAAAATTGCTGGATAGGTAAAACTATCAGAAATTAGAGATTCAAGATTAATAATAATTTCATTCATAATTTTATTTTTTGGGGACTGGATCGTATCCTGAATCACCCCATGGGTGGCATCGAAAAATTCTTTTAAAGGTCAAAAATAATCCATAAAAAATTCCCCACTCTCTAAGAGCTTGCACACCATACTCCGAACAAGTAGGTTGATAACGACAATTACTTCCTAATAATGGAGAAACTATAAATTGATATAGCTTGATAATTAAAATGATTGGAGCGGCTAAAAGGATTTTAATCTTCATTAAACTCCTCATAAAGCTTGCTTGTTTGGATTCCCGAATTTTTTTGATATTTACCCTTATTGTATGTATCAAAATCACCATCAATGGTATGATAAAATAACTGACAGATTTCTACTCCTGAATATATTCTAATTGGTTGTACGCAAAAAATTTCTAGGGTCCAAAATCCTTTGAATCCAACATCTCCAAAACCAGCAGTAACATGTACAAATAATCCTAATCTACCAATTGAAGAACGTCCTTCAAGCATAGGAACTAAGTTGTTTGTTTCAGTATACTCAATCGTTCTTCCCAAGTATAGTTTGTTTTTTTCAAGAACAAGTCCTTCATCTGGAATAATTATTTTGGAAGAAGGATTATTTTCTTTCATATCTAAAATTGGTTTATCGTAAACAAGCAGTTCATTATGAAGAGTCAAGTTATAGCTATTGGGATTCAGCTGATTCTCATTGAAAGGATTAATGAGTAAATCTTTCCCATTTCGTTTGGCTATTTCTTTTCCTGAAAGAATCATAATGTGTTAGGTTATATATTTTTTTTTAGCTTGCAAAGTATTTTTTGTATTTTACAAGATGGATTTTTCAAATTGGTGGCAATCTTTACCAGAAAAAATGGACCCAATTTTATTTCAAATAGGTCCATTATCAATTTATTGGTATTCAACAATGTACCTGGTAGCTTTTCTAGTAGTTTTCCTTTTGGGCAAAAAACAAATTCAAAACAATCAATTCCGACTTTTAAATCTCAATCAGTTTGAAGATTTACTCACTTGGTGTTTCATTGGCGTCTTACTTGGAGGTAGACTTGGATATGTTTTCTTTTACAATTATGACTATTATTTCTCTAATCCATTAGAAATTTTGATTCCTTTTTCTCATCAAAATGGACAATGGGTTTTTACTGGCATTGCAGGGATGTCGTACCATGGAGGAGTATTGGGTGTTGTCGTAGCTATTTATTTATATGCCAACAAAATGGGTTATCATCTATTTCAACTAGCTGACTTTTTAACCCCACTCATTCCTTTGGGTTACTTTTTTGGAAGAATTGGGAACTTTATCAATGGTGAACTCTATGGAAGGATTACTGAAGCTTCCATAGGAATGATTTTTCCTAATAGTGGTTCTTTAAATCTTAGGCATCCATCTCAATTATATGAAGCGTTTTTCGAAGGTATAATTCTCTACTTTATCATAAAACGTTTACAGAATTCTTCATTTTTAGGATGGAATAGTGGGTTATATGTTTTTGGATATGGGTTTTTTAGATTCTTTATTGAATTCTATCGTGAACCCGATTCTCATCTTGGTTTTATATTATTAAACTTAAGTATGGGTCAACTACTTTGCATTTTAATGATGATCTCAGCGATATCAATTTGGTTGATAGGCAAAAAAACAATTCTTAAAGATTAAACTGAAAAACAGGCTGTGCAGTAGTTAAGGTAGCTGATTGAACATTCTGTTGATGATATAAGTTAATAATATTTCGCTGGTTATTATACATCTCCATAAATGCAGAGTTTAAAATTGAAATTTGCTTTCTTGGATTAAAATTTTCAATCTCAAGAAAAATTATTACAAACTCTCCTTCTACTTTTTTACCTAAAAAACTCCAATAATAGTCTGATACTATAAAATTATCCGAAAAATAATCGACTAAATATTGATTGATTTGAGACTTCTCATTGTCAGCGCCTAAATCTGACGTACTTATATTGGCATTTTTTAATAATAAATCAATATCATGCGTAAAAATTTGTATGGATATTTCAAGACGCTGATCTGTAGATCGGTAATGGATTTCAGAGGTAGTTAAATGAAACTGATGCGCAACAAGCTGTGTTGTTGCGCATAGATAGACTAACCAACGAAACATCCTTATTCTTCTGAAGAACTTTCTGTTTCTTCTTTCTTTTTGCGAGCTTTTTGCATTGGATTCTCAGATCCACCCCATCCACTTGATTCTCTTTTATAGACTTCAAATAGAGTAGGAGTTTTTCGATGTGGCCAGTAATTATTGGACTTATCGGTATCCGCTAGTTCATTCTTTGAATCAAAAATTATCTCTTTTACAGGTTTTTCTGTTCTAAAGACTTTGGATACTGTATCTCTATTAAATCTCCATATTTCTACAGGAATTTTGATGATATCACTAGTATCGTCTTCGTAAACCATTTCAAAAATGAGTGGCATTACTAAACCACCAATATTTTTGAATGTAATATGATAAAAATTATCATCACGTGAAACCAAAGCTCTTTCTTCATCAGATAAATCATTTAAAAAAGTCTCATATTTTTCAATATCTTTATCTGAAACTTCGTACGGATCATACGTATCATAAAAATCACGGGTTTCGGGATCTCGCTCTGCATAGGTTTGATCAATATCTTCTAAATCTAAGATAGCAGTTCTAGTATTATTTTTTGCTTCTGTTTGAGCACTCTTTTCTGCAGATTGTTGCTCTCTTGGATCTAGTTCCAATTTGAACCAATCCACAGATTCAATTGATATATCTACATGATCGTTACTAAAAAACCAACCTCTCCAGAACCAATCTAAATCGGTTCCAGAAGCATTCTCCATAATTCTAAAGAAATCTGTAGGAGTTGGGTGCTTAAACATCCAAGTTCTTGAATATTCTTTAAATGCAAAATCGAACAGCTCTCTACCCATAATTGTATCTCTTAAAATATTCAGGGCTAAAGCTGGTTTTCCGTATGCATTAGGGCCAAATTGATAGATTGATTCGGAATTAGTCATAATTGGCATAATGTTTGACTTATCACCCTTCATGTAATTAACAATATATTGGATGCTTCGAGTTGGATGAAATAATTCTCTATCCCAGGCTCTTCCAGCTAATTCATCCATAAAAGAATTTAGACCTTCATCCATCCAAGTCCACTGTCTTTCATCTGAATTAACAATCATTGGAAACCAGTTGTGACCTACTTCATGAATAATAACGCCTATTAAGCCTCTTTTTGTCCATTCAGAATATGTTCCATCTTCTTCAGGTCGATAACCATTAAAAGACAACATAGGGTACTCCATTCCCATACGATCAATATGTGCAGAAATAGCTACAGGATATGGATAATCAAAAGTATAACTTGAATAGTATTCAAGTGTATGAGCAACGCTCTTAGTTGAGTATTGTCCCCAGAGTGGATTTGCCTCATTGGGATAATAAGACATTGCCATGACAGTGCGATCACCGATTTTAACACCCATGGCATCCCAAATATATTTTCTAGAAGTTGCAAAGGCATAATCTCTTACATTTTCTGCTTTGAAATGCCAAGTTTTGGTCGCATCCGATTTTTCTTGTTCATTTTCAAGAGCCTCATCAGCTGTTACAATTTCTATTGGCTCTGAAGCGGTCTCCGCTTCATCCAATCTGGACATCTGTTCTTTAGTTAAAACCTGCATTGGATTTTGAAGAACTCCAGTCGCACCTAATACAAAATCTTCTGGAACCGTAATTTTAACATCGTAATCCCCAAAAATCAGAGTGAATTCTCCTCTTCCTAAGAATTGTTTGTTTTGCCAACCATAAACATCGTTGTACATACACATTCTTGGGAAAAATTGAGAAATGGTATAAATGTAATTATCGTCTTCTTCAAAGTATTCATAGCCTGAACGTCCACCGTCCTTGATATGATCATTAATATTATACCACCATTTTATTTTAAATCGATAAGATTCTCCTGGTTTAATCGGTTTGGGCACATCAATACGCATCATGGTACGATTGATCACATACGGTATATCTCGATTATAAGAATCTTTAACATGTTCTATATTGAATCCACCGTCAAAATCTCTATAAAAGTTTTGCAAATCACGCATAGAAATAGATTCGCCTATCACCATTTTTTCATTCCCTCTTTGAGCAGAAAGATTGCCTGTAGATTGAACTTTATAAGTATCGGAATCTAAGGCGCGCACATTTTGATCTAACTGCATCCAAAGATAGTTTAATTGATCTGGAGAATTATTATGAAAGGTAATTGTTTCTTCTCCGTATAATCTTTGATTTTCATCATCTAAAGTCAATTCCATATCATAATCTGCTTCTTGTTGCCAATATTCATGGCCTGGATATCCAGCAGCTGTACGATAGGTGTTGGGAGTCGTGATATCTTCATTTAATTGTTTGAACTTATCTTCATTTACTTGGGCATTCAATGCTACAGTAAGAGAAAGTACCATTAAAAAATATTTTTTCATTTTTATCCTTTTTTTGTCTGAAAAACCAATGTAGCATCAAATATAATTGTTGTAAATAAAAAAAAGATAGTATCTTTAGATACGGAGGGAATATACTCATGGTAAAAAAAATACTTTTTATACAAAACAGAACTGGAATTAAACGATCAAATTTTTTTGATCATTGGGAAAATATCCATGCTCCTCATATGGTCAAAGTATTACAACCATTAAAATATGTTCTCACTTTTTTCGAAGAAGATATAGAAGATGGATGCTGTGGAATGGCAGAACTTTGGTTCAATTCCGAACAAGATTATCAAAATGCCATGGAAAAAAGAAAGACTGAATTTGGAATGTCTGACAATTGGCATGACGTGGCGAAAGCTTGGCCCGACCCTAATCGGTATGAATACACAGGGAAAGAAATCGTTATTTTAGATCAACCTAAATGATAACTCGAAAAGTCTTTTTCATTGGAATGGCAGGGTTTTTCTTGCTGTACCTTAGCCTATTCTTCAAAGAATTACCATCTGAATTCCAATTTCAAAGGGGTGATCTTCTTTTTCAAGATTTAGATTGTGGCCCACCTTGCGATGCTATTGAAGCAGTAACAGTTGGATATCAAAATGCTAATCTTTCGCATTGCGCTATTATCAGTTCTGTTGGGCCAAATTTGCAAGATATTATTGTTATTGAGTCCATTGGTAGTGAAGTGGAAGAAATTTCATTGAAAGAATTTTTAGAACGTAGTCCAAAAGTACTGGTAGGAAGATTAAAAAAAGATCATCAATCCTTGATTGGGCCAGCATTAAATTTTATTGAAACTCTTTTAGGTAAACCCTATGATTTCATTTATAGTTTAGAAAATGATTCCTATTATTGTTCTGAAATCATTTATGAAGGATTAAAATATGCAGATGCTTCCAATAGCATTTTTTCGGTTCAGCCTATGACTTTTAAGCAACCTTCTAGTCAAGAATTTTTTCCTATCTGGGTGGATTATTATCAAGGTTTAAATCACTCCATTCCAGAGGGGGAATTGGGTTTAAATCCTGGTAGTATGTCTAGATCAAATCAAATTGATATTATTTATATGTATCAACAACCAAGTGGTATGAAATAATGTATCCAGAATATTTAACTCATCACTATATCATAACTCTGGTCATGTTCTTAGTTTGGATCTGTGTATATTTTTTCGGTCAAAAAGCTAATCATTCACAAATCAAATCATTTACTTGGTTTCTAATTATTCTCGGTTTAGGACAAGAAATTTTTGACTTTGGACAAAGGTTTTTTGATTCTTCAAGAGGGCTTTACAATTTTTCACTCTCTAAAGAACTTCCTTTACATCCGTGTCATTTCGCATATTTTTCTTCTTTATTAGCACTGTATACTAGAAAAGAGTCTTACTTTTATATCGCTTACTTTTTTGGAATGTCTGGTGCCTTTATGGGGATTGTTACTCCTGGAGGAGATACGATATACAATATATCAAGCAATCTGACAGCACATTTTCAACATAGTATTATTATCTTAAATCTTGCTTGGTGTCTTTCAGCGTTCAAAATGCGTTGCACCAAAGAATCAATCTTTTTTGCCTTCAAAGTTTTAAATCTCTTGATAATACCGATCTTCATTTATAATTCTTTGACAGGAGAAAATTTCTTTTTTTTAAGGGAAGCGCCAGCTTTATTGGTGTACAATCCTCTTTTGCCAACTACAGTATGGCCATGGTATATTTTCTGGATTGAAATGATATTTATCCCATATTGTTATCTTATTTATTTGCCAGTTAAAAAAGACTAAAAATCTAGTCTTTCAACTGCGTCCAAATAAATACATTGATGGCATTCTGCATTATATGAAGGGATTTCTTCTTGTTGCAAGCAGTTATACATTTCAGCTATGAGGGGGTTTATCCAACTAGTATCCAAATTAAATGAAACTAGCGATCGACGAAAAACCATTTTTGTTCCTAGGTGAGGCTGACCAGCGTCTCCATTGTAGTAAAGTAAATATCCGAGCTCTGAAACTGGGAAACCATTTTGTTGTAATAACCAGCTATAAATTTCTAATTGTCTTTTATAACCCTCGCCATTATCATAGACATCGGAGGGGCTCACAATCTCTGATGTTTTGGCGGTAGCTTTAAAATCGATCACTACCAATCTCTCTTTTTCGTCAACCATAATATCATCAACTCCTCCATACAATAGGAAGTTGTGCTTTTCGTCCAGAAATTGAATGCCATGAAAGGCATTTTGCCATTTTTCAATGTCTGGATGATGAAAAGGCTTAATATCTAAGCCATTTTCGGTAAAAATACCATGAGGACGATTTTCTTTTCTGCAGAAATCCATTTCTTTTTTCAGCAAAGAATCTACGGCACTATTAATAGCCCAAGAGGGGGAGGGAGGAAGTCTTAATCCTAGTCGGGCATCTTTGTAAAAACAAGTAGGACAATTATAAAATAATTCTATCTTTGTTCTACTGACTTTAAAAGGCTTGGAACTATCTTTTTCATAACGATAGTTATCACCGACTCTTGGATTATAAGGGTATCCCATGACTTTATTCTGAATCTAATGGGTCAAATCCATTGGACCAAGCTAAACATTTTTGTTGATCTAAATGAGCATTGGTTAATGCAGTCATATCTTCCAAAGAAATCTCAAAATGGTCTAAATTAATGTTTTCTTTCAATCGGTCTTTTTTGACAGATTTAGGCAAAACAGGATATCCCATTTGAATTCCCCATTTTAATAATAACTGTGGGGCAGATACTTGATATTTTATTGCTATATCTTCGTAGGGCATTGATCCTGTTTTCATTTGCTCGGGCTTACCATTCCATCGTGATCCTTCTCTCCAGTTCGGAATAGGAGCTAATGAAGAATAGGCAATTGGAAGGATTTTATGCTCTGTCATATAAGAATCCAAAGTAGGACGGATTAAGTGATAAGGATGAATTTCAATTTGATTAGCAGCAGGCATTTCCAATCCTGCATCTTCAATTTCTTGAAGATGATGAGAATTATAATTAGAGACACCAATATTTTTCACCTTTCCATCTTTCTTTAAATCTAAAAAAGCCTGCCATTGTTCTAAGCGCAAGTCCTTAGCAAAGGGAGCATGAATTAAATACAAATCAATTTCATTAATTTGCAACATCGAAAGGCTTTGATTACATGAATTAATCACTGAATCATAATTTTGAAAATTATTATCAGGCTCCATTCCAGGCCACATTTTAGTAGTGATAAAAAGATCATCTCTGCTCAGTGAAGACTTTTTAATAGCATCTCCAATTCCGGTTTCATTTCGATAAGCTTGCGCTGTATCAATATGGCGATATCCTAAATTAAGGGCAGAAGTTGTCACTTCCTCAGCAATCTCATTTGGCAATAACCAAGTGCCCAAACCAATCATGGGCATTTTTAAATATTCAGACATGATTTCACTCCAATTATACAATATACTTTTAGATTGTATTTTACTATTATTAATATTTTTATTTCCTTTTTTATGTCGAGGAATATATGGACAATTCACACAACCATTGCCACAACATTCTCCCTGACTCATCAAAAAATTTGCAGAAAGCATCAATAAATTTTATAGTTTTTTATTATAAAAATTGTTGATTTCTTTTTCAAGAATTGGAATTACATCATCCATTTTTTCTACAATTTGAATCTTATCAATATCTTTCTGATCGAGAAGATTTTTTCTTAATGGGTTTTCTTGAATCCATTGAATCAGTCCCCTCCACATATTCCCTACCAAGATCATTGGTTTTGGTTTGATATGCTCAACCTGAATTAATTGCCATGCAAAAAACAATTCCAGTAGTGTCCCAATGCCACCCGGTGTAATCACAACAGCATTAGAAATTCTCATAAATTCATCAAGCCTTGATGAGAATCGCTTATGGCTAAATTTAACATCTAAATGACTATTAGCTTCTGATTCAAAAGGAAGTTCTATTCTTACCCCAATGGATTTGGTTTTTTTACTTCCTTCTTTTGCTCCAGCGTTGGCAGCCTCCATTAGTCCTGGTCCACCGCCAGTCACGATATCAGCACCAAGTGTTGCTATATTTTTGGCTAAATTTTGAACATCTTGGTATTCTTTGGTGTCTTTTTGAATTCGAGCTGATCCAAATATGACCACTCGATAAAAATCACTTCCCATTTCTGTTACAAGTGAATCTAAATCGGCAACAACATCATTCAATCTTTGGATTTCTCTGGAAAGAGATTTTTTAATTTTATATTCTTTTACTTTCATCTTACACTTTGTGTTGTACTTTATTCCAATCTCGATTAAAAATCTCTAAACCCTCATCTGTTAAATGATGTTTAAGCATTTCATTAAAAACAGTTGGAGGAATGGTGATAATATCTGCTCCGTTTAGTAACGAATTCACAGCCATATCAACATCTCTTATAGAGGCTGCTAATATTTGCGTTGAGATATCATGGATGATATAGGCTTCTGAAATCGAAGCAATCAATTCTATTCCATCAATCTTATTATCTATGCATCTGCCGACGAATGGTGAAACATAGGTTGCACCAGCTTTGGCAGAAAGAATGGCTTGTGCAACAGAAAAAATTAAGGTGACATTCACTCTCATTCCTTTATCAGATAACACTTTACAAGCTTTCAACCCTTCTTCTGTACAGGGGACTTTAATCGTAATTTCTGGACCAATATTAATATATTCTTCTGCCATCAATAAAAATTCTTCCGCAGATTCTCCTACGACTTCGGCACTAATATCCTTGATTCCTAAACCTTGTAATTGTTGATAAACATCATGGGGCTGTTGACCACTTTGTAATATCAGAGAAGGATTGGTAGTAACCCCATCTATCAGTCCAGAATTATATGCGTTTTTTAAAATCGAAATATCAGCAGTATCTAAGAATATTTTCATGCGTAACAATATATTAAAAATGGAAGAAGATTAGAACAAATTAAACAAGAGAGTTTTTCAGAACATGACTAAATTATTCTTTATGAATTCAAATTTGAAAATTGCAGTCATTGGTGCGGGACCATCTGGAATCACTACTATAAAAAATTTAGTGGAAGCAGGTTATAAAAATGTGACCTGTTTTGAGATGAATGATCAGGTTGGAGGAAATTGGGTCTATTCAGAAACTGAAGGCCACTCTAGTGTCTTTAAAACTACTCATATTATCAGTTCCAGAAAATTTTCAGAGTATACAGACTTTCCAATGCCTTCTTCGTTTCCAGATTATCCATCACAACAAGAATTGTTACAGTATTTTAATGACTATGTAGATCATTTTCAAATTAGACCTTACATCCAATTCAATAGTCGTGTTTCTAGCGCTTCTTTAACGAATAATCAATGGACCATCACGCTGGAAGATCAAAGAGAGTATCATTTTGATTTGTTAATTGTTTGCAATGGACATCATTGGGATCCAAGAATCCCTAGCTATCCTGGCCATTTTTCTGGAGAAATTCTCCATTCACATTCGTTTAAAAACAATCAAAAATTTTCAGGGAAAAAAGTCTTAGTAGTTGGAGGAGGAAACTCTGCGTGTGATATCGCTGTAGAAATTAGTCGAGTGGCTAAAAAAACCTCTATCAGTATGCGAAGAGGCTATCACTTTATTCCAAAATTCATTATGGGAATGCCTTCTGATACATTTTATTCCAAAACTTTATGGATTCCAAAGCGTATTAGGCTCTTTCTTCAAAAATTAGTATTAAGACTAGTCCAAGGAAAATATGAAAACTATGGGTTACAAACCCCCGATCATGACATTCTAGAAACGCATGCAACGGTTAATTCAGAACTGCTGTATTTCATCAAACATGGAAAAATCAAACCAAAAGTAAACATCCAATCGTTTAAAAATAACCAAGTAGTTTTTGAGGATGGATCTCAAGAAAAATTTGACGCAATTATTTACGCCACGGGCTATAAAATTACTTTTCCTTTTTTTGACACTAAGGTAGTTGACTATGAAAATAACCCTGTGGAATTATATAATTACTGTTTTCATCCCCACATCCAAAATTTAATGTTTGTAGGTTTATTGCAACCCCTGGGATGTATTTGGCCTTTAGCAGATTTACAGGCTCAACAAATCGTACAATTTTTAAATGGAAAATGGAAATTACCTCAAAATCTTGATCAAGCAATTCATCGTCAGTTAACAAATCGTCCCTTTAATTTTATCGATACTCCTCGACATAAATTGGAAGTAGATTTTCATATTTTTTATAAACACTTAGCAAAAGAAATAAAATAATAAATTGAAAAATTGTCGGGATGGCAGGATTTGAACCTGCGACCACACGCACCCCATGCGTGTACGCTACCGGACTGCGCCACATCCCGAACAATCAGAAATTAAGGATTTTTTTAGTTACCACTATTAAAAACTAGGATTTCGGATTTTATTGAAAAATATCTTTCAAATTACCATATTATAGAAATTATCAAGGAGAAAAAATGAGTATTGATTTAATTATTACTATTGTCAAAGTAATCATCCCTATCTCTCTTTTTTTTGTATGGGTGGTTCGATATGAAAATATAGTTCTAGAGTTTAAAAACGACTTTCAATATCCATCTTGGCTTAGAGATTTAACTGGAATTTTAAAATTATCCTGCGCTACTATGATGTTGAGCTCTAGTATCGAACTTCAAGAAATTGGTCTGTTTGGTATTACAGCTTTGATGTCGTTTGCAGTGTTGACCCATTTACGCATTGGTAGCACCCCAAGAAAAATGTTACCATCTATTACACTGTTACTGCTTTCGTTGATGGTATTATATATAGGATAAATCAATGGCTAGATGGTTGCTCGACAATGTCTAGCCATCCTTTTGTCCATTTTAATGGATTTTTTAACTCCTCAAAAGATACTATAATTTTTATCTTTTTATCGCAGACAGCAAACATTTCGACTTGCTGAGTTTTGTTATTGATATTCAAAACTTCGTAATGACGCCAATTATGAATCTTTTGAACTGAAGTCCATTTAGAATTTTTCAAATACTTCATGTGTTTAATGACGAAGTATTTTTTCGATACTTCTTCCTCTAGCTAACTCATCTACAAGCTTATCTAACATTCTCACTTGCTTGGTTAAAGGATTTTGAATCTCTTCAATTCGATATCCACAAATAACTCCCTGAATTAATTCTGCATTCTCATTAAGAGAAGATTGTTCAAAGAATTCTTGAAAAGTTAGTTGATTATCGATAGTGTTTTGAATTGCTTTTTCATTCAATCCCGTTAACCATTGGATAACTTGGTGTAATTCTTGTACGGTTCTACCTTTTTTAGTGACTTTTTCAACATAATGCGGGTAGACGGAAGAAAAGGTCATGACTGCTATACGATCATCTTGAGACAATTTTTGATTCATGAATTAATTTAAGGCATTATTCTTGTTTTTGAAAAAACTGCCAAAGCAGTTCAGAAGCGTTAATGTCATGTCCCCATTCCTTACTAAGCCAAGTATGACCTTCCCCCTCTAAAGAATAGAGCTCGACTTTTTTATTCCCTTCACAATTTGAAGAAACCAAATGTAGTGTATACTCACCATCGCCATTAAAATCAGGTATAGTGGTTTCAGTTTGTGAAGTACATTGATTATGATTTTTCCAAAATAAATGCGCGGCTTCAGCTGAATAACTCCATTCGGCACCATTATATGGTACAATTGTATCCTCCATTCCATGAAAATGAATCACTGATGTTTTTTTCGGTGGATTACACTCATAATATCCAGCCATCGAACCTGTCACGGATCCAATGCTATTAATTTCATTTAACTCACAAGCTAATCGATAGCTCATAAATCCACCAAAGGACATCCCAGATGAAAAAATTTTAGCGCTATCCACATTATAAGTAGTTGTAAAATATTTAATTAAAGCTTGAAAAAATCCGACATCATCAACATTGTTAAAGCTTGGAACAACATTGACATTCCATCCAGTATTTCCAAAAATATCTGTAGTTCCCTGAACATAAACCACAATAAATCTTTCTTCATCAGCTATCTGATCAAAGCCAGAGTATTGTCTGATAAGGGAGGCTCTTCCAGTATAGCCATGCAAAACAAATAACAAAGGCAGGGATTCAGTGGCATAATTAAAATTAGGAGGAGTATGAACGATAAAACTTCTATTAAAACCTCCAAAAGGTGTTGCAAAAGATGCCGTTTGATTGTTGTAGGTTGAGATTAGTTCGACGGACAACTCAGGAATCGTTTGGTTGCCTCCTCCATTAAACCCTCCATTACTATTATTACTATTATTAGTTAATATATCTTCAGGGCTGACATCTGATGAACATTGAATAATCAAAAGGGAGAGAAAAAATATTTTAAAAATATTATTCATACTCAAAGTCGGGGTGGCAGGATTTGAACCTGCGACCCCCTGCTCCCAAAGCAGGTGCGCTAACCGGACTACGCTACACCCCGAATTTTTGGGTGACTGATCGGACTTGAACCGACGACCAATCGAACCACAATCGATGGCTCTACCAACTGAGCTACAGTCACCATAAGCTTATAAAATAAGCTTGAAAACTTATTATACTTTAGCTATTAACACAAGTATAGTTAAATTTTAAAATATTTTGTAAATGACCACAATAAACAAATATCTTTTGCGCGAATCTTTGATTCCATTTATACTTTCTTTGCTGACCATAACGCTTGTTCTTTTTTTACAATTTTTAATTCGTTCTTTTGATCGTTTTTTAGGTAAGGGACTTGATTTTAGTATTATTGTAGAATATTTATTTTTGAACTTGTCATGGATTATTGCTCTTTCTGTTCCTATGTCACTCCTGTTGTCGAGTGTAATGACATATGGAAGAATGTCTGAACAAAATGAAATTACTGCATTAAAATCTGCAGGTATTGATTTTTGGAGCTTAATCCGTCCAAGCTTGTACTTTGGCACATTGGTTGGTCTCCTTTTATGCCTTTTTAATAATTTTCTTTTACCAGAAATGAATTTTAAGGCTAGACTTCTTGCAAAAGATATTTATCAAAAAAAACCAGAACTCATTATAGAGCCGGGATATTTTTTTGATATGATTCCAGGCTACACAATGATTGCATCTAATATTGAAGACAATTCATTTTCAGAAGTCAAAATCTTTAGTAAAAATAATAATGAATATCAGACAACAATTTATGCTAATACTGGCAATCTGATCAGCAAAGATAACCTAATCACCATTAATCTTTTCAATGGAGAAATGCATGAAATTGGATTAAAAGATTTTAATTATTATCGCAGAATCAAGTTTAAAGAACATCAAATGGTGATGACGTTGGACAATTTAATGCTTGATAGAAACAATACGGGAACTAGAAGTGATAGAGAAATGACCGTTTCTATGATGAAGAATCAGATTGAAAACTACCATTTCTTAATCAATCAATCATTCGAGAGAATCAATCAACTAAAGATTGATTCAAAAAATTCAATTGTTGATAAGAATAGCTTGAATCGTTTAATTGAAAACCTAGAATCCAATTCAAAAACAAATGAGCTTATTAATGAAAATTCAATCATTCTTCAATTGAAAAATGAAAAAAGCTTAATCAATAATTATGAAAAAAATGTTAATCAATTTGGTGTTGAGATTCATAAGAAGTTCTCTTTGGCAGTTGCGTGCTTACTATTTGTTCTGGTAGGCTCCCCTCTTGGAATAATGATTAAAAAAGGTGGGATTTCTATCGCAGCTGGGTTAAGTATCGCATTCTTTTTAGTATACTATATCTTACTAATATGGGGAGAACAGATGGCTGATAGAGGTTTGATGAGTCCAGCACTAGGAATGTGGACTCCAAATATTTTTTTAGCAATAAGCGGTTGGATAATAATCAATAAATCGCAAAGCAATTAATTTTTGGGTGCATTTGAAGGAAAGAAAATTTCTTTTTCTTTATTCTTCGTTCTAGAATTAGGCAGCTGTTTTGTTTCTGAATCAATTTCTACTTCTAAGACACCCTTAGGTCTTTCAAATGGTTCCGGAGCTATGTTCAATATCTTATGAGCTTCTCGCATAAAGATTGCCCAAGCTGGTAAAGCTGCAACGCCACCTGCTTGCCCTTTCCCTAAACTTATTGGGTACTGATCAATTCCATACCAAACACCCGCGGTAATTGATGGAGTATAGCCTACAAACCAAGCATCACTCCAATTCTGAGTTGTACCAGTTTTACCTGCAGCTGGATGTCTAAATCGATGTCTCCAACGAGCACTTCCAGCCGTACCATTATCAAGGACTGATTGAAGTAAATTTGTCATAACATACGCAGTTTCTGGACTGAGCACTTCTTTTTGAACAGTTTTAAATTCTTTAATAATTTGACCATATTTATTCTCAATTCTGGTAATTGCAATCGGAGTGGAATAAATTCCTTTATTACCAAAAATAGCATAAGATGAAACTATTTCCATTGGGATGACTTCTGAAGTCCCTAAAGCGATCGCATCGACTGCTCGAATCGGCGTAGAAATTTGCATTTTTTGTGCAATAGACTTGACCTGAGAAGGTGGAACTAATTCTTGAACTAATCTAACCGATATAAGATTTAAAGATTGTCTTAAACCATCCCTAAGAGTGGTTAGGCCTCCCGTACTGTTATCATAGTTTTTAGGGCTCCATTTTTCTCTCTCTCCCTGTGCATTGATTCGATACAAAGAAACGGGTTGATTTAAAAGTTGAGTTGTGACAGGATAATTATTATCAATAGCCGCTGTATAAATGTAAGGCTTAAAAACTGATCCCGGCTGTCTCATAGCTTGTGTAGAGCGGTTATATTGATCTAAATAATCTGATCGTCCACCAATCATAGCTAAGATCTCACCCGTTTTAGTGTCAATAGCTATAAAAGCACATTGAATTAATAAAGACTTTTGGAGCTCTTCATATAAAACTTTTTCTCCTTTGAGCATTGTTTTAACAGAATCTTCAGGAAAAATTCCCAAATAGGCTAGTTTAGAAAACTGATCATAATCTAGGAATAGCTGATCATTAAAAGTATCTTGATTCTTTTTCAACGTAGTCATCACTGCATCTTCAGCAATTTTTTGCAATCGATAATCAAGGGTAGTATAAATTTTTAAACCATCTTCATAGATGTTAATTCCTAATTCATCATCTATTTTCTCTAAAGTTCTTCTAACATGTTCAGTAAAATATGGCGCCTTACCTTTAGGAATTTCTTTGAAAATATTGTCAGGAATAACCATGTTTTCATTCATGTATTCATCATACGAAATAAAATCTTGATTATACATTAGCTTTAAAACAATAGATCTCCTCTCAATAGCTTTGTTAAGATTACGTAATGGAGAGTAATTTGCTGGAGAGGGCAAAAGTCCCACTAACATTGCAGATTCTCCGATGGAAAGCTCAGATGCTTTTTTGTTAAAAAATCTTTTAGCTGCTGACTCTACCCCATAAGTTCCATGACCAAAGTGCACAGTATTTAAATACATCTCTAAGATTTCTTCTTTGGTATAGGTTCTTTCAATTTGAACAGCAGTGATCATTTCTTTTAATTTTCTAGAAATACTATCTTTGAAACCAATTTCTTTGTAGAGATTTCTTGCAAGCTGTTGGGAAATTGTACTAAAACCTTGTCTAAATTGCATAGACGAAAGATTAACAACTACAGCCCGAGCAAAACTTTGTAAATCAACACCCCAGTGCTTATAAAATCTTTTATCTTCAGAAGCAATGGTAGCATTTTTCATGTGCTCTGGAATTTCTTCAATATCTATAAAAACTCTCTTCTGAATAAAAAATTCTCCAATAATTTCCCCGTTTCTATCATATAAAGTAGAAAGCATAGCTGGATCAAAAGTTTCCAGCCTTTCTAATGAAGGAAGATCTCTTGATAAATAAAAAACTATGCTAATGCCAAAAAGAATAAAGATTGATATGATTTTTAGATATGATCGAAAATAATTAATCATGTTTTTTTGGAGAAATCATATTTTTTGGTTGTACAATTTTATCAAAATCTTGTTCCGATAAATAGTTCAACTGCTTCGCACTTTCTTTTAAAGTTAAATTTTCCGCTAGCGCTTTTTTTGCAATTTCTGCAGATTTCTCATACCCAATTACTGGCGCTAATGAAGTAACTAACATTAAAGATTTTTCCAAGTTTTCTTTGATTTTATCCTCATTTGCTTTTAAATCCTTTAGAGCATTCTCAGCAAAAGATTTTGATACATCTGACAAAAGAGAAATTGACTCCTGAATAACAAACGCTATAATTGGTCTATAAGTATTTAATTCAAAATTTCCGTTAACCCCAGCATAATTAATTGTAACATCATTCCCTAAGATTTGAGCGTAAACCATATTGACAGATTCACATTGAGTTGGATTTACTTTACCTGGCATAATAGAGCTTCCAGGCTCATTTGATGGCAAAATTAATTCACCAATTCCAGCCATTGGTCCACTGGCTAGCCATCTAATGTCGTTAGCTATTTTATTTAAGGAACCAGCACATATCTTGACTGCAGAAGAGAGATTTGATAAAGCATTTTGAGATGAAAGAAGTTCAAATTTATTTTTTCCTACCTCAAAATCTAAACCGATCTCCTCTGAAATAAAGCTGATCGCAATTTCATCAAATCCTTCAAGAGTGTTCACTCCTGTCCCGACAGCAGTCCCGCCTAAAGGTAAAGATAAACATTCTTTAATCGCTCTTTTGATACGATTGATATCATTTAAGATCATTGAATGATATCCTGAAAATTCTTGTCCAAGTGTAATAGGTGTTGCATCCATTAAATGAGTCCTTCCAACTTTGACAATCTTTGAAAAATCTTTAGATTTTTTTAAAAGAGTTTTTTCTAATAATTCCAATGAAGGAAGTAAGTGGTCTTCACAAGACACAACAGCTCCAACTAAAGTCGCTGTTGGAAAGGTATCGTTAGTTGATTGTGACATATTCACATGATCATTGGGATGAACATATTGGTAATCGCCTAATTTTCCACCTAAAAGTAAATTTGCTTTATTAGCAATCACCTCATTTAGATTCATATTAGTTTGTGTGCCGCTACCAGTTTGAAACACTGTAATTGGAAATTGATCAAGATATTTCTCGGGATGTTCTAATATGTCATCGCAAGACATTATGATAGCATCTGCAATATTTTTATCAATTCGTTTTTGTGCGTAATTAGCTTTGGCGCAAGCTTTTTTAATAACGACATAAGGAAGAACTAAATTAAAATCAAAAGGCCAACCTAATTGAAAGTTTTCGATTGCTCTTTGAGTTTGAGCACCAAACAGTGCATCTGAAGGAATTTCAACATAACCTATTGAATCTTTTTCTTTTCTTGTCTTGGACATTATTCTACTTCCCAGGTGTCTCCAGCATTCAAAAGATCGCTTAAAGATTTTTCACTCTGATGTTTGGCTTGGGACATCTGCGCTACCATCAAATCATCATAAGTTGGTCTTTCTTTACAATATAATACTCCAATTGGTTCTGGGAAAGTATCACTTGAAGTAAAATTTGATAACATATCACCAATAAATCTATCGCCTTCGTCATGAATAAGAATATCATTCAAAGAAAATTCTTTCCCAATTTCAACGACGCGCGGAGTGGTTCCATCCAACATAATGCCTTTATTGGAATCAGCGCCAAAAATCATTGGCTTTCCATGCTCAACTGATAGAACACGATCAGATTTAGTAGTTTTATCAGTTAATTCAGAAAATGCTCCATCATTGAAAATATTGCAATTTTGATAAATTTCAATAAATGATGTTCCTTGATGTTCGCTAGCTCTTTTAATCATGTTTTGTAAATGAATCAATTCTCTATCAATAGTTTTTGCAACAAAGGATGCTTCTGCTCCAAGAGCTAATTTGCTTGGATTAAAGGGATAATCTAGAGAACCCATTGGAGTTGAATAAGTAATTTTACCCTGTTCAGAAGTTGGAGAGTATTGACCTTTAGTGAGCCCATAAATCCTATTATTAAACAACATTACATTTAGATTAATATTTCTTCGAAGTAAGTGGATCATATGATTCCCGCCAATTGAAAATCCATCTCCATCTCCAGTAACCAACCAAACAGATAGATCAGGATTAGTAATTTTTAATCCACTAGCAATAGTTGGAGCTCTTCCATGAATAGTATGAAAACCATAGGTATTCATATAGTATGGGAAACGACTTGAACAGCCAATACCAGAAATAAAAACTACTTTTTCTTTCTCTGTAGTAATCTCAGGGAAAATCTTTTGTGTTTGAGCCAAAATCGCATAGTCTCCACAACCGGGACACCATCGAACGGCCTGATCTGACTCAAAATCGGATTTTTTCAACATAATATTTTCACTCATTCATCAACTCTTCTGCTTTTTTGACTATTGATGATGCACCGATTGGTTTACCTTTCATTTGATTCAACCCAATCGCATCAACTAAATATTCACTTCTTATAATCTTTCTAAGTTGGCCAGAATTCACTTCAGGAATCAATACCTTTTGATAATTGGAAATAATTCCACCCAAGTCTGAAGGTAATGGGTTAATCCATCTTATAGATGCATGACCAACCTTTGCATTTTTTTCAAGTAATGTTTCAGTTGCTGATCGACAAGCTCCATGAGTACTCCCCCAACTAAGAATTAATAAATCGCCCTTTTCTTCTCCGAAAATTTTTGTTTCGGGTATTTCATTAGTTATCTTTTGGATTTTTTTGGCTCTCAAATCAATCATCAATTCATGGTTATCAGAATCATAGCTAACATTACCTGAAATATTTTCTTTCTCAAGTCCGCCAATACGGTGTTCTAGCCCCTTAGTCCCTGGGATTGCCCATGGCCTTGCAAGAGTGTTTTCATCTCTTTGAAATGGTTTAAACTTTTCTCCGTTAGAACTTTCTTTTGCAAAAGAAGTTTTGAATTCTGGCAAATCGTCTGGATTAGGAATTAGCCAAGGTTCAGAACCATTGACCAAATACCCATCCGTTAATAAAATGACTGGAGTCATATACTTGACAGCAACCCTACAAGCTTCGTAGGCTGCAAAATAACAATCTCCTGGGGTTGTTGCTGATAACACTGGGATTGGAGCTTCCCCATTTCTACCATACATCGCCTGCAGAAGATCAGACTGTTCAGTTTTCGTTGGAAGACCAGTGCTAGGGCCTCCTCTTTGAACATTAATAATAACAAGAGGAAGTTCGGTCATTACAGCAAGACCTAAAAATTCAGTTTTTAAGGCGATACCTGGCCCAGATGAAGCTGTCACGCCCAATGCCCCTCCATACGAAGCACCTAAGGCAGCACCAATACCAGCTATCTCGTCTTCTGCTTGATAGGTTTTGATTCCAAAACTTTTCCAGTTTGACAAAGTATGCAATAAATTACTTGCCGGAGTAATAGGATAACCCGCAAATGTCATTGGAAGACCGCTCTTTTGAGAGGCTGTTAATAGCCCTAAACAAGAAGCTAAAGTTCCATTCATATTTCGATATTTGCCTTTTGGTAATTGTGCTTTTTCTACAACATATTTAGTAGTAAAAATTTCAGCTGTTTCTCCATAGTTATATCCAGAATTTAGAGCTCGAACATTGGCTTCAATGATTTCAGGTTTTGATTTAAATTTTTTATTCAACCAATCAACTGTTGGTTCTAATGGACGATCATACATCCAAAACAAGACACCTAAAGCACATAGATTTTTTGTTCGATCGACAATTTTAGGTGATAACTCCAAATCTGAACACGCTTCTGTAACTAACTTACTCATTTCAATGAA
>Ga0255760_10000694_pt1 | contig 33500 bp, 28 predicted proteins | sample 071ome_25_FD_179960 | JGI IMG/M metagenome (GOLD analysis project Ga0255760, IMG submission 179960) | Coastal salt marsh microbial communities from the Groves Creek Marsh, Skidaway Island, Georgia - 071410BT metaG (version 2) | ecosystem: Environmental > Aquatic > Marine > Intertidal zone >...
TCGAGCCGATGGCGGCCTCGGCGACCCACGAGGTCGTGACCCCGGCCGTCGCTGAGACCGTGCAGTCGATGATGGTCGACGTCATCTGCGCCGGCACCGGGTCGAGGGCTCGAGTCGATTCGTTCAATGTCGCTGGGAAGACCGGTACGGGTTTGAAGGCTCAACCGAACGGTGGTTACCTCGACGAGAACGGTCGCTACGCCTATTACTCGAGTTTCGTCGGTTTCTTCCCCGCCGAGAACCCGCAGATCACGGTGCTGATCAGCATCGACGAACCGCCAGCCGGAACGATCAACCGCTTCGGAGGCACCGCCGCTGCGCCGGTGTTCTCACGGCTCGTTCCGACCGTCGCCCACGAGCTCGGCATGCAGCCGCCCGACACCCCGCCGACCTGCGAGCAGGCGTGATCGCCATGGCGACCGGTCTCGCTCTCGACGCGGTCGCGGGGCGAATCCCGTCCCGATTGCTGCTCGCTGTGGAGACGTCGGGTCTCGCGCTCGACGCCGCTGAGGTGGTGGTCTCCGACGTCCATCACGACTCACGGGAGGTCACATCCGGCTCGTTGTTCGCCTGCTTGGTCGGCGCCCGCCATGACGGGCACGACCACGCGGCGGAGGCGGTTGACCGCGGCGCGGTCGCGCTGCTCGTCGAGCGACCCCTTGAACTCGAGGTTCCCCAGATCGTGGTGACCGATACGCGCGAGGCGATGGCCCACATCGCGGTCGCGGTCCACGGGGATCCGGCGACGAAGCTGCTCATGGTGGGTATCACCGGCACGAACGGCAAGACCACCGTCGCTCAACTCCTCGGTCAGGTGCTCTCGGCTGCCGGACATGACGTCGAGGTGTTCGGCACGCTGAGCGGGCCTCGAACCACCCCCGAAGCCTCCGACCTCCAGCGGGGTCTTGCCCGATCGGTGGTCGACGGTCGAACGGCGGTGGTGATGGAGGTCTCCTCCCACGCGCTGGTCCTCGACCGCGTCACCGGGGTCCGGTTCGACCTTGCCGTGTTCACCAATCTCGGACGAGATCACCTCGACCTCCACGACACGACCGAGGAATACTTCCGCGCCAAGGCTCGGCTGTTCTCCACCGACTTCTGCGAACGCGCGTTGGTGAACGCCGACGACATCCACGGACGCCTGCTCATCGACGGTGCTGAGGTGCCGACACAGGCCTACGCGCTGGCCGAGGCCACCGAGGTGGAGCTCGGTGTTACCTCGCTGTCGTTCTCGTGGAGGGGGCATCAGGTCAGCCTCCCGATGGGGGGAGCGGTCAACGTGCACAACGCGCTGGCAGTGCTTGACTCGGCGGTGCTCCTCGGCGTCGATGAGTCCTCAGCGGTCGCCGCGCTCGGTCGATGCGCGCCGGTGCCCGGCCGGTTCGAGCCAGTGACTTCGTCGGATCCGACCGCTCCTCTCGTCGTGGTCGACTACGCCCATACACCCGAGGCCCTCGAGCGTCTGATCCAAGGCGCGAGGGAGGCCGCTCCGACCGCTCGCTGCACGGTCGTCATCGGATGTGGAGGGGAGCGCGACCGGGAGAAGCGTCCCGAGATGGGTCGTGCCGCCCTCGCCGCCGACCGCGCCGTGCTGACCTCGGACAACCCGCGGGGTGAACGCCCCGAGAAGATCCTGTCGGACATGCTCTCGGGTATGTCGGAAGCCGAGCGAGGCACCGTGCTCGTCGAGGTGGACCGCGAGGCCGCCATCCGCCGCGCCATCGTCGAGGCCGGCGCTGGAGAGATCGTGCTGATCGCTGGCAAGGGACATGAGACGACCCAGGAGGGGGCGGACGGCCTCAGGCACTTCGACGACCGAGAGATCGCCCGCGCCGCGCTCGGGGTCGACCGATGATCGCGATCATGATTGCCGGGGCGGTGTCGGCCCTCGTGTCGCTTCTCGGCACACGATTCCTGATCGTGTACTTCCAGGCGCGCGGACAGGGTCAGCCGATCCTCGTGGAGGATGACCGGACGCTCGGTCTCGAGCACCACATGCCGAAGCAAGGCACACCGACGATGGGTGGTCTCGCCATCATCGGCGCGGCGCTCATCGGCTGGATCGTCGCCCACGTCCGCGATCTCCCCTTCTCCGATCAAGCGATGATCGTGTGGGTCGGGGTCTTGGCGATGGCCGCGATGGGTTTCGCCGACGACTGGATCAAGGTTCGCAAGCGCCACAACCGCGGCATCTTCTGGAAGCAGAAGAACTACCTCACCATGCTGATGAGTTTCGGTATGGCGTGGTGGTTGGTCGCCTCCACTGGCATCTCTGAGACCATCAGCCTGACTCGGGCTGGTGATCTCGGCTTCGACGTTCCCCAGTTCGTGTGGATCCTGTGGGCGGGCCTACTCATCTGGGCGACCACGAACGCGGTGAACGTGACCGACGGACTCGACGGACTCGCCGGCGGCTCGGCCCTCATGGGTTTCGGGGCGTTCACCATCATTGGCTACTGGGCCTTCAGGAACCCCGACATCTACGAGGTGGTCAACCCACTCGACATGGGAGTGCTCGCCGCCGCCTTCGCAGGCGCATGTCTCGGCTTTCTCTGGTGGAACGCGGCTCCCGCACGGATCTTCATGGGCGATGTCGGGGCTCTCGGTATCGGTTCGGCCCTCGCCTTCTCGGCGCTGACCATGAATACCCACCTCCTGCTCGTTCTCATCTGCGGGATCAACGTTGTCGAGGCAGGTTCTGTCGCGGTGCAGATGGCGGTCTTCAAGGCCTCAGGACGTCGTCGCCGACTCTTCCGAATGTCGCCGATCCATCACCACTTCGAACTCGGAGGTTGGCCCGAGACCACCGTGATCATTCGCTTCTGGCTGCTCGCCGCCGTCTCGGTCGCCTCGGCGCTCGCGATCTTCATCGGTGACTTCACGAGGATCGCGGCCCGATGACGATCACGTCGCTCGTGCACGGACTCGGGATCGCTGGAGCGGCCACCGCTCGCGCGATGCAGCGCCTCGGTCACCGAGTCGTCGTGACCGACGACGTGATCGACGACGCAAAGGTCGCGGAGGCCGCCCGGCTCGGTCTCGAGATCGAGCAGCCACCCACCAACCTCGATCAGTTCGTCCGCTCGTTCGATCTGATCTCTCCGGCCCCGGGCGTAGCGGAGTCGCATCCGCTGATCCGAGCCGCGCGATCAGCGGATCGGCGCATCGCCAGCGAGATCGAACTGGCCTGGATGTGGGAGCGGGAGCGAACCGGAGGCGCGCGCCCGATGGTGGCGGTCACCGGCACTGACGGCAAGACGACCACGGTCTCGATGGTCGCGGCGATGCTCGAATCGGCGGGCCGTCGCACGGTTGCCTGCGGAAACACCGATACTCCGCTCCTCGATGCCCTCGAGATGGATGTCGACGTGTACGTGGTGGAGTGCTCAAGCTTCCGGCTCGCCTTCACCGAGGAGTTCCACGCCGAAGCCGCGATCTGGCTCAACCTCGCTCCTGATCACCTCAACTGGCACGACTCAATGGCGACCTACGAGGCCGCGAAGGCGAAGATCTTTCATCAGCAGACGCCCGGGGATGTCTCGATCGGCAACATCGACGATCCGATCGTCAGGCGTCATCTCGCCGGTTCGCCGGGACGGAAGGTGTCGGTGGGAGAGGGCGGCGATTACCGCTGCATCGATGGCGATCTGGTGTGCCCCGCCGGGGTCATCATCGGAGCACGGGAGATGCGCCGCAGCCTTCCCCACGACATCTCGAACGGTCTCGCGGCGGCCGCCTCGGTGCTCGAGACGGGTCTCGCCACCGTCGATGAGGTGGCCGGTGCGCTCGCCGCCTTCGAAGCCCCCGCCCATCGGATCTCGCTCGTTGGGCGAGTTGACGGCATCGAGTGCTTCAACGATTCGAAGGCGACCACCCCGCACGCCGCCCTCGCTGCCATCCGCTCCTTTCCGAGCATCGTGCTGATCGCTGGGGGTCGCAACAAAGACCTCGATCTCAGCGTGCTGGCCGAAGCCCGCGATCACATCCGCGGGGTCATCGCGATCGGTGAGGCCGCAGCGGAGATCGAAGCGGTGTTCGCGCCCGGTGTACCGGTGCGACACGCGGGGTCGATGGAGTCCGCGGTGCGCGCGGCGATTGAGGAGGCGTCCAATGGCGATGTCGTCCTTCTCTCGCCGGCCTGCGCGAGTTTCGATTGGTATCCGGCCGGTGGGTACGCCGCTCGGGGGGAGCACTTCGCTCGCGTGGTCGATGACCTCGCTCGGGCGGGTGTGATGGTGAAGGGAGCATGACATGGGTCTCGCGCTGATCAGGGGGGACGATCTCGCCCGGCGCCGCCGAGCGGCGGTCGAGAAGGGACGTGAGAGCGGTCGAGGGAGCCGACGCCATCAAGACTCGCGCGGCCGCGAGGGCCTTGCGGGCGCCTTGCGACGGGAGCAGCTCGATACCGCGCCGCTCTCGTACTACGCGATCATGGTCGTGGTCGCCGTGCTCGTCCTCCTCGGGTTGGTGATGCTCCTGTCGGCTTCGGCGGCCAAGAACGTCGGAGGGGACGCCTCGCCCTACTCGATGGTCCTGAGGCAGTTGATGTGGACGGCGCTCGGGATCCTCGGAATGCTTCTCGCGATGCGTGTGCCGTATCGCTCGATCAGGCCGGTCGCGCTTCCGGCGGCAATCCTCGGGTTCGCGATGATGGGCCTCCCGTTCGTCGATGGGGTCGGCAAGGAGGTCAACGACGCGCGGTCGTGGGTGAACCTCGGGCCGATCGGGTTCCAGCCTTCGGAGATGCTGAAGATCCTCGTGATCGTCCTGGCCGCCGACATGGTGGCCCGCCGTGAGCGTTCCGTCGGCGACTGGAGGGTGATGGCGGTCCCGGTCGCGGGACTCGGCGGGCTCGCCTCTGCCGCCTGTATGGCCCAGGGTGACGTCGGCTCCGCCGTCGTGCTCATGGCCGTGGTGATGACGATGCTGCTGTTCTCTGGGGCCCCGTTGCGGCATATCGGGGCGATCGCGGGAGCCAGTGGTTTCGTGCTCCTCCTCGTCGTCATGGCTACGCCGCGGCGTTTCAACCGGTTCGTCGCCTTCCTCGACGTCGAGGGCAACAAGGACTACCTCGCGTACCAGTCCTGGCAGGGCCTGCTGTCGATCGCCAACGGAGGTCTGACCGGCTCGGGTATCGGGGGGAGTCGGTCGAAACTCGGCTACCTCCCGCTCGCGCACAGTGACTTCATCTTCGCGATCGTCGCCGACGAGCTCGGCATCGTCGGATCGGTCGCCGTCATCGGTGGGTTCGGAATGCTCGTTTGGTTTGGGATCCAGGCCGCTCTGGCGGCTCCTGATCGATTCGGGCAGATGCTCGCCGCCGGAATCGCCTCGTGGTTCGGTCTGCAAACCCTCGTGAACGTCGGCGGAGTCGTGGCGATCATGCCGGTCACGGGCATCACCCTCCCGTTCTTCTCATACGGTGGCTCGTCGATGTCGACCTCGCTGGTCGCCGCCGGCTTGCTGCTCAATGTCGCCCGTCGAGGCGTTTCCGAACGCTCGGAGGCCCCGGCACCCGGACGTCGTCGCACCTCGAAGGCCCGCTGAGGTCCGGGCGCGTCGTGGCCGGGATCCGACTGCTGGTCGCCGGGGGTGGCACCGCCGGGCACGTTCTGCCCGCGATCTCGGTGCTCGAAGCCGCGATGGCCAGTGGGTATCGGGCCGAGGAACTGCACTACGTCGGGTCCACCCGTGGGGTGGAGCAGGAGATGGTCCCGCCGCTCGGCGTGCCGTTCACCCTGCTGCGCGTCGTCGGGTTGCAGCGCCGACTCACCGCTTCCAACCTGCTCTTCGCGCCCCTCATGGTGGCGGCGGTCCTCTCCTCACTCGTTCTGCTTCGGCGCCGTCGACCGGCGGTCGTCGTGTCGGTCGGTGGTTATGCGAGTCTCCCTCCGGTCCTCGCCGCTCGGCTGCTTCGAATTCCGGTCGTCGTCGTGAGCTACGACCGGCGTCCCGGTCGTGCGAGCGCACTCAGCGCCCGGTTCGCAGCCGCGTCCGCTGTCGCGTTCCCCGATTCCGCGCTCCCGCGGGCGACGTTCACCGGCGCCCCGTTGCGCAGAGCCATCCTCACCGCCGATCGGGTGGGAGGTCGAGTGACGGCTCGGTCAAGGCTGGGCATCGACGACGACCGATTCCTCGTGGTCGCCCTCGGAGGCTCCCTCGGTTCGGCCGCTTTGAACGCCGCCGTCATCCGGCTGGTGGAGGACCGCATCGCTGATCGGGGGCTCGCGGTCATCCATCTCGCTGGCCGTCGATTCGTCGACGGGCTACCGGACGCGCTCGACGGTTCTACCGGAATCCTCTACGCGCCCTCGGGATTCAGCGACGAAATGGCGACGCTCTACGAGGCAGCCGATGTGGTCATTGGTCGTGGGGGTGCCAGCACGGTGCACGAGGTCGCCGCTGTCGGTGTCCCGTCGGTGCTCGTGCCGTGGGACGGAGCCGCCGAGGACCACCAGCGAGAGAACGTGCGTTGGCTCGCCGAGAGTGGAGGAGCGGTCGCGCTCTCGGAGATGGAACTCGGCGGACTCGGCTCGCTCGTCGATGAGCTCCGCGCCGACCGAGCCCGTCTCGACGACCTCGCGCGGCGAGCACGCGAGTTGGGTGAGGTCAGTCGGTCGGGACGCCTGTCGAAACTGATCGACGCGGTGGCGGATGGTGACACCTAACGTGACCGAGGTGAGCCCACAGCGCCTGCCGACGGTGATCCCCGACCTCTCGGAGCGGCGTCGGATTCACGTCGTCGGTGTCGGCGGGCCCGGGATGAGCGCGGTGGCGATCGCGCTCGCTGGCATGGGGCACGACGTATCGGGCAGTGACATCCGCGAGCGGCAGGTGCTCGAGCGACTTCGGGCCGCTGGAGTTCGCGTTCATATCGGCCACGACCGCCGCCACGTGCACGACTGCGATGTGGTCACCGCCTCCACGGCGATCCCCGTCGATCTCAACGAATTGGACGAGGCGCGAAAGCGCGGGATCTCGGTGACGTCTCGAGCCGGAATACTCGCGGCGATCTGCGCGAGGACGGGTGCGCTCGCGGTGGCCGGGACTCACGGAAAGACGACCACGTCCTCGATGCTCATGCTCATGCTCGCCGCCGGCGACCTGCGACCAGGGTTCATCATCGGTGGCGACGTGGCTGATGTCGGCACTGGAGCGGAGTGGACCGGCTCGGACTGGTTTGTCGTCGAGGCCGACGAGAGCGACGGTACCCACAGCCACCTCCCCCTGGTTGGCACCGTCCTGACCAACATCGATCGCGATCATCTCGACCATTTCGGTTCCTTCGCGGCCTTAGTGGAGAGCTTCTCGGAGTATCTGGATCGTGTGGAGGGGCCGCGGGTGGTCTGTCTCGATGACCCGGTCGCCGGGCCGCTTGCCCGTCGACCTGACTGCGTCTCCTACGGGCTCGACCCCGAGGCGCGTTACCGCGTCGTCGACGTGGTCGCGGCCGATGGGCGACAGGATTTCGCCGTGGAGCACCCCGGTGGTCGAACCGAGGTTCGCCTGCCGCTCCGTGGAATTCACAACGCGGTGAACGCGACGGGGGCGTTCGCCCTCGCGGTGGAGATCGGCGTCGATCCTGATGTGGCGGCCCGCGCTCTCGGTGCCTTCGGCGGCGTTGCTCGCCGGTTCGATATTCGAGCGGTTGACAACGGAGCCACCTTTGTCGACGACTACGCCCACCTCCCCGCCGAGATCGCCGCCGTCCTCGCCGCGGCGCGTCACTCGGGTGATGGTTGGAAGCGGGTGATCGCGGTGTTCCAGCCGAATCGGTTCAACCGGATGTCGGAGATCTGGCGCGACTACGCCCACTGCTTCGCAGAGGCCGACCTCGTGGTGTTGACCGACATCTACGCCTCTGGCACGACGCCGATTCCCGGGGTCACCGGCAAACTCGTGGTCAACGCCGTCACTGAGGCCGACCCGACGAGACGAGTGGTGTGGATGCGTCAACGCGAGGACCTGGTTCGTTTTCTCGCTTCGGAGGTGGGGGAGGGGGACGTGTGCATCTCGATGGGCTGTGGCGATATCGCCTCTCTTCCCGATGAGATCGTCGAAGCCCGGGTGCGCAGCGGGCGGGGTTCCGCGGCGTGAAGGACCGAGGTTCGCTCGCCCTCGCGCTCGAGGCTGTCGCGGGAGTGGCGGTCGAGCGAGATCGCCCTCTCGGCGAGCTGACCACCTATCGCATCGGGGGCTCGGCCGCCCTTACCGTCAGCGTTGGCGAGCGCACAGCACTCGTCGAGGTGGGACGGATACTTGCCGCGGCTGATGTGGCGACGGTCGTCCTCGGGAGGGGATCCAATGTCTTGGTCGCCGACACGGGTTTCAACGGTGTCGTTCTCCGGCTGGTTGGCGACTTCGAGGCGATCGCGATTCCGTCGGTCGTCGACGCTCGTGTGATTGAGGTGACCGCCGGCTCCGCGGCGCCGCTTCCTGTGGTGGCGCGACGTACGGCTGCCGCCGGACTCGGCGGCTTCGAGTGGGCGGTCGGTGTGCCGGGCACGATCGGTGGCGCGGTGCGGATGAACGCCGGTGGGCATGGTTCCGATATGGCGGCATCCATCGCTCGGGCGACGATCCTCAGGCTCGGTGGGGCATCGCGACGCGTAGAGGTCGCCGACCTCGGTTTCGGATTTCGAAGTTCGGGCATCGCGCCGGAGGACGTTGTGCTCGACGCCACACTCGTGTTGCGTCCGCGCGAGGCCGAACAGGCAGAGGCTGAGATCGACGAGATCGTTCGCTGGCGTCGTGAGCACCAGCCGGGCGGGCAGAACTGTGGTTCCGTCTTTGTCAATCCGGTGCCGGGGGAGATCTCGGCGGGAGCTCTCATCGATGGGCTCGGCCTACGTGGACTTCGGGACGGAACCGCTGCGGTGTCGGAGAAGCACGCGAATTTCATTCTCTCTGAACCGGGTGGCGCCGCGTCCGACGTGGTCCGCCTGATGAGCCGTATCCGCGCGGAGGTTCTGGATCGCACCGGTCACGACCTGCGTTCGGAGGTGCGCCTGCTCGGCTTCGACGTCGAGGTCGCTGCGGCTGCCGGTGCCCGACCTGCTACCTCGGCTGGTCACTAGGTTTCGCTCATGGCCGATCGGGACTCCGAACAGCCCTCCGGGTTGCGGCGTGTGCTTTCCATCGTGGATGACGATGGCCCCGATTCGGTCTACCTCGACGGCGATCTCGACCCGGGCGGGGCTCGTCACCGGGTGGTAATCGTGGACGACGCCGGTGGCGGCCAGCCTCGAGCGACGCGGTCAGCCGCCGAGACTCGTCTGAGGGCCCGGCGGATCGCGGTCAATCGTCAAGCAGGCCGCCGTCGGCTTCGTCGACTGCTGGTGGTGGTCGCCCTTCTCCTCGTCGCGGTCGGCGTGCTCGCCTCGCTCGGCTCCTCCTCGTTCGGGGTGCGTGAAGCCAATGTGCGCGTGTCGGGCAACGTGTACACCGACCAGATCGCGCTTCGGGCGGCGATCGACTCGGTCATCGGCACTCCGGTCATCCTCGTTGACACCGACGAGCTTGAGGTCGAGATCGAGGCGATCCCTTGGGTCGACGAGGCCACCGTTCGCACCGACCTGCCCTATGGACTGGTGATCGAGATCTCCGAGCGAGAGCCGGTGCTCTCCTATCCGGGCCCCGATGACCTGTTTCGCGTGCTCGACGGCGAGGGTCGGGTGCTCGATGTGATCGACGGGTGGCCCTTTGAGTACCTCCTCCTCGTTGGCGTGGAGCCTCCGGCGCTCGCCGCGGGAGAGTTCGCGCCCCCCGGCTATGTCGGCGCGGCCACGCTCGGACGCACCTTGACCGGCTCGATCCTCGATCGGGTCGCCCTCATCCAGGTCGATGAGGCGGGAAATGATCTCGTGGTCGTGCTCGACGACGATACGGAGATCCGATTCGGAGCCGCTCGGGATCTCTTCGCCAAGCTCGTTCGGCTTGAGACGGTGTACGCATCGGGGGCGGCGTCCTCGGCCGTGGTGATCGACGTATCCACGGACGAGGTGACGATCCGCTGACCTGCGCTAACATCCGACCAGCCCCGGAAGGGTCCGTAACTGCGGAACCGAAAAATTTCTCGCCGGGAACCACAGAACTGATGAGACGACTTCGCGACAGCAACCCGCTGACCAACCTGGGTTACGCGATGGAAGGGACCCTGAGATGAACGGTGCGCCTCAGAACTACCTGGCAGTGATCAAGGTGATCGGTGTCGGTGGCGGCGGCGTCAACGCCGTGAACCGCATGATCGACGCCGGCCTGCGCGGTGTTGAGTTCATCGCGGTCAACACCGACGCGCAGGCGCTGCTCATGAGCGACGCCGATGTGAAACTCGATATCGGACGCGAGTTGACTCGAGGCCTCGGGGCGGGAAGCGATCCCGAGGTTGGCCGAAGCGCCGCGGAGGCTCACGCCGACGAGATCGCCGAAATGGTCAAAGGCGCCGACATGGTGTTCATCACTGCCGGTGAGGGAGGCGGCACCGGCACCGGCGCCTCCCCGGTCATCGCTGAGATCGCCCGCGAGGCCGGCGCTCTGACCATCGGTGTTGTCACTCGGCCGTTCTCCTTTGAGGGTCGACGCCGCTCGGTGACCGCCGATTCCGGCGTGCAGCGCCTGAAGGAGAAGGTCGACACCCTGATCGTCATTCCGAACGATCGCCTTCTCTCCGTTGCGAATGAGAAGACCAGTGTCACCGCGGCGTTCAACATCGCGAACGAGGTGCTGCTGCAGGGTGTCTCGGGCATCACCAACCTGCTCACCATCCCTGGCCTGATCAACACCGATTTCGCCGACGTCAAGATGGTGCTCGCCAATGCGGGTTCTGCCCTGATGGGAATTGGCGAGGCCTCGGGTGAGGATCGCGCCGTGAGTGCCGCGAAGTCGGCCATCTCGTCGCCGTTGCTCGAGTCGGCCATCGATGGTGCCCGTGGGGTGCTCCTCAACATCACCGGCCCCTCCAGCATGGGACTCTTCGAGATGAACGCCGCCGCGGAGATCATCCACGGTGTCGCCCACCCGGACGCGAACATCATTTTCGGCACGGTCATCGACGACGAGATCGGCGATTCCCTCCGGATCACCGTGATCGCTGCCGGATTCGACCGAGTTGAGTCCCCGGCGTCCGCGTCCAGCGAGCGACCCTCGTCGCGTTTGTCGGACCTCTTCGGGCCTGATGGCGACGACGAGGACGACGGCTTCGACGTCCCCGAATTCCTGCGCTGACATCGTGACCTCCGGTTCCGCGCCGGTGGATCCCGCCGGGGTCGCCGAGCGCCTCCGAGAGGTCAGAGAGCGCATCGCCCGAGCGGGCGGTTCCCGAGTCGCCGTCATAGCCGTCACTAAGTCGTTTCCCCCTGAGGCGGTGCTGGCCGCGATCGCCGCCGGCGCTGATGGCATCGGAGAGAACTACGCCCAGGAACTCGACGCCAAAGCATCCGTGGTGGCCGAGGCGAAGGGGAGCGGTTGCCCGGTGCATTTCATCGGACAGCTCCAGTCCAACAAGGTTCGGGTCGTCTCCCGCCACGCCGACGTCATCCAATCGGTGGATCGACCCTCGCTGATCGCCGAGATCGCGCGACGGGCACCGGAGGTGGCGGTGATGGTGCAGGTCTCACCGGCCGACGAGCCGGGCAAGGGCGGCTGTGACCCGGCTGAGGTGCCGGCCCTCGTCGACACCGCCCGTCAGGCGGGACTCCAAGTGCTCGGTCTGATGTGCGTGGCGCCGACCGCTGGAGGGATCGACGCGGCCGGCCCGCACTTCGCTATGACCCGCGCCTTGGTCGATCGGCTCGGACTCGAGCATTGTTCGATGGGCATGTCGGGCGATCTGGAGGTTGCGGTGCGCGAGGGTTCCACGATGGTGCGAATCGGCTCCGCCCTCTTCGGGGCTCGTGGATGAGTGAGGGTGCCCCGTTCGTTCGGTGTTGGTGAACTAGCGTCCGAGCCGAGGAGGAGCGCGACATGTCGGTGTGGAAGAAGACGATGGACTACCTCGGGCTCGGCCCCGACGACGCCTATGACGACTACGAGGACGTCGAGGTGGATGAGCTCGATGAGTTCGATGTGCCCGACACCGAAGAGGTCGTCGCGCCGAATCGGCCCGTGTTTCCCTCGCGCGGAGACACCGGACCGATCCGTCGGCCGAATGGCGAAGACTCCTCGGTCAAGGTGCGAACGGTCCGCCCGTCCGCCCGCAACGCTGACCCGGTGACTGTCCGTCCGCGGGGGTTCGAGCAGGCGCAGGAAGTGGCCGACGCGTTCAAGGTGGGGCAGCCGGTCATCATGAACCTCGAGGGATCCGATCGGGAGATCGCGCGCCGTCTCATCGATTTCGCGAGCGGGCTCTGCTACGCGCTCGACGGGACGATGGAGAAGATCGCCAACGGCGTGTATCTGCTGAAGCCGTCCAATCATCAGGGCGGCGCCTGAGACCGAGTCCCCGGAGTGGGGATCGAACCCACCGGTAGCATTCGGCGGGCCTCAGCGACGGCCAAGTGAGCGATCAACGTGAAGTACCCCGACGTCCCCCCACAGCCCGACCTGCCCTCCCTCGAGGGTGAGGTACTCGCCGGCTGGGAGCGCGACGACACCTTCAGGCGCTCGGTGGAAGCCCGAGATGCGGGCGCTGACGGCGCCAACGAATTCGTGTTCTACGACGGCCCTCCCTTCGCGAACGGGCTCCCTCACTACGGTCACCTGCTCACCGGCTACGTCAAGGACGCGGTGCCGAGATACCAGACGATGCGTGGTCGCCGGGTGGAGCGCCGGTTCGGATGGGATTGCCACGGTCTGCCGGCCGAAGTGCAGGCCGAGAAAGAACTAGGCATCTCGGGGCACCCCGAGATCTCTGAGTTCGGCATCGATCGATTCAACGACGCCTGCCGCACGAGCGTGCTGCAGTACACCAACGAGTGGCGCGCCTATGTCAACCGTCAGGCGCGCTGGGTTGATTTCGACAACGACTACAAGACGCTCGACCTCGACTACATGGAGAGCGTCATGTGGGCCTTCCGTCAGCTCTGGGACAAAGGCCTCGTCTACGAGGGCTTCCGGGTGCTCGCCTACTGCTGGCGTTGCGAGACGCCGCTCAGCAACACCGAGACCCGTATGGACGATGTGTACCGCGACCGGCAGGACCCCGCCGTCACGGTCTGGTTCCGCCTCGACTCAGGCGAGCGGATCCTCGCCTGGACCACGACGCCTTGGACGCTGCCGTCCAACCTCGCGCTCGCCGTCGGTCCGGACATCGAGTATTCGGTCGTCTCGCTGGAGGGGGAGCGCTACATCATCGCCTCCGCCCGGCTCGAGGCCTACTCCGCCCAACTCGAGGGTGGAGAGGTGGTCGCGACCATCGTCGGCTCCGAACTCGTCGGGCGCTCCTACACCCCGGTGTTCGACTTCCTCGCCGACACCGAGAACGCCTTCCAGGTGCTCCCGGGCGACTTCGTGACCACGGAGGACGGCACCGGCGTCGTGCATATGGCGCCCGGCTTCGGTGAGGAGGACCAGGCCGCCTGCTCGGCGGTTGGCATCCCGACGATCTGCCCGATGGACGAGCGGGGTCGCTACACCTCGGAGATCTCACGCTGGGCGGGCACCCATGTCTTCGAGGCGAACCCTGAGGTGATCCGGGCGCTCAAGGAGATTGGCGCGCTCGTGCGTCACGACAGTTACGACCACGCCTATCCCCACTGCTGGCGTTGCGCTGAGCCGCTTGTCTACCGCGCGATCTCGTCATGGTTCGTCGAGGTGACCCGGATTCGAGATCGCATGGTCGAGTTGAACGGCGATATCAACTGGGTTCCCTCCCACGTGAAGGAGGGCAGCTTCGGCAAGTGGCTGGCGAACGCGCGCGACTGGTCGATCTCGAGGAACCGATTCTGGGGATCACCGATCCCAGTCTGGGTGAGCGACGATCCCGAGTATCCCCGCACCGATGTCTACGGATCGATCGCCGAGCTCGAGGCCGACTTCGGTGTTCCGGTCACCGATCTGCATCGTCCCGCGATCGACAACTTGGTGCGTCCGAACCCCGACGATCCAACGGGCCGCTCGATGATGCGTCGCGTTCCCGAGGTGCTGGACTGCTGGTTCGAGTCAGGGTCGATGCCCTTCGCCCAAGTCCACTACCCATTCGAGAACGCGGAGTGGTTCGAGCACCACTATCCAGGTGACTTCATCGTCGAGTACCTCGGCCAGACCCGCGGCTGGTTCTACACGATGCATGTTTTGGCGACCGCGCTCTTCGATCGACCGGCCTTCGAGAACTGCGTCAGCCACGGGATCGTGCTCGGGGATGACGGCTCGAAGATGTCGAAGTCGCTTCGCAACTATCCGGACCCGAACGAGATGTTCGACGCGCATGGCTCCGATGCGATGCGTTGGTACCTGCTCTCCTCGCCGATTCTGAGGGGTCTCGACTTCTCGGTATCGGAGACCGGCATTCGCGACACCGTGAGGCGCGTGGTCTTGCCGTTCTGGAATGCCTACTACTTCCTGACGCTCTACGCGCGGGCGGCTGGTCGAGAAGGTGTTGAGCGCACCGATCAGACCGACGTCCTCGACCGGTACCTCCTCGGCGAGTTGAACCGACTGGTAACGGACGCAACGACGGCGATGGACGCCTACGACCTCTACGGGGCGTGCGAGACGGTGGAGCGGTTCCTCGACACGCTGACGAACTGGTACATCCGGCGCAGCCGCGAGCGGTTCTGGGAGGGTGACCAGGACGCGATTGACACCTTGCACACGGCCATGGTGACGCTCTGTCGGGTCAGCGCGCCGCTGCTGCCGCTGATCAGCGAGCACATCCACGCCGGCCTCACCGGAGAGGGGAGCGTGCATCTGCTCGACTGGCCGACCTCTGGGGACTTCCCGGTCGACTCCGATCTCGCGCGAGGTATGGCGCTCGTGCGCGATGCGTGCTCCACCCTGCTCTCGCTCCGCAAGGCCGAAGGCCTCCGAGTTCGCCTTCCTCTCGCCTCGGCGACGGTGGCAACCCCGGACGCAGACGTGCTCCGCCCTCATCTCGCCATCATCCGAGACGAGCTCAACCTGAAGGACATCGTCCTCACCGACGATCTGGCCGCCCATGGGCGCAGGGAACTCGTGCTGAATCCGAAGGCGCTCGGCCCACGGCTTGGTGGAGCCACTCAAGAGGTCATCGTCGCCCATAAGCGGGGCGACTGGTCGGAGACGCCGGCGGGTGTACGGGTCGGCGGGCACGATCTCGAACCGGGTGAGTTCGATTTCCGGTTGGTGTCGGCTGGTGAGGGTGCAGCCGCGACGCTGCCCCGAGACGGCGGGATCGTGGTGCTCGACACGATGGTGACTCCTGAACTGGAGATCGAGGGCGTGGCTCGGGACCTGATCCGTCGTGTCCAGCAGGAGCGGCGCGACGCAGGTCTCGACGTGAGCGACCGGATTCGGCTGACTGTGAGCGGACCCGATGATGTGCTCCAAGCCCTCGGCGCTCACCGCGATCTGATCGCCGGTGAGACCCTCGCGCTCGATGTTGTGGTGGCTGGGTCGGCCGATGAGGCCGAGGTGGCCGTGGAGCGGATCTCGGCCGAGTGATCGCCGTGGCCCGCACGATGGCGGGCGGTAGTGTTCCTCGACCAACGACGGGAGGTCCCCCATGGCCGTGAAGAAGTCAGTCGCGAAGAAAGCCGCAGCCAAGAAGGCCGTCAAGCCGGCCGCGCCGAAGAAGAAGGCTGCCAAGAAGGTCGCGAAACCCGCTGCGAAGAAGGCCGCGCCGAAGAAATCGGTCGCGAAGCCGGCGGCGAAGAAGGCTGTAGCCAAGAAGGCCGTCAAGCCCGCCGCGAAAAAGGCGGCTGCTCCGAAGAAGTCGGCCGCGAGGCCCGCTGCGAAGAAGGCCGCGCCGAAGAAATCGGTCGCGAAGCCGGCGGCGAAGAAGGCTGTAGCCAAGAAGCCCGCCAAGCCCGCTGAGAAGAAGGCGGCTGCTCCGAAGAAGTCGGTCGCGAAGCCCGCAGCCAGAAAGGTCACTGCCAAGCCGGTGGCGCAGAAGGCCGTACCGAAGAAGGCCGTCAAGCCTGTCGCCCCAACGAAGGTTGTTCCCGAATTTCCGAAGCCTCGAGGGGTCTCCAAGGATGGAATCGCCTACACCAAGGAGTTCGACGTTCGATTCCTCAAGGCACAGCGTGAGCTGCTCCTCGAGGAGCGTGAGCGGCTCGTAGGACAGGCCGACCGACTCGAGCACGACGCTCAGGAACTCATCGACGAGGCTGAGATGGGCGATGTGCAATTCGACGACGAAGGCGGCGAGGGCGACACGATGGTGGTCGAGCGCGAGCGCGACCTCGCCTTGAGCGCTCAGGCCCGCGAGGCGGTCGCTGAGATCGACGCCGCTCTCGAGCGGATCACCTCGGGTCGCTACGGCTTCTCGCTCGTCTCCGCGAGACCGATTCCGAGGGAGCGCCTTGAAGCGATCCCTTGGGCCACCGAACTCGTCGAGGAGAAGGTCGGCGGTATCGGGCGGTGAGCCAAGTCGGGCGGGCCGGTCGTCGCCTCGCCCTGCCGATCGGCGCGGCGGTGATCGTTGTCGACCAGGGCACCAAGCAGTGGGCGCTGGGGCGGTTGAGTGAGGGTCGCGTGATCGACCTCGTGTGGACGTTGCGCTTCCGTCTGACCTTCAACGAGGGAATGGCCTTCGGGGCCGGTCAAGGCCTAGGAGTCGCGATCGGGCTCCTCGCCGCGGTAATTATCGCGCTCCTCATCCGCCAGACCGCCCGCGCGATGCCGCGGAGCCAAGCCGCGGCTCTCGGTCTGATCCTGGGTGGTGCCGCCGGCAACCTGATCGATCGACTCCTACGTGATGAGGGACTCCTCAGGGGTGCCGTCGTCGACTTCATTGATCTCCAGTGGTTTCCCGTCTTCAACGTCGCCGATGCGGCGATCAACGTCGGCGCGGCGCTTCTCGTGATCGCGCTGATCATCGAGGCGCGCTCCACCGAGGACGAGCGGGAATCATGATCGAAGAAGAGGTTCCCGCGGCACTCGCCGGGGAGCGGCTCGATCGGATCGTCGCGCTCATGCTCGACGTGTCTCGATCGGCTGCACAGAGTGTCGTCGATTCAGGAGGGGTCTGTGTCGACGGACTCGCCGAGATGGTCGGACGCCTACGACTCGTCGAGGGGCAGCGGGTGAGCGTCGATGAGTCGCATCTCCCGGGAGTGGATCTGCCGAGTCCCGACCCGGGGGTCGAGTTCGGTGTCGTCTACGCCGACGAATGGATCATCGTCGTTGACAAACCAGCGGGGCTGGTGGTGCATCCAGGCGCTGGGAACCCCGATGGAACGCTCGTCAACGGCTTGCTCGCCTCCTATCCCGGCCTTGAGCGGATCGGTGACCCCGTGCGACCAGGAATCGTTCACCGACTCGATGCGGGGAGCACCGGACTCCTGGTCGTCGCTCGCACTGAAGAGGCTCGGGAGGCGCTGATCGAGCAGTTCGTCGATCACTCCGCCGGTCGCACTTATCTCGCTCTGGTGTGGGGTCTTCCCGAGGCGCCCCACGGGGTGATCGACGCGCCGGTCGGTCGTTCACAGCGCGATCCGATGCGTATGGCCGTTGTCGCCGATGGCCGTGGAGCGCGAACCGAGTACGAGGTGTTGCAGTCCTTCACTGACCGCGGTCACCCCACCCTGCTCGAGTGCCGCCTTGAGACGGGGCGAACCCACCAGATTCGCGTCCACCTGTCGTCGATCGGCCACCCGCTGATCGGTGACCCGTGGTACGGACAGCGTCGACCGACCCTCGGTCTCGATCGGCCGTTCCTCCACGCGAGCCGGTTGGAACTGACGCACCCGGGCTCGGGTGAGCGGGTGTCGTTCGACAGTCCAGTCCCCGCCGATCTGCGCGGCGTCCTCGACTCGCTGACTCCGAGCTAGCGCGCGGTCAGTCGGTCACGCTCGGCCACGGAGCGGCTCCGCGCGCCATATCGACGATCACGGCGAGGGTGTACCCGTCGAGGTGCGAGCGCATCGTCTCACCAGCCACCTGCCAGATGGCGAGGAGCACGCATTGGCCCTCGTGATCGCAGGCTCCGTCAGCATGTGGTTCGCCGAAGTCTCCGAGCGTGATCGGACCGTCCACGGCCGAGAGGATCTCGCTCAGTCGAATCGACTCGGGATCGCGAGCGAGCACATATCCACCGCCGACCCCTCGCTTTGAGCGCACAATCCCAGCGCCTTTCAGGGCGAGGAGGATCTGCTCGAGATAGGGCTGTGGGAGCGCCGTGCGCTCGGCGATATCGCGCACCGAGGTCGGACAGGAGGGATCCTCACGCAGAGCCAGGGACAGCAAGGCTCGGCACGCGTAATCACCTCGTGTCGAGACTCGCACGAGGCCATCGTAGGAGGTCGGCGGCGGTACCGTTGCCTCGCGGCGTCGCGCGACGTCCGCCCACCCCACGAGCCATGAGCACCCCCACGACTCCCGTCCTCCCCGACTACGGCGGCGCCTGTCTCGATGGGGTGATGCCCGCGCTCACCGGCTCGGTTCCACCGCCCGCCTGGATGCCGGAGGCGCTCGATGGAGCGCGAGCGGTGGTCCTCCTCGTGCTCGACGGGCTCGGATGGCTGCAACTCCAGGATCGCCGCCACGCTCTGGCGAACCTCGCGGCGCTCGAGGGCTCGCCGATCACCTCCGTGGCTCCAAGCACAACAGCGACCGCGCTCACCACGATCGCGACCGGGCTGACCCCGGGCGAGCACGGCATCGTCGGCTATCGCATGATGGTCGGCGGATCGATCCTGAACTCCCTGAGATGGTTCGGCCCCTCCGGCGATCGCCGTTTCGACGCGCCTCCCGCTGAGATCCAGCCGCATCCGCCCTTCCTCGGTTCGCGGGTACCGATCGTCACCCCGTCGGAGCTGATCGGGTCGGCGTTCTCCGAGGCACACCTCCGAGGAGCGGAGGCGGTCGGGTGGAGAGCGTCCTCATCGGTTCCGGTGCTCGTACGAGGGCTCCTCGACGAGGGTCGTCCCCTCGTGTACGCCTACTACGCCGGGGTCGACAAAATCGCTCACGAGCGTGGCCTGGGGGCGTTCTACGACGCTGAACTGCGAGACGCGGATCGCCTTGTTGGCGACCTGCTCGACGTGCTCGATGCCGACACCGCGCTCGTGGTGACCGCTGATCATGGTCAGGTCGAGGTCGGCGACCGCATCATCGAACCCTCCCGCGAGATCCTTGGACTCACGAGCGGGCAGTCGGGGGAGGGTCGCATGCGCTGGTTCCACGCCAAGCGAGGAGCCACGGCCGAGCTGTTCGACGCGGTCCAGTCGGAGTTGGGGAGCACTGGTTGGGTGCGCACGATCGAGGAGGTGATCGCCGAGGGCTGGTTCGGTCCGAGGGTCCCGCCTCCCGTGCGAGCGCGACTGGGCGATGTGGTCGTGGCCGCCTACGAACCGGTGAGCTACCACGACCCCGACGACAGCGGGCCGTTCGAGTTGATCTGTCGGCACGGTTCGCTCACCGCCGAGGAGATGCTCGTACCTTTGATCGCCGCCCGTGGGCGGGCCTGAACGAGCACGAAAGGAGTCCCCGATGGATGAGAACGGAATCGACACGGGCGCCGAGTTGGTGTCGGGCGGGGGAGAGGATGCCGACCAGTCGACGACGGGATCGGTGACCGAGCCCGCCAAGGTCATGCGCATCGGGTCGATGGTGAAGCAGCTGCTCGAAGAAGTTCGTCAGGCGCCGCTTGACGACGCGAGCCGTGAGCGGCTTGCTGAGGTTTACGAGCGCTCGATCGTCGAGTTGTCCGAGGCGCTATCTCCCGATCTGCAGGACGAACTGCGCATCCTGACCCTTCCCTTCGAAGAGGGGGAGGTCCCCTCAGAGGGTGAGCTTCGAGTTGCGCAGGCTCAGCTCGTCGGCTGGCTCGAGGGCCTCTTCCATGGAATCCAGGCGACCCTCTTCGCCCAGCAACTCGCGGCTCGACAGCAACTCGATCAGATCCGGCAACTGCCCCAGGCCCCATCCGAGCGGCCGGGAACGTACCTCTGATCTCTCCGGCGGGCGCCGGAAACGGTTCTGGACACCTCTGATAGGTTCGACGAACCACATCGCTGTGATTCGTTTTGTCCGCCCCGAGCATCCGCAACCGATACGTGCCTGACTCCTTCACTCACCTCCATGTACACACCGAGTTCTCGATGCTCGACGGTGCCTCCCGGATCGACGATGTCGTCGCGAAGGCACTCGAAGACGGCCAGCCGGCTCTTGGCATCACAGATCACGGCAACATGTATGGGACCCTTGAGTTCTATAAGGAGTGCCGAGCGCGCGGGATCAAACCGATCATCGGTACCGAGGCCTACATGGCCCACGACAGCAGGCACGAGCGGCCGGCGCGTCGCGGTCGGATGGATGACTCCGGTGGTGACACCGACGGCGGGCACAAGCTCTACTACCACTTGACCCTGCTGGCCGAGAACGACATCGGCTACCGGAACCTCATCCAACTGTCCAGCCTCGCCTTCCTCGAGGGCTACTACTACAAGCCTCGAATCGACTGGGAGTTGCTCGAGCGCTACTCCGAGGGGCTCATCGCGACCACTGGATGTCTCGGTGGCCAAGTGCTCCAGACCCTGATGCGAGGTGACTACGACGGCGCGCTCGCCAAGGCGGCCCGTCTTCAAGACATCTTCGGTCGCGACAACCTCTTCGTCGAACTCCAAGACCACGGAATCCCTGAGCAGCACGAGACAAACCCAAAGCTGATCGACATCGCCAAGGCGATCGGCGCGCCTCTCCTCGCGACGAACGACTCCCACTACACCCATGCCCACGACCACGAGGCGCACGACGCCCTCCTGTGTGTGCAGACCAGCTCGCTGCTCTCGGACCAGGACCGCTTCAAGTTCAAGGGCGAGGGCAGTCACTACCTGAAAACCGCGGCCGAGATGCGGTATCTGTTCCGCGAGATCCCCGACGCCTGCGACAACACGCTGTGGATCGCCGAACGGGCCGAACTCGACATCAGCTTCGGCGATGCGCTCCTGCCGAACTTCCCGTTGCCTGAAGGGTTCTCCGATGACCGGGCGTATCTCGAGCACCTCACTTGGGAGGGGGCGAAACGCCGATGGGGGAGCGACCTGCCGCCGGCGGTCGTGGAGCGCCTCTCCTACGAGCTCGAGGTGATCGCCTCGATGGGCTTCTCGTCGTATTTCCTGATCGTCTGGGACCTCATCCGGCACGCCCGTGACTCAGGTATTCGAGTAGGCCCGGGACGAGGTTCGGCGGCAGGGTGCGCTGTCGCGTACTGCCTGTGGATCACCGATCTCGACCCGATCCGCTACGACCTGCTCTTCGAGCGGTTCCTGAACCCATCGCGTATCTCGATGCCCGATATCGACATGGACTTCGACTCGAGGTACCGCGACGAGATGATCCGCTACGCGGCTGACAAGTACGGCCGCGACCACGTCGCGCAGATCATCACGTTCGGCACGATCAAGGCGCGTAACGCTGTGCGCGACGCCGCCCGAGTGCTCGGTCTGCCCTACGCCGCGGGTGACCGCGTGGCCAAGGCGATGCCTCCGCTCGTGATGGGACGCGACACACCACTGCGGTACTGCTTCGAGGAGGACGAGAAGTACCGCGACGGTTATAAGGCCGCCGGAGAGTTGCGCGATATGTACGAGGCGGACCCCGATGTCCGTCGAATCGTCGACGTCGCCAAGGGGCTCGAGGGATTGAAACGCTCCGACGGCATCCACGCGGCGGCGGTGGTCATTACCAAGGAACCCGTCACCGAGTACCTGCCGGTGCAGCGCAAACCGGAGTCCAACCAGAACCCGGAGGACGCTCCGCTCGTCACTCAATTCGAGATGCACGGGGTCGAAGAACTCGGCCTGCTCAAGATGGACTTTCTCGGGCTGCGGAACCTCGACGTCATCACCGACACCCAGGCCATGGTGAGAGCGGGCGGTCAGCCTGACTTCGACATCGACCGAGTGCCCCTCGACGACACCGCGACCTTCGAGTTGCTGTCCCGCGGGGACACGATCGGTGTCTTCCAGCTCGAGTCGCCGCCGATGCGACAGTTGCTGAAAGCCCTCGCCCCGAACTCCTTCGAGGATGTTTCAGCGGTCTTGGCGCTCTATCGACCCGGGCCGATGAGCGTCAACATGCACTACGACTACGCCGACCGGAAGAACGGACGCAAGCCGGTCGAGTACTTCCACCCCGATGCCGTCGAGGTACTCGACGACACCTTTGGGCTGATGATCTACCAGGAGAGCGTCATGCGAGTCGCCCAGCGATTCGCTGGCTACGACCTCGCTCAGGCGGACAACCTCCGTAAGGCCTGCGGTAAGAAACAGCGCGATCTCATGGAGGCGGAACGCGCGATGTTCGAGGCGGGCTGCGTGAAGACCGGCTACGGCGAGAAACTCGGCCGTGAGCTCTTCGACGTCATCGAGCGGTTCGCTGACTACGCCTTCAACAAGAGCCACACCTTCGGCTACGGCCTGGTCACCTACCAGACGGCTTATCTCAAGGCCCATTACCCGGTCGAGTACATGGCGGCGCTGCTGACCAGCGTGAAGGACAAACTCGACAAAGCGGCCGTCTATCTGGCGGACTGTCGGTCGGCAGGCATTCCTGTGCTCACCCCGGATATCAACCGGGCCGAGACGGACTTCACCGCCCTCTCGGCCGACCGAGTCCCACCGGGCGTCGAACTTCCTCGGGGGTGTCCCGGTGCGATCGTGTTCGGACTGTCGGCGGTGCGCAACGTGGGTGTCGGCCTGATGGAGCAGCTGCTCGAGGAGCGTCGTGAGAACGGCCCCTACGAGTCATTCCAAGAGTTCGCTGAACGAGCGCCTGAGCCGGTGTTGCATCGCCGTACCGTCGAGTCGCTAATTAGGGCCGGAGCCTTCGACGGCCTCGGTCACCCGCGTCTTGGTCTTCTCGCGGTGTTCGAGCAGATCATCGACACCACCCTGACAAGACGACGTGAGCGCTCACAAGGCGTCATGAGCCTCTTCGGTGATTGGGCGGGCGAGGACGCCGATCCTGTGTTCGAAGAGGCCATCGAGATCCCGGACCGCGAGTTCGACAAGTCCGAGCGGCTACGCGTGGAGAAGGAGATGCTCGGCCTCTACGTCTCGGATCACCCGCTTCGTGGCGCGGAGTCGGCGCTCCGACGCCGAGTCGAGCGTTCGATCACCGATCTCGAGACCATGGACGACGGCTCGATCGTCGTGGTCGGTGGCGTGGTGACCACCCTCGCCCGTAAGTACACCCGAGCCGGCGACCAGATGGCCACGTTCGTGCTCGAGGATCTCGCAGCCTCTATCGAGGTGACCGTGTTCCCGAAGATGCTCGCGACACAGGGGCACAAACTGCAAGACGACGTCATCGTCGCGGTGAAAGCCCGACTCGACCGACGCGACGAGTCGCGGTTTGGTCTCATCGCCATGGAGATCTCCGTGCTCGACGGCCTGAGCGACGGCCCGGCGTCGTTGTTGACCGTCCGCCTAAGCGCGAACCAACTCGACGCCGGCGGAATCGACCGACTTCGGGAAATCATCAGCGAACACCCGGGTCGCACACCGGTCGAGATCGAGGTTCCACCCGCCCAAGTCGTGCGTCTTCCTGACGACTATCGGGTCGATGTCGACCGTGTGATCGGCGAGATCCGGGTCGCGTTCGGACACGACGCGGTCAGGCTCTGAGCGCTGACTTGTCGCCCCGTCGCGTCGAGATGGCACAATAGGGGGGTATGCCTACCGTGGGAGAAGGGTTATGTCGGTAGAAGTGGTGACGAACGACGCCAGTGCGGTCACCGACTCGCAACTGGATGAGATGGCCTCCATGGGGGGTTCTTTCGATATCGGCGCGATCTCGAAGGCCCGTGAGGAGTGGGTGCTCTCGACGACGGCCCGCATCGGAACGACGTTGCACGGATTCACGTTCTCGACTCTGGAACGAATCGGCGGCACGCCATGTGTGCTGATCGGGATGATGAGCACGAAGCGTCACGCCAAGCGCGAGACGGTGCTCCGAGGGCTGATGAAAGAGGCGTTCCACCGCGCGCTGATGGCCTTCCCCGACGAGGACGTCGTGGTCGGCTCGCGTTTCGTCTCCGCCGACGCGATGGTGATTCTGAAGGATCTTGACGATGTCACGCCCCGTCCTGGGGCCCGGGCGGTCGGGGAGGAGCGTGCCTGGGGTCGGCGGCTCGCGAAGCGCTTCGGTGTTGACTCGACCTACGAGGCTGAGTCGTTCACGGTCGCGTCCGACGGTCGCGGCGGGTTCATCGACCACGAGGCCCTCAAGCCCGAGAAGGTCGCGGCGGCGCAACGCAAGCTCTTCTCCGCTGTCGACGATAAGCGCGGCGGTGTGCTGATCGCCTACGGCTGGACGATGGCCGAGGATCTGGTCAAGCTCGGCGCGCGCTGAGATGGGCGACCTCGGGGAGGTCGTGCGCAACCGGCGGATGAGCCGGGCTTTCACGGGCGCACCGATCCACCCGGAGGTTCTTGACCGCATGGTCGACCTCGCGAGTCGGGCGCCGAGCGCGGGAAAGACCCAAGGTTGGCATCTCGTGGTGTTGTCCGGCGCGGACACCGCCCGCTACTGGGACGCGACCCTTCCCGAGGCGCGCCGAGCCGGTTTTGCTTGGCCCGGTCTGTTGCTCGCACCGGTGGTGATGGTCGTCGTGGCCGACCCCGAGGCCTATGTCGCTCGCTATGGGGAGCCCGACAAGGCGCACACCGGCCTCGGATCGGACCGGGACGCGTGGCCCATCCCGTATTGGACGGTCGATGCGTCGATGGCGGCGATGGTCCTGCTGCTCGCCGCCGAGGACGAAGGGCTCGGCGCGCTCTTCTTCGGGCCCTTCGGTGCGACCGAAGCGGTCAGAGTCGCACTTGACATTCCGGACCGGATGGAGATCGTTGCGACGATCGCCCTTGGCGAGGCCGATCCCGAGGCGACTCACCGAGGCCGCAGTTCCAGTCGACCGCGGCGGACCGTCGATCAGATCGTGCATCACGCACGCTGGTGATTACTCGCGGCCGGTGAGCTGAGCGAGCAGCGCCTCGGGTGAGTCGACCGGGAGTTCGCAGACGTGATCGCGACAGACGTAGGCGAGACCGGGTTGGCGGCCCTCCCAGAGCGGAGAGTCGAAGGGCTCGCCCCAGGCGAGCACCATGTCGGGACGCCATACGGCTCTCGCGACCCTCACGAGCTCGGGATAATCGCCGGGAATGACGACCTCGGTGATCCCGCGATGTCGAACCTCGAGTGCGGCGAGGGCGTTCGAGAACGCCGTCGGAGCCCGCTCGATGAGAGCTCCGAGCAGAATCAGGATGCGGTCGGCGTGGTTGGTGTAGCGCTGATCGCCCGTGAGCGCTCCGAGTCGGATGAGCGCGAGGGCTGCGGTCGAGTTGGCTGACGGCACCGCCTGGTCATGCACATCCTTTTGCCGAACCACGAGTTGCTCGGCATCGTCGGCGGTGGTGAACAGACCTCCGTTGTCAGCGTCCCAGAAGTGATCGAGCATCGTGTCGGCGGTCTCGATGGCGAGGCGGGTCCAGTCGGCCCGTCCGGTCGCTTCACCCAGCCGGGTGAACGCGTCGACGAGCGCAGCGTGGTCGGCGGCGAGCGCGGCGTGGCGGGCCCGCGGCTGTCCATCCGCCTGCCAGGAACGGAGCCAGCGGCCGTCGCTGGTGCGAAGTTCGTCCACGAGGAAGCGCCCGATTCGCTCGGCCGCCTCCACCCAGTCCGGTCGGTCGAGGGCGGTAGCCGCATCGAGCAAAGCGGAGATGAACAACGCGTTCCACTCGGTGAGCACCTTGTCGTCGCGCCCCGGTCGTGGACGCCGTGAACGTGCCTCGAGGAGTCGCCGGCGGCTCTCCTCTATCTCGGCGGGGCGGAGGAGTGCGCCCCGGGCGTGGAGCCGATTCGGGATGCTCCGCCCCTCGAAGTTGCCGGCTTCGGTGATACCGAACCACTCGAGGACTCCGGCCGACTCGGCGCCGAGCACATCGCGGACCTCATCGGGGGTCCAGGTGTAGAACCATCCCTCCACCGAGTTGCCGTCGGGGGTGAGGGAGTCGGCGTCCTCCGCCGAGTGGATCCCTCCGGCCGGGTCGGCGAGCGTGGCGAGCACGTACTCGACCGTCTCCTCCACCACGAGGCGCCAGCCATCGCGACGGAACAGCGACCAGCCCTGGCGGTAGGCGCGGATGAGGAGCGCTTGGTCGTAGAGCATCTTCTCGAAGTGGGGCACCAGCCACTCCCGATCGACGGAGTACCTCGCGAACCCCCCTCCGAGATGGTCATACATGCCGCCCGAGGCCATCGCGTCGAGGGTGGTGGTGGCCACGGCAGCGGCGCCGTCGCCGCCATTGGTCATGTAGGCCCGCATCACCAGCTCGAGATGGAAGGTTGACGGGAACTTCGGGGCTTGACCGAATCCGCCCCAGTCGGCGTCGAAGGCGCCCGCGAGCCGATTGAGCACCTCGTTCACGACCTCGAGTCCCGGAAGGCCACCGGTCGGAGACACCGAGGAGGTGGCATCGACCGCGGCGACGAGCGCGGACGCGTTGGCGTCGAGCTCGTCTCGCCGGTCTCGCCAGACCTCACCGAGGGCACCGAGCAACTTGAGGAACGCCGGCTTTGGGTAATACGTGCCGCCCCAGAACGGCCGCGCGTCGTGGTCGAGCACGACGGTGAGCGGCCAGCCACCGCGGCCGGTCAGGGCGACGACGGCGTCCATGTAGATCGAGTCGACGTCAGGACGCTCCTCGCGGTCAACTTTGATGTTGACGAAGCCGGAGTTCATGGCTTCGGCGACCTCGTCGTCCTCGAAGCACTCGTGCGCCATGACATGGCACCAGTGGCAGGCCGAATACCCGACGCTCAAGAGGATGGGCACGTCGCGTCGCCGGGCCTCCTCGAAGGCTTCGGTCGACCAGGGATGCCAGTCGACCGGATTCTCCCGGTGCTGGCGGAGGTAGGGGGAGGTCTCCCCGCCGAGACGGTTCACGCTCACGACCCTAGGGGCCACCGGCGACCTCGGCAGGACGGACCCCGAAGACGGCCGGTACCCTCGCCGCGTGACGTCGCCGGCCGACAAGCTGCCCATCAAGATGCTCAACGACCGCCTGCTGGTTCGGATCGGTCGCGACGACGGGGAGCGGCGGTCCTCGGGGGGCATTCTCATCCCGGCAACCGCGCAGATGGCCAAGCGGCTCATCTGGGCGGAGGTCATCGCCCTCGGACAGAACGTCAGGGCGGCTGAGGTGGGTGACCTCGTGCTGTTCTCACCGGACGACCGCTACGAGGTCGAGGTGCAGGGAGAGGACCTGATCATGTTGCGCGAACGCGATCTGCACGCCGTCGCGGCTGAGCGGATCGAGGCGTCGACCGGTCTCTACCTGTAGCGGCTCCCTAGGCTGGGAACGTGGAGGTCAACGAGAGCTGGAGCCCGGTCGAGGCGACACCAGATCTCCTCGCGCGCGTCCGGTTCGACGACCGCGGTCTCGTGCCGGCCATCGCCCAAGATGTCGAGAACGGCGAGGTGCTCATGCTCGCCTGGATGAACGCCGACTCGCTCGCGATGACCCTGCGTGAGGGTCGCATGGTCTATTGGTCGCGCAGTCGCGCCGAGCTCTGGCGCAAGGGGGACACCAGCGGCGATCACCAGGAGGTCAGGTGGGCTCGCTACGACTGCGACGGTGACACGTTGCTGTTCGGCGTCGTGCAGCACGGCCGAGGGGCCTGCCATACGGGTGAGCGGACCTGCTTCTTCCGTCCGTTGACGCCATGAAGCTCCATCCGGACCCAGAGACCTTCCTCAATCTCGCGGCTGAGTACACGGTCGTGCCCGTATGGACCGAGGTGCTCGCTGACCTCGAGACGCCGGTATCAGCCTTCATGAAACTCGTGGGCGATGACCCCGGCTTCGTCTTCGAGTCGGTCGAGCACGGTGAGCGCTGGAGCAGGTTCTCCTTCATCGGTCGGGATCCGGTGGCCACCCTCGTGCTGCGCGACGGTCAGGTGTCGATCACCGGCGACCCCGGTGTCGATCTACCAACCGATCACGGGATGCTCGTCGCCCTTGAGCAGTTGCTCGCGGCGCATTCCTCGCCCGAGATCGATGGATTGCCACCGCTTTTCGGGGGCTTGGCTGGCTTCCTCGGCTACGACGTGGTGCGCGAGATCGAGCACCTTCCCGATGTGCCGGCGGATGACCACGGCATGCCGGACGCGGTGATGAGCCTGATCGGCTCCCTCGCGGTCTTCGATCACTGGCGTCAGCGGATTCTGCTGATCGAGTCGGTTATGACGGGCGGTCTTGACCGTGATGGTCTGCTCGCCGCGCGTGAGCAAGCTGGACGAGCGGTCGACGAGGCCGCCTCGCGGCTGGCTGAGCCGCTCACCCAACCGCCGGCGGAACCCCCCGACCCAACCGATCCGAATCCCGAGGTCACCTCGCCGACCGGTTCGGGGGAGTACCGACGCGCGGTCGAGGTGGCCAAGGAGCACATCCTCGCCGGCGACATCTTCCAGGTGGTGCTCAGCCAACGTTTCGATCTGCAACTCGGCGCGGATCCTTTCGACGTTTATCGGGTGCTCCGTCAGGTGAACCCCAGTCCGTATATGTACTTCTTGCGGACCGAGGGGGTCACCCTTGTTGGTTCGTCCCCGGAGCCGATGGTGCAATTGCGCGGACGCACGGTCATCAGTCGTCCGATCGCGGGCACGCGGCGCCGAGGTGTCGACGACGAGCACGATCGGCGACTCGCGGCCGAGTTGATCGAGCACCCGAAGGAGCGAGCCGAGCACGTCATGCTCGTTGATCTGGCGCGCAACGATGTCGGTCGGGTCGCCGAGTTCGGCACGGTGCGACCCGATGAGTTCATGACGCTCGAGCGCTACTCGCACGTCATGCACCTCACCTCGCAGGTGTCGGGCACGCTTCGCGACGGCCTCGGCCCGATCGATGTGCTGCGGGCGACCCTTCCGGCTGGCACGGTGAGCGGCGCGCCGAAGGTGCGCGCCATGGAGATCATCGATGCGCTCGAACCGGTGAAGCGCGGCCCGTACGCCGGAGTAGTGGGTTATCTCGACTGGTCGGGCAATCTCGACACCGCGATCTGCATTCGGACCATGTTCGTCCGCGCTGATGGCACGACGGCGTCGCTACAGGCGGGGGCCGGCGTGGTTGCCGACTCGGTTCCCGAAGATGAGGACCTCGAGTGCCATAACAAGGCGGCTGCGCTCCTCGCCGCGATTCCGGCGGCCCGTCGCATGGGACGTCGATGAGCGTGGTCGACTCGTCCTACGCCGTTCCTGGTCCGCGAGATCTGATTGAGGTAACCGGGGCTGATGCCGTCGGGTATCTGCACAGCCAACTGTCACAAGACATCGGATCCCTTGCTGTCGGTGAGCGGATGCTCAGCCTCGTGCTCGAACCAGACGGGCGGGTCTGCGCCCCAATTGGCGTGTCGCGGATCGAGGACGAGCGCCTCATCCTCGACGTCGATCCCGGCTACGGGGAGGCGGTGACCGCCCGGTTGCTCCGGTTCCGACTGAGAACCGACGCCGAGTTCACGATGACCGCCGCTGAGCGTTCACGGGATGCGCGCGAGGAGGAGTCACGCATCATCGACGGCTGGCCCGCGCTCGGGAGCGAGATCATTCCCGGCGAGACCCTTGCCGCTGAGACCGGGCTGACCACGGTGGCGGTCTCATTTACCAAGGGGTGTTACCCGGGGCAGGAACTCGTCGAACGAATGGACTCCCGTGGAGCCATACCCCCTCGACGAATCGTCCGGGTCGTCGTTGAGTCAGGCACCGAGGTCGGCTCGCCAGTCATCCGCGACGGTGCCGAGGTGGGGCAGGTGACGAGCGTTGCCGGAGTGAACGCCCTGGCGCGTGTCGGCCGGGCGTTCAACGACTGAGGCGCAGAGCGGAGACCTGCGACCAGAGCAGGAGCGCCCCGACGACCACGAGCGACCGCCACTCGGGAGTCCGAGCGGCCCACAAGATGCCGGCTGAGGTGACCGTCGCGCTCAGTCCGATCACCATCCGAACGGCCGACGGACCGAACAGCGGACCGATGGCGTGAGAGAGGAGATGCCCGCCGTCGAGTGGCCAGAGCGGGATGAGATTGGCCGCGCCGATGACCACCCCAGCCCACCACACCGCCGTGGCGACACCGCTCGCTGAGATCGCGTCGACATCGAGGGGATGCGCAGCCCACGGGAGTAGACAGAGCCACCCGACGGCGATGTGAGCGGTCGGCCCGGCGGCGGAGAGCGCCATCCGGCCCGGTGTTGAGATCGACCGAGTCGACTGAAACGACGTGTAGCCGACCATGAACCCGAGCGAGATCGCGGCATCCGCTCCGAGGCGGCGCGCAACGAGTGCGTGCCCGAGCTCATGGATGACGGTGAACACCGCGAGCGAGGTGGCGAGGACGAGGCCCTCCACACCGGGGTCGAGCCCGAAGACGATGAGGAGGAAGAACCAGAATCCGGTCGTCGCCTGTACGGGGAATCCGAGCAGCGAGAAACGTCGTTCGCCGCTCGTGGCCATGGGCGAACCGTATCCGCGACACCGGTCGCGGCTCTCGACATGGCGGTGGTCGCGCTGGTGAACACGCTCGTAGACTCGCCAAACGTGCCTTACGTCTACGCATTCGACCACGCCCACCGCAAGCCACCCATGTCCTACAAGGACCTTCTTGGTGGGAAGGGGGCGAACCTCGCGGAGATGACCACCGTCCTCGGTCTGCCGGTGCCTCCCGGGTTCACGGTGTCGACCGACGCTTGCCGCGCCTACATGCACGGTGGGTGGCCTGACGGTCTCGATGCGGAGGTGACCCGCCACGTCGCCAAGCTCGAGAAGATGATGGGTCGTCGCCTCGGCGACGCCTCTGATCCGTTGCTCGTGAGCGTGCGCTCGGGAGCGAAGTTCTCGATGCCGGGAATGATGGACACCGTCTTGAACCTCGGGCTCAACGACCGCAGCGTGGCCGGCCTCGCTTCGGTGACCGGCGATGAGCGCTTCGCCTATGACTCCTACCGTCGCTTCATCGCGATGTACGGACGCATCGTGCTCGGAGTCGACGGTGAGGTGTTCGAGCACCCTCTCGAGGCCGCCAAGGCCAAGGCGGGCACGTCGAACGACGCCGATCTCGACGCTGCGGCCTTGAAAGGGTTGGTCAAGACCTATCTCGCCGCCGTTCGGCGCGCGACGGGAGCTCCGTTCCCCCAGGATCCGCGCGACCAACTCGACGGAGCCATCGAGGCCGTGTTCCGCTCTTGGAATGGCGCCCGCGCGATCGCCTATCGAGTCCGCGAGAAGATCAGCCACGAGCTCGGCACCGCCGTGAACGTGCAGGCGATGGTCTTTGGTAACCGCGACGACAACTCAGGAACCGGTGTCGGCTTCACCCGTAACGCCGCCACGGGCGAGAACCGTCCCTATGGCGACTTCCTCGTGAACGCTCAGGGAGAGGACGTCGTGGCGGGTATCCGCAACACCCTCGGCCTCGACGACATGAAGCGCCTTTTCCCGAAGATCCACGCTGACCTCCTCAAGATCTTCAAACGCCTCGAGGAGCACTACACCGACATGTGCGACACCGAGTTCACCATCGAGCAGGGTCGCCTCTGGATGCTCCAGACCCGCGTCGGTAAGCGCACCGGTGCCGCGGCGCTCAAGATGGCCGTCGACATGACGAAGGGCACGGCGGGTGTGAAGCGCAAGTCGTGGAAGATCTCGCGCGAGGAGGCGGTGATGAGGGTCACCGCCGAGCATCTCGAGTCGGTGCTCCACCCGCAGTTCTCGAAGAAGTCGACCGCGATCGCCAAGGGTCTCGGCGCTTCCCCCGGAGCCGCCGTCGGCCGCGTCTATCTGACCGCGGACGATGCGGAGGCCGCGGCCAAGAAGGGCGAGAAAGTCATCTTGGTGCGAAGTGAGACGAGCCCCGAGGACGTCCACGGAATGATGGTCGCCCAAGGCATCCTCACCTCGCGAGGTGGTCTCGTGAGCCACGCCGCGGTCGTCGCTCGAGGCTGGGGAACCCCGGCCGTCGTCGGTGCGGAGCAGGTGCGAATCGAGGGACGGCAGTTCAGCGTTGGCAGCACCGTCGTGAAGCAGGGTGACGTGATCTCGATCGACGGGCACACCGGGGAGATCATGCTCGGGGCGCTCGAGATGGCGAACGCGAAGCCGCCGAAGGAATACGACGTCGTCCTCTCGTGGGCGGACGCCATCCGCAAGGGTCGTCTCGCCGTTCGCGCGAACGCCGACACCGGACCCGATGCCGCCGTCGCGCGCGAGAAGGGGGCCGAGGGGATCGGCCTCTGCCGGACCGAGCACATGTTCCTCGCGCCTGATCGTCTTCCGATCGTGCGCGCGATGATCCTCGCCGACACCCCGCGCAAGGAGGCCAAGGCCCTCGAGCAGTTGCGCGTTGCCCAGCAGGCTGACTTCGAGGAGATCCTCGAGGCGATGGACGGGCTGCCGGTGACGGTGCGCCTCCTCGATCCGCCGTTGCACGAGTTCCTGCCCTCGGTGGAAGAGTTGAAGGTGAAGGCCGCGAAGCGGGGTCTCTCGGCCAAGGAGCAGAAGCTGCTCGCGGCTGCTGAATCCTGGGCCGAGCACAACCCGATGATCGGCACCCGCGGCGTTCGCCTCGGCGTCATCAAGCCGGGTCTTTACGCGATGCAGGTGCGCGCCCTTCTCGACGCCGCCGCCAAGCTCCGCGAGGCCGGTGGGCGTCCGATCGTCGAGATCATGATCCCGCTCACGGTCACTCGCGAGGAGTTGGCCTTGGCCCGCTCCTGGGTGCAAGAGGAGGTCGACGCCGCGCTGAAGGGGATGCGCCGCAAGCCGCACATCTCGATCGGCACGATGGTTGAGACCCCGCGGGCGGCGGTGCGCGCTGACGAGATCGCCGAGGAGGCTGACTTCTTCTCCTTCGGCACCAACGACCTCACTCAGCTCACCTTCGGGTTCAGTCGCGACGATGTTGAGAGTCGGATGATGCCGGCTTATCTCGAGCAGGGTCTGCTGAAGCGGAACCCCTTTGACACCATTGACCAGTCGGGAGTCGGCGACCTCGTTCGGCTCGGCGTTGAGAGAGGTCGGGCCACGAAGCCCGACCTCAAGCTCGGTGTGTGTGGTGAGCACGGTGGCGATCCGGAGTCGATCGATCTCTTCTACCGTCTTGGCCTCGACTACGTGAGCTGCTCGCCGTTCCGCGTGCCGATCGCGCGCCTGTCGGCGGCGCAGGCCATCGTCGGTTCGAGCGACTCGCAGAAGTGATCTGAGCCACGGCCCAACGGGCCGTGGCAGGATTGCCCCATGGAGATCACCACCCGTCACACACCCGCCTACGGCGTTGCCCGCCTGCAGATGCAGGGAGGGGAGTCGGCGCGAGTCGAGTCTGGGGCGATGATGGCGATGTCGGCCGGGGTCGAACTGCGCTCGCGGGCCGAGGG
>Ga0255760_10000699_pt1 | contig 33424 bp, 20 predicted proteins | sample 071ome_25_FD_179960 | JGI IMG/M metagenome (GOLD analysis project Ga0255760, IMG submission 179960) | Coastal salt marsh microbial communities from the Groves Creek Marsh, Skidaway Island, Georgia - 071410BT metaG (version 2) | ecosystem: Environmental > Aquatic > Marine > Intertidal zone >...
CCGTTTGAACGGGCACAGAAGGACTTACGACGCTTTGCTCTCTTACCCTTTGGTTTCTTCTCAGTTACAGCAGTCTTAAGTTTGGAACCTGGGTTCTCACGCTTGTAAGCATCAACTGCTTTCTGACTCATACCATCAGTCTTGTCTTTTTTATTGACCTTTTGCCAGTCTTCGGAAAGTTCTTCTCTCCAGTTTGAGTATCCTTCCTTCACACAGTTGGGAACCATTTTCCCACCTTTCTTCTTCATACCAACTTGCTTATAACCAACCCAACAAGGATCACCCGATTTCTTCTCATTGAGTGGTTTTGCCTTAATAATATCAAAAGTTTCAATTTCGGTAGGTTTGAAATCATCTCTCCAGTTAGAGAATTCATAACCTTCTTTCTTAGTCTTATTACCCCAGTTAGCAGCACCAACCTTACGACACTTAACTAATGCACCAGAAGCATAAGCACTTGGCCAAACATTATATCTTGCTTTTACTTTCTTATAGCAAGCGTCTTTCTTTTCGGAGACTACTTCACCTTCTGGTTCGAAATGTGCTTTTTGTAATTGTGATTTCAACTTATGGATATCCTTGCTTTTCCCACCAGCACCTTCAACCGCCTTTTTAAAAGCATCATCAAACTTTTCATCATACTTAGTTCCTCTAGTATCATATGCCTCAGCAGTTACCATTTTTGCCTTACCCTTTCTGTTTGGGTTTGGATCTTCCTTGCGCTTTTTCTTTGCTCTTTTTTCTCTCTCATCCTTACTCATCGCTGCTCTATCATCAGCATCACGACAGAATGGTTTAGTCTTCTGACCTGGTTGCTTAGCACAAGGTTTGCCATCATATTTACCACCTGCCTGAACCCATCCACCACCTTTGAACCAGTCGCGGAGTGAGTAATCCTTGTCTTTGGCAGACTTACCATCACGCTTACCTTCGGTGACAGTTCCTTCCAAACACTGGCAAGGATCTTCATTACAAATAGGACATGCTTGCTCCATATAAGATGATGCAGCATCCGTATCATGTTCGGCATTTGTAATCTTTGCCTGAACCCAAGCAGGTAAGTTATCCTTGTCAGTCTTTTTAGCAAGAACTTTTGCAAGTTTTTTTAGATTGTCTGCAGATTTTTCTACCTGCTTTTTAGCCATTGATACTTCGTGATCACCCTTTTCGTAGTTCTTTGCTTCTTCCACTTTTTTCTTTCCTTGACAGTGTGCTCTTTGTGAAAAACCTTTTGGATTCTTGCAGTCGATAGACTTTTTATATTTCTCAGACCAACCTTCACTTACTGCTCCACCATCACCATTAGAACCATTGGACCCATTACCATTGGTTCCATTACCATTCTTTTTAGTTTCCGTACTTTCTTCAGACTTCTCTTCTTCTTTTTCTTTACGCAACCATCCACCCAGTCCTACACGATAACCGTTAGGAATCTTTTTACACTTCTTCTCATCGTAGCAGTAATAATAACCCTGCTTACACTTCTTCATTTACTTTTTTCTGGGTTATTATTATTTAGAAAACCTTGCTTGAGTAGTTTTTGCAACTCTGATGTTGAACCTACAAATACGGCATTATTTGTTACGGTGCTTGGTCCTTTATTACCAACATCTTCTTCAACATCTTTTAACTTCTTCTGTAAGTCAATTAACTTATCAGTAGTATCAGCAACACTCTTAATCAACTGACCAGCAACTTCATATGCTCTTGGACTTCCACCTTCACCAGCAAGTTCCATAATACCGTTTATTGCTTCTTGCCCTTTTTCAATCAATGAATACAAGTTTGCTCTTGTGTATTCATAGTCTTTTGAAATATCAGTCTTTTGTTCAGGTTTTTGAATACTCCTTGGAGATTCTTCCACCTCAACAATACTACTCTCAACATTCAGAGCGTTATCAATAGCATCAAATTCAGACATGAGTATTAAATATCAGTTTGTTGTGTAGGACTATAAGACTTGGAATCTCCTAGGTATTCCCAATTTTCGTTGAAACCAAAGTCGTCATCTGGTTCCACGAGAGCATCATCTTCAACAGTAAGTCTGTGAACAACAGCACTCTGCAAGTGCTCAACATTTGTTGTTCCCTGATAACCTCTTTGAACTGTTATATTTTGAGAGTCTGGGATAGAAGTCACCAACATTATTTCTTTGTCAATGATAATTCTATCGTTGACTGAGAACGGTGCAGAACCACCAACTTTCAACAGCAAACTCGAATCATTTAATGTTTCTGTGAGATATGAAGAGGCATCATTGTTATAATCTTGTTTTGCTTGTGGTGTAGCAGTATATCTCATCTCACGCTTAGCAGTCTTAGTATCAGTGCTGCTATACATATCAACTTGAACCTTCTTGATGAGACCTTCGGAACTATCTGCGATGGGACCAAACAGATATGTCTTCGCTGTAAAGCGTAAGGTGTAAATTAGTGATCTTCTTGTTGAGAAATCACCCTCATAGTCATCTTGGAAGTTTATACTGCTTAGAGTAATAGGAACGTCTCTCTTCTCTCCTATTGCATCTACTAAGTCAATAGTTAAGTTGAATGCTGGTTGGAAATATGGTAATATTTGCTCTACAATTTGCAATGCATCATCGTTCAGTTTACATAGTATGTTGAGTTCAAAGTCAATATTATATGGAACAGGCATGAAAACCTTTTTTGTAGTTCCACCATCACATACTTTGAATGTTTGAGTAATGCTAGACTTTCTGGTTGGGTCATATGATATACCTACCATCTCAAAAGACATTCTCGGTAGAGTAATCTGAACCGCTCTATTTAAATCTGACTGCTGTTCTAGTCTTGCCAAAAACTTTTGAACAGGACCATATGCTAGTGGAACTCTAATATCGCTGATAGAGTTTCCATTACCATCATTGTGACGGATATGAATTTGATTGAAAAGAGTGCCGAAAGATATAATAGTCTTTCGTATTATCTCGTGATAATAATAAGTTCCTAACATTAATAACTACCAAATGGGTTCGATTCTGTAAAATCTAGAATGAGATCTGCCTCAGTTTCAATTTCATCATTTTGAGTGTATTTATCATAAGTATCCATCTGGTCAAAAGTTTGTATCGAATACTGTGCCCCAGAGTCTTTTCCAGTAACGACTTCGCCAGGGAAGAAACCAAGTTGAGTTGAACCAATACTTACATTAGATATCTTGAGAATCTTAGTATCTTTATCCCATTCCTTGACTCTTGCCTCTGTTTTAGACCTAGAACCAATAACAATTTCATTGAACAGATATGTTCCAATACCTGTTAGCAGTGGTGGATCGGAAATAGTAACAGTTGCAGAAGTTGTGTATCCAAAACCAGGATTTGCAACGTATATAGAACTGATAATATCATCGCTACCACTCTTACCAACAGAAGCGATACCAACTGCGGTCTGACCAACTCCACTGATTTGAAGTTCGCCAGGTGCAGAAACTGTTACCGTTGGTGCTGTTGTATATCCAACTCCACCATCACTCATAATGAATCTTAGTACACCATTGTACGTTGTTTCGATAGAACAAGTTGCTGCTGCACCTGTTCCACCACCACCATATATCGAAATGGTTGGAGCAACAGTGTATCCAGCACCAGCATTTGTTAAGTATAGTGCTTTAACAGAACGAATACCTGCTATTGAAGATGTAATAGCAACAGCAGTTGCATTATCTCCTGGTTGTCCCGTTGGAGAAGTGCTAATAGCAACCAATGGGTCTGATGTGTATCCAGAACCATCGTTAGTTAAGAACAGTTGTCTAACATATCCAGTTCCAAGACTCAAACTTGCAGTTGCTGTTCTACCAACACCAATAAGTTGTAAAGTAGTGATATATCCTTCTTCTTCGACCTGAGTGTCGATCTCTTCAATAGTGGTATCGAGGATTTCATCCTCATATTCAAAGAGTTCACACTTGAGTTGGTATACGTAGTTTTTCCCTAACTGATAGAAGGGGTCTTCATGCTCTACAAACTTAACTTCAAATAATCTCTGACCTAATGGGAAGTAAACTAAGTCTCCCTCTCTTGGTCTTGTTGGAGATATCATCTCAGAGTCTTCTGTACCATCATCAATACCAGCCATGAATGGTGCGATGAAGTCTTCAAATCTTTCTTTTGATATGGTAATGGTTAGTTCATCCCTCAAACTCATACCAAACTTTGTTAGAACATCTCCCGCTCCGCCATAACCATCATATGTGTTTACATATGCTTCAATAGCAAAGTTATCATCAAACTTTGATGACTGAACCTCTTCTATAATAGTCTGTCTTCTTACAAACTTTCTTGGAATGTATGTGACTTCGAGTCCATACATCCGCATCTGTTCATTGACCAGATCTTGTATTAGACGCTGCTCACTAGCAGTACCTTGTAAGAAAAAGGGATTAAGTGCCATTATCCAATAAAGTCGTATGGTGGAAGTTCGTGCTCCATTGTCATCCTGGACTTGAGTTCTGCTAACTCTCTTTCAGCATCTTCATATATTTCTCTACCATTGAATTCGATACCGCCTGGTAGTTTCACTCCTCTAAACTTGATTAGGTTCTGACCCCACTGTCTCTTAATTAAAGCGGTCAGATATTTCTTCATGAAACTATCATTGTATATCTTGCTGAAATCTGATGGGTCTAATGCGCGATAGCAGTCAATAACTAAGAAGTTATCTACACTTTGAGAACCCCAATCGATGTCTAAGTATAGTCTATTTTGTCTCTTATTGAAACGAACCTGCTTATCAGTGGTAAGCAGATGATCAATGTCTTCAAGGTAACTCTTTACCATAGAGTATTGAAGAAGTTCAACAGAGTTGAAATAATATAAGTCGTTTAAGAATAACTGATATTTAATACTAAACATTCCACCAGAAATGGAACTCGTATCAAATCTGAATATTTTTTCAACGCCAATTACAGAATCTGGAACTTGAAGGTAATTGGAATTTTCGTAAAAATTGAATGATGTTGAACCGTATCCAGTAATGGTCGATGTTCCTGTCGTTGTGACGATACCTACGCCATTTGTACCAGATGCTTTTCCTCTATCAATATCATCTTGTGAGATTTTGTATTTAAGATACATTCTCTCAACACCATCATAATGTCTCTCTTGGAAATATTGAATGGCATCATCGACCAGATCGTCAATCTGGTCATCATCAACGTTGATTTCGAGTACTGGCGCACCCAAACGTCTTAGACAGTAATCAATCAATCCTTGTCTAGTTGATGGTTGCGCCATTTTTTACTCTTCCCCTAATTTTTCTTTCAAGTTAACATTCTCTTCTAATAATGCTTCAATTTGTTCCTTGTAGTCTTGAGACAAAGTTTGTAACTTCGCCTCCAAGAGAACATTTTGATTTGTCAATGATGCTAGTTTTGTATGATATAACTTAATTAAAACGTTAACGTCCACTTCACTTGTGTTTTCCATTCTTTAGAAAGTTCCTCCGTCCAGAGTTGTTGTCCAGGTTGGTTTATTAGTATATATCACGCTTGGAGTAGCGTTAACTTGGGAGTTTAGGTTTTGAACTGCACCACTGACACCTTCTTTTCTAAGGTTATCTGTGGAGTTGAAAGTTCCTTCCACACCAACCAGGTCAATACTGGTTCCACCCGTTACAACACTCTCGACAATACCATATGCACTAGTATTATCTTGTCTGACCAAATCGCCAACAGCAAGAGTAACTGCATTGTTTACTGACAGAGTAACTTTTGTCAGTGCAGTTAGTATCTGCTTAGATGTTTTTACCGAAGTGGCAACAGCATTTGTAGATCTTTGTAGACCTTGACTGTCAAAGTATACAACACCGCCTAGTTCATAGTCACCAGACTGGTAGTAAAGACCCTTTACATCAAGGAAACCTTTGGTTCCTGATACAACACTGTTTGTGATGCTAGCATCTGGAACATAAGTCCATCTTCTGCTATCATCAGCATGTGTGCCGTGGTTATCTGCATCAGCAGTGCTGTCTGCAATGGAACTGTCATCAAAACCGAAGAAACCAGTTACTTGGTTAGCGGTTCCAGTGGCAGTGTTATATGCAAACGATACACCTCTGTCTGTATTGGTATCGTATGCGTGAGTAATTGTCAGTTGAGTTGTTGTTGCAATACCAGAAACGGTAGCAGAATCAACTGTAATTACTTTTGTGCCAGTATTGTAAGCGGTAACTGTTGATACACCAGAAGCAGAAAGTGCTGCGTTACCACTAACAACGTCACCAGTGTTAATACCAACAACAGAGTCCAGTGTAATGGTGGTTGCGCCGCTAGTAACTGTTGCCATAACAGTTCTAACACTGGTTACATCGCCAACGTGAATGATAGGATCATTTACAGTTGCAGATGTTGAGTTGACCTGAGTTGTAGTACCATCAACTTGCAGGTTACCCTTGATGATAACTGTACCTTCATTACTCAGACCATCGGGATATGGGTCGATGTAAATGGTATCAGTACCATCATCGGTCGATGAAATTACATTATCTTCGATTTTGATAGAATCGAAAATTGAAGAACCAGAGACACTAATGCTTCCGCCAACGTTGAGGTTCTTTTCAATACCAACGCCACCTTCAACTATAAGTGCGCCAGTGTCTTTATCAGTAGACTCTGTAACAACGTTGATTCTGAAATCAGCACCAGTGTAAGTAAACTGGTCTACTCCATTCTCGTCATATTCAAATTTTGCATTCTTATCATCACCAAAGGTGAGGAAAGTATCGTCTGGAATCTGAACTTCGCCAGTTCCGTTTGGATCAAGTACAATATCTCCATCAGTATCTGTGGAGGAAATTGTATTAGTGTCGATTCTTAAATTATCGACGTTCCACTGGTCTACTTTAAGTGATTCAGCACCACCTAAACCAGAGTTTGTTGCTGGTGCCATGATGGCAACAACACCCTTGTCTTGGTTTCTGGTGTTGTGACTCGCCGCTGGAATAGTACCAGGGGTGTGCTCCATCATGGAGGTGTAGTAATGACCACCAATCGGATGTACGTTGGTGCCATCATCACCTAGGAATACTCTGTCTTTATATTGGTTTACGCCACCGTAACTACCGATACCAGTTACGTATGCTAATTCACCCCAATTTAGACTTCCAGGTTTACTAGTACCCGAGGATCTTTTAATCCTGATAATACTTGCCATGTCAGAAATTTCCTCCGTTGATGTCTAAATTCTGTGTTGCGCCTGGTGTTAGGGTTAATGTAGCATCCCATTTTTTGGTCGTTCCATTATATACAAGCACCATGCCATTCAGAAGATTTGTGGCATTAACATCACTAAGTTCAGCCAAAGACAGACCTTGAGCACCTGCAAGTGAAGATATTACCTTTACCGCCGGTTGTTGCCCTACTCTGACCTTAATTTCTGCCATTTATAAACAGTTCAGGATCTAAAATATATTTATACTCCTTCTAACCCAACCGTTCCCAAGTTGGAAAGAACTTCCTGTTGTTTTAGATAGAGTTTATAATAACACTTAGCAATATTCCTTAATATGTCAACATCATCAATGGAGTTTATCTCAGATTCATATTTAAAGTATTCGAATGATTTGCTCAAATTTTGTAGTTCAATGTTGTTTGGATCCATTGATAAACTCCCTTAGTAGATTTTTAATTTCAGAGATATCCTCTTTAATTTTGTCTATCTCTTCACGTTGTTTTTTCTTTTCGTTTTTCATTCTAATGTATTGAGAATAAGCGAAGGTATCGCAATTTACAATAGCTCCGCTATTCTCATCTCTGAAAAGATTTTTTTCTCCTTCTACTGGTATCATTATGCTAGTGCCACAACTCTCAGATCTTTGAACTCTGGTGGAGTTGCTTCATTGGTGGAGTTCATAACTATCTTAATCGCAAACCCAACAAATGGTTCTAAGTCATCAGCAGTAAACTGATACTCTAAGAACTCACCATCATTGCTTGGTCTTACAAAAGCATCTGCTCTTCCAGTATTATTGGCAGAGTTAATAACTCTATCACCAAAACCATCACCATCAGTATCATCTAGGTTATCATATCCTGGGAACATGACGAATGACTGTTCAATTTCACTCGAGTCAGTTCTATAAAGTTGATATAGAACTCTGAAATCTGCTGCCGAAGGTCTGTTGGCAGCAACAAGAACTTTCAGTGAAGATGCTGGTTGTTTTAGGTCAACTCTGTTTGAAATATAAACAGAACTGTGTGGGTCGCCAGTGATGAGGTTAGATCTTCCATCGATAGTATAGTCAGCAATTGGGTTATTGACTCTACTACGAGACAATATCATCAAAGCATTTTGAGTATCAAGGACAGGTGACAAATTCTCATCTTCACTTTGAAGTTTTACTCTCAATGTGAATGACTTATTGTTTGGTAGAGATGAAAGACTATTGGTCTCATTCTTCTCAGAACATACAAGTCTTGGAGATGACATGAAGTTCATCTTATTGAGTTGAACTGCTTCAAAACCTTGATCAAGGAATGATGGTTCGGAACCACCTGAACTTGTTCCAGAAACAGTTCTTATCTGAGATGAAACAGATGTTCCTCTTCCTGGTGTAATTGTATTGATGTATGGTTGAATGCCAGTGAACTGATAGTTTTGTGTGGCAGATATTTGAGTTCCACCAGCGACTTTTTCATCAGTGAAACTTAACTGACTATCACCACTATCTCTTCCAGCACGACTTACTTGCAGATGATAAGTATCAAGTTCTCTTAGAGAACTTAGAGAAACTGCGTTTGGTAGACCGTGTGTGGTGTTGATACTTGTCAAAGATATGCCATTGAGTTCATACTTATTGCAGTATGTTCCAGAAGCATGGTTGCTAACAAGGGTTCCATCAACTCCTCTTGTGCTAATGCCAAGAGTTCCAGCACCACCAGAACCTGCATTTACTGAGGTGTAGTAAATGATCTCATTATCGACCTTTACATAACCTCTTGCAGAAGAAATGCCTTCAAACTGAGCAAATGCGCCAGTATTTGCAATGGAAATGAGGGTGTCATTTAGACCAAGATTTCCTGTAAGTTCTACTGGAATGGTATCAGGTTCAATATTCTTGATTTCAACCAAGTTTGTATCAGAATGCATTCCATGGTTGAACTGTTTGATTCCAACCACATTTCCAGAATATAGTGGGTCAATTTCAGAAGAAGCACCTCTAATAACTGTACTTGCAGTTGCAACAGGATTGGAACCACTGTAGTAAATGAGTGGTTGATTGTTAACAAACGACTCACCTTGAACATTAGTTACATAGAGTGTATCCAAACCATTGATGGCAGAAACTGAAATTCTACCTCCCGTACCCTTAGCAACACTACTTGTAGTAATACCAAGAATATCTCCAGGAACATAACCATTACCTGCGGTTGTAACGGTTGGTGTTCCAGAAATTTCACCAGAAGAGAATGTTATACTAACTTTTGCGCCAGTACCAGAACCAGTGATTGAATACAGTGGTACGTTTGTGAAAGTTCCATCGCTATATCCAGCACCAACAAGAGTACTTGCGATAGTATTCAATGGACCACCAACATTCTCAATATAACCATATGTTCCAGGAGAAGCAACAGAACCATTACTTACCTTAGTTCCTGCAACAAGAATAGAATTCATTGCGGTGGTAGTTGTAATACCAACTTTCAGTTTTCTTGGATATGTTGTAACAGAGTTTGAATTCAGATATGGAATAGCAGATGAGTCTGGAATCAGTGGTGGGTTGTAGAATACAACGTCACCAGTTCTTGAAGTGAACTTAGCCTTATAGAGTTTGAACTTCAAGTCTTCAAACTGACTTGGAGTCCAAATAGTACCATTTTGAGACTTGAATAGACTTCCTCCACCATACTGCTTGGTGACAACAACACTTTCTGCGTTAGGTAGAGACTGTGTGCCAACAGTCTTCTGACCCATCTTAGCAATCCACATCTTATAGTTGTCAGTGGTTGGTGCTAAGAAGACGAGAGCGTACTCTCTGTTTGGTTGCAGATATACTGGTGATGGGAATGTGACTCTTGTTGGTACACTTGCATCATCAGATGTATTGATTTGACTTGGTTCAAGAGCAACTCTTGCATAGTCTGCAACAAGTTGATCTGTTGGTGTTCCAAGTTCAACAGTTCTCAGTTCTACAAACAGTTTGTCGTTTGGATCTTTTTCACCGAAGAAGACATCAACGCCAGTTAAGAATGCGCCAGTTTCATCAACAGTGAATGACTGTGCGAGAGGATCTTTTCCTCCGCCTCCTCCTCCGCCTCTTGGTGGCGGTGGTGGTGGGGGTGGATTTCTAACTTGGACTATGTTGGTAACTTGTGTCTGAATAATACCAGTTCCACTATAAGTCGTTTGTGCGGAAGAGATAGATGCTCTATCGCCAGGGAGAACTTTTGCATTCTGACTATTCTGTGAAATCTTGAATACTCTTTCTCCACTTCTAATTCTTACAAGTGGAAGTGGAGTCATATTTGGATCTCTGATGAAGAAGCATCCGTTCAGGTCACCGAAGGTGTCTGTGACGAGTCTTACATTAGATACGGTGGCAACAGCACCACTGCTTCTACCAATAAGTCTTACTCCTCTCTGAACAAAACCACCGTATCTGGTTAAAGATTCTTCTGCGAGAGAGAAGGTATCTACGTTAAGAACGGTAGATGATGAAGAATATGCAGATGGAAGTATTTGAGACTTGTTATATGGGTTTGAGTTGTACTCAGTGGTTGGACTTGTGATGCTTCCAGTTTTGTGTGATGGTTTTGCTGTTCTGAAAGCAATGACTCTTCTGGAACCTATGAAACCATCAACATCTTCACCGATATTAAATGCACCAGAAACCATAGAAATTTCTAGGAGTTTTGGTACGATATCAATGGAACTGATGTCATCGATGAAACTATAATGAGTAGTCAGTGGTCTCAACGCTGAGGATCTAAACTCAACGTTTCTAGATCTCATGAATGGATCTGGTTCGCTACTAACTCTTACACTCTCAACATAGTCATGTTGTCTTCCATTTGGATCACCGCTACTTACGGTTCTTCTGTTTTCAATGTAGATGTTTCTTACCCAGTTGTCTGATGCTGGGTTGAGTAGAACTCCACCTGCATATTCGACAATATTGAATGGGTTTACATTCTCAACCTGAGAAGCAAATGGTTGCTCAATCCAACCAGTCTCTTCATAGTCAAGAGTAATTAAGTCCCCAGTCTTTCTTACGTTAGAATCAAGAAGTTGGAGGTTTTCTGAGAAGTTTGCAGTAGCAACATCGATAGATGGGTCTAGTGCTAGTTGTGGTTTGAGCGACCAGAAGTCTACTGATGGGATAAGTTTGTGTTCTCTGATGTCAACATCACACTTGACATCAGGGTTTGTCTTATCAATAAGGTTGTTATTCTTAAAGTCATCTACAAAGAAACCATTCTTGAATCTTGTTAGACCATCTGCATCCTGAACTTGTAAAGTCTTAGTGTTAAGTTCAAGTAGTGACAGTGAGGTAACGGTTTCTAAGTTTTCAATTCTGTCTTCGAGAGAACCGATGTCTCTCATAGTATATCTTCTGTTATCAAACAGAGTGATTGATGCGTCAGATGGTTTGTAGAGGTATGCAGGAAGAGTTATGGTAGCAATGTCCATTGCCTCTTCTACGTTCACAGGTTCTTTTGGAGTCTGTGAAGAAACACCCTTAACAACCGAGAACTGACCAAATCTGTTCAATACAATCTTGTCAATTCTTGGCAGATAGTGTGAATATCCGATGAAAGAACTTTCGTTTGGAGTAACTACGTTATAGTATGGTGATGTGACAAATGTTCTTGTAGTGTAATCGAATGGAGACTTATCAGTTGCAGTAAACTCTGCAACTCTTGGTCTGAAATCTAATGTATCTGATGCTCTAAGACCGCCTTGCAGATGTGGAACATCATCTGTGAATCTTTCATCTTGATAAGACTCAACAGTAAATACATCACCCTCATCATTTGCAGGAAGTTGATAGTAATCGAAGATAACAAGTAACTGCTTAGATGGTGCTGGACTATCTTTGAGTCTTACAATTCTAGAATAGTCGTAGAATTGCTCCTTCTGTCCCTTATCGAGAGTATATTTCTGAGTTAGATTTGAGTAACTTCCAGGTGTAATAGACTGGACGGTTGACTGATTGCTTGACTCTTCGAATGTTACAATCTCACCAACTTCAAACTGTTGTGAGTTCAGATATACAAACTCAACCTCATTTCCAGAAGAAGGAAGTGTAACAACTTGTGCAAGTGCTCCGCTGGAACTTCCAGATATCTTCTCACCAACAAATGCGTCTGCATCTAGGGTCAGACCGCTAACAACAGTTAACTTGTCGAGAGTTGGTTGTGAAGTGTCAAGTGACTCATAAACTGCTAATACCTTAACAGCATCTGGAACGTTCAATGAAATTTCACTATCTTGAATTCTTGTTCCATAGAACTGACTCGTTGATAGACCACTGATAGACTCAGTAGATGCTTCACGAGTTTTGTTTACAACAAGTTTTCTACTTCTGGTGTATACCTTGTTCTTACTCTTAACTAACTCTTTTCTCAAAGTGGCATTTACAGTAACCGATGCACTCTGGTTTACTTTCAAACCTCTGAGTGTAATCTGGGTTCCGTTTGCATCAATATCAAACTGGTCGGAAGTTAGTTGCTCAATAGTACCATCAGCATAGAATACAGAATATCTTTCTGCATCATATGCCTCAAAGAAAGCACTGGAAATACCCGTGTTTGCTGCTGTAATAACCGCTGTACCAACAGAGTTGGTGGATACCTCTCTTACCTGAGTCGTAACTAAAAGGTTAGCACTTGATAGGTTGACGGATGCAATGTCACTTGCATTGAGTCGTGTATAAAGACCTGATCTATCGCTATTTCTGACGAGAGGAGCACCTAGTGTGAATGTGGTAAACTGGTCAGAACCTGGGAAGTTACCGTCACAAACACCTGATACATCAGGTATCTCTGCAAGGGTCATTGAAGAACCATCAGCAGAAACAGAGACAACTCTGTTGAATGTTTCGCCAGTTACCCCAGAAACTTGATATCTGACGATAGAGTTTGGTTTGATACCTAAGAATGTCTTATCACTACCGGAAGGAAGTGTTACCGCACCAGCAGTAGTAATTTTAATTTTATCAGTAATGTTGAAGTTTGTTGGTGTGAACCTTTGAAGAACTGCGTCACCAGAGAATGCTGTTTTCAGTTCTGGAGTAATACCAACTGCATCCTGATAAACTGACTTGATATCATCAGTTGTATATGCAGTTACAGACTTGATTGAACGAGAGAATAGTTTAGACTCGTTAATTAAGACTTGCTCACCAACAATAAAGGTTCCAGATGTTTGAGTTAGAGTTAGGGTAGAACCAGCACCAGTTGCATATCCAGATGCACCACTACTTACACCTCTAACATAAGAACCAGCAGGACACTCAGCAGTTGTCAACGAAACATTGAGTTCAATATCTACATGAGTTTGAATATCATAGAGATATAGATCCCACTGAGTAGAACTTCCTGAGTATGCAGAATCAGTTACACTGTGAGAATAAACTCTTGCTTTACCTACGAGAGTTGTACCTGCACCAGTAGCACCTTTTCTTCTGTTGAAAAGACTTACTATGTTTCCACTTGTATTAATGCCAACAAATGGAGTACCTGCGACGTTATTGATTCTGAGCAGGTTGCCCATTTCAAATGGAACCAGTGAAGTTCCTACTTCTCTTGTATCCCTTGGTTTTTCTACATCAAGAATGGTTGATGATGGAATATCAATATCATATCCTCTTACATATGCAGTTCCAGGCGAAACTTTGTAGCAAAGTAAGTCCTCTGATGGTGTATTACCATCTTCTGTTTTTTGGGTTCCAAGATAAACACCCTCGTTCGAAATTCTATCATTGAGAGAGTTTAATGCACTAACGTCAAAGTTTTTGAGTGCGTAGTCACCAGACTCATCGAAAGTTCTTTTTGCAAAGTAATCTTTGATGATTGAATATACGGACTTATCTTGAAGTTTCTTGATTTCGCCGTTATCAATTCTGATAAGTTCTACGAAGTTCTTATCATCAAAGTCGTCAATATCTTTCTTAGAAAGAACTGTACTGATTTTAAATCTATCTGCACCAGGAGCAGCATAGTTTGAGAAACCTCTTGCATTATCATTCAGAGACTCGTCGTCGTTTGAATTGACAATCTCTTCTAAGATGCTCAGACCAACTCTATATGTTGGTGTATTTGAATATGGTTCTAGAATAACCAGTGATTCTTTTACGTCAACAAAGGTTCCTCTGATAAAATAAACTCCCGACCCAAGACCAACAGCAGAACCAGTTGCAGTTGCCTCAAAATCAAGGAGAGTGGCAACAGTGTTGCCTGAGTTTATTGTGGTGTTTCCGTATGTCAGGTTGTCAAGAAGAATGAGAAGTTCTCCATCTTCAAAGAACTCAGTCTCAAAGTCTGAACCTGACGTTGAATATTTTACATAAAGTGTAATGTCTTCTACGTTATCATTTGGTGGAAGACTGTAATTCTTAACTGTTGCGACTACACCAGAGTTTTGACCCTCTATTCTCTTTCCTACTAATTCTTTTAGGTAAAGGGAAACGTCAATACCAAGGTGGTCTGCTGTGATCTTTACAGAATAATATCTATCGTCAAAAGTGACAGATCCAGGTATAACCATGGATCCTTCTTTGAAAATATGACTACCAAACGATTCTACTTGGTGTTGTAGAATAGACTGTAATGTTGTTAGCTCTCTCGCCTGAATAGGAAATCCTGGTTTAAAAAGAACCTTATAGAAGTTCTTATCGACGTTAAAATCGTCGAAATATGGGTTAATGTTAAAATTAGTTTTCTGTGGCATTTTTTAAAATTCCAGGATAATTTTAATATCTTCTTTTTGGCGGATGTTCCTAGAGATCAGAGGTCTATTATCTAAGTAAACAAGTTCCCCTGAATTTTTATTTATCTCGGGACTGGCAAGTCCATTCGCAAAGTTGACACCCAAGTTGATGACTTTGCTTCCTGTTGGATTTGTACTGACCCCAATAAATCCAGTATCGATGGATGCTGAGAAACCACCAGTTCCACTAATTGGGTTCGTTGAAGATTCAAATGCCAAAACCTTCGATGATGTAGAAATACCGATATAATCAGTTTCATCTAGTGTTCCACTGTTAAAGTACAGTGAACGGTCTTGAATATACTTCAAGACTTTTGTTTCAGTATCATATGAAGCAACATATCCAACAGCACTACCACCAGTAACAGACTGAGTAATCTTCTCACCAACAGTTGGTGTTCCTGTTATAGATGAGAATTTCAGTGCATATGTTGATGAAAACTGACTTGATGTAAAGGTTGATGTTGAACCAATGGATGTTGGGTTCTTGATAATACCAACCTGAGCAAACTTAGTATCTGCTGGAAAGTCTCTCGTCGAATCATCAAAACGAGCATATAAGAGAACCTTATCAGTTCCAAGTTCTCTATAAAGGTCATAACCGTGACCCTTAGAAGGTGGAATAATAGGTATCAGTTTTGCAAAGTTTCCGCTAGCGCTACCGTTGATAGGTCCTAAGTCAACTACACCGTAAGAATATCCCTTACCACCAGAAGAAACTGTTGTATTGGTTATCTTACCATTTTCAACATCAACAACTACCTTAGCACCAGAACCATCACCCAAGATGTTCAGTTCTTGTCCCAGTCCACTAGCATAGTTTGCACCTTGTTTATCAATGTAAACCTTCTTTATTTGGTTTTCATTGATAGATGAGTCTCCGTTCTCTCTTACTGCCTGTATTTGAGAATCTGTTGATGTTGACCATTCCGAAGGAATAGTGATATATTCTGTTGAGTCAAACTTGATGATATCACTTGGAGTTACGCTAAACAGATACTTCCAAATATATCCATCACCACTTTCACCCGCTCTTGTTGGTTCTAGGTCGGTGAATGTTGGTTCATCTTGTGATGCATTTCCAGTGGTATTAATACCAGATGAACCATTGTCAATACAAATATAAACTTTGTATTGAGAGTTCATTACGTAGTAGTTTGCATCATACAGTCTCGATGACTGAGTAGATGGTGATGGGTTACTTACGCTATAATCATGACGATACATCTCATATCTGGTTCCCTTCTCCCAGTCTATCCTTCTTACAACACGCTTAATATTTGCCGAAGTTACCTTCTTACCAAAAAGTGTAGTGTCAGAGGTATGTCCCTGATACTGAATATTGTCAGTTGGGTTTGGAACGTTGGTGTTCCAAGCAGTAGATCTTCCAAACCCAACTTGTGTTGGATTAGGAAGACCTATGACGATATAATATGAGTTGGATTCATTCTCAACAGATTCAACAAAGTTGTTTGCGTTTAGAATTCTAAACTGGTCTGTTACAATTGCAGACATATTATTAGCATTACTAGCGTTTTTCTATATTTATAACTAGATATTCGATAGTCTTCTGATGGCACCAAGGTCTCTGAGACCGAATCCCTTCCTTTGAATGGATGGATATGTGGACAATCCAACATCAGCAGTCAATCCAGAGACACCAATAGCGACAGGTGAAGAACCTCTGCTAATGCCACTCAGTCTACCCCAGGAATATCTACCAACAGGATCAGCACTTGTTCCAGTTACCGCAACACCAACAACATTTGTATTGGAAGCAACATTACTAATAATTTCACCGTTTGTTCCAAATGTAGTGAAGTCGTGAACAATGTAGATGTTGTCAAGATATGATGTTGAGATAGAAACAACTTCACCATCATTATTATAGATGGAAGTCAAACCTGTTCCAACACTTGTATTCTTGATGTAAATTGGATAGTTAGTTTGCAGTCCAGTAAATGCACTTGGTCCTTGGACAAAGAACTTAATAGCAAGAGGATTGCCAAGTGTTCCTGTTGTAGTTGTAATACCAGTTACGATTCCAGAGAAACCTTCAACTGTGGTTATATTTGTAACGAGTTCAGACTCAAACTCTGGGAATGATGCAAGAACTTGAGGTGGTTGAGTATAACCAAGACCTGGGTTTACGATGGTTGTAGAGGTTACGGAACCGCCAGTAACTGTCAAAGTAGCAGTTGCGGTTGTTCCAACTCCAACACCAATCGCCTTAGGTGCTGCAATCTTAACGGTTGCTGTACCAGAAGTGTAACCAGAACCTGCGTTGACGATGGTCAGTCCAGAGATTGTTCCGCCAGCAGAGACTGTTGCCGTAAATGCTGCCGCAACTGGGTCAGTTCCTTGAACGATCAGACCACTTACACTATCAATGAAGACTGAATAGTTATCTTCTTCATAGTCGAAGAACTCTGCATCATCTACAAATATTTCACCATCAACATCTGTGATATCAGAAATAATCTTTGCAGTTGGATAAATTTGTGCTTCAATGGAGTCTCTTGCCTTAGAAACATAGTCTCCTTGAATGATCTTGTCTCTCTTTTGCTTGATCCAAGTCAGAGGTTTGTAATATACCTCATCAATACCAGGTCCAGTGTAGATGTTTGTTTCAATCTTATCAGAACCAGCAAGAACTTCAATGTTTCTTGCGTTCTGAGTGTAGGTATCAATGTGGTCATTATTTCTGAATACCTGTACCGAGTCTCCTTCCTTAATTGTTTCGGTTACGTTTACCAGGAATGTGTCATCACCAACTGTTCCTCTGTAGAAGAAGATTGAAATGTTGTCTTCTGATCTTGGTGCATCGGAGAATGTAAACGATGTACCACCATCAAACTGATATGCACTTCCTGGTTGTTGGATTACGCCATTGATGAATATGACAAGAATAGCATTCATGTCAATGTTAACTGATGTCGTATCCAGAGGATCTTTTTCGAAACTTAGAAGTTGACCGTTATAATACAGTGGGAATCTCTTTCTAGTACCATTTTGTAAGTTTCTAACAGAGTCGATAAAGTCGAGTTCACCGAACTGCCACATTGAGAAGGAGTCACTAAATGTTTCCAGAACTGTAAGTTCAAAGTCTGCGAGTGGTGCTGACAAACCTGATGCAGTTACAAGACCGACTGGTTTGAATACATCACCCTTCTTGAAACCATATCCTGCTCTGGATATCTTGAACGAAGAAACTTCGAACAAGGTTGAACCAATACCAGTTGTAGAAACTGCACCAACATCAACTGTTATCAGGAGGTTTTGACCAGTTTCTGTGGTTGGACCAACACCCTCTCTCGAAACACCAATAACTGGGAGGTTTTCGTAAGATGGTTCTGGTACAATGATTGATGGGTTTACATATCCAGAACCAGAAGAAGCAACGTTGAAGGATAGTGTTCCACCAACACCAACGGTTGCTGTGATAGATGCTTCTGTTCCACTGTGGTTTGGATCTGTAATACCGATGGAAACGTTTCCAAAGTATCCAGAACCATAGATGTCGGCAGTGCCTACACCAACAGCAGTAACACCACCAGAACCATCAAGTATTGCGGTTACTGATGCACCTACAAGAGGAGCGAATCCAAGACCATTTGTGGAACCAAGTGAAACAATAACTCCACCACGAGGAAGTTGGTTCTGGTTGATATCACCCTCAGAAATGATAATCTGACCATTGGTTGATGTGATGCCGCTGTATCTTACACTGGAAATACCACTCTCACCAAACAGTTCGTAGTTATTTCCTGCATTGTTGTCTGTGGATGGTGTCTGGAAGATGTCGTTCAAGAAGAGAACGCCACTACCAGTTTGAATACCAGTGGTGTTTGCGCCACCAACAGTTAATGTATAGGTTTGACCAATACCAGTGAACTGGTCGGACATGTCATCATAAACAACGTTAGTTGTATAGTCATTTCTCAGGAATACTCTACCCGCAAATGCAGTCTTTGGATAAAGTAAGTTCGACTGGTCTCTGAACTGTCTTGGGTTACCCTTTGGAGCATCGGTGAAGTGAACCTTATTTCCTTCAATGTTGAAAGCACCTCTGTAAAGTTGTACAGTCTCACCATCAACGTGAGTTGTAGCAGAACTTCCAACAAAACCACGCTTAACTTCAAGTAGTGGGAAAGTACCAAGACCAGTGATTGGTCCTGAGGTGGTTGTTCCAAGTCCAACACCCGTTACTCCCAGATACTCGCTTCCAATCTTAACAATATCAGTTGGTTTGATGGTAGAAATACCAGATATTGAGAAGTATGTTGCACCAATAGAAACTGTATCAACGTTATTTGCAACAGTGTATGAAATAGGTACAAATGATATTGGTTTTTGTACAACACCATCAAGAGAAATAACTGTCTTAGAAAGTTTCTTAGACATTTCAAGTGAGTGGTAGTTTCCAGTACCAACAGATGTAAATGTTACTGCAATACCTGCATTAGCATATTCTCTCTTAGTAGACAACTTGAACTGGTCATTGTTGATGCGAATAGCATAAACAGTATCTGGAAGGATAGTGGTAACAACACCAACATAACTTTCGGTGGCACCAATACCAACACCAGTTGCACCAACTCCAACGAATGTAGAACCTGGTTGATAGTAAAGTTCTTCGCCAGTTCTGAAGAAGTGGTTGTTAATGGTGAATGTTCCACTAACAAGGTCTAAACCAGAAGCGTTTGATGGGTTGAATGTCTTTTGATAGATTGGAGTTCCTTGATATGTAATATCAAAGTCTAACTTGTTCGCTCTTGTTCCATTAATAGCATCATATGCAGTAAGAGTTAACAACTCAGTCGTAGTTCCATATTCAAGGTTTTGTGGGAGGTTTAGGTAGTCATTATCTGTGTAAATAACTTCACTGAAACTTTGAATGAGAACATCAGTTCCAATTCCAGCATCTGGATAGAACTTCAAGATACTATCGGTTCCTGTTATTTCACCACCAAATGTTCCAATACCAGAAGTGCTTCCGATGGAAATGAACGGATATTGTGTGGTGTAGACATTATCAAAGTCATGTATCATCAGAACCTGATGAAGTGCGCTAGTTTCACCGTAAGAAACTCTTACAGATGATTTAACTGCGGAAGTTGTACCTGTGTTAATACCAATGATGGTTGCAGGTGTCGATGATAAAACGTAGTTGCTTTCAAAACGAGCACTCTTTTCGGAACCACTAGGTTGTCCTGAGGCAAGGAATCTATATGTTCCAACACCAACAGCAGTTGTTCCAAAACCAACAATCTTAGATCTTAGGAGAACACTGCTATTCTGATCATTATAGTAGTCTAGGTGTAAGGTTCCTGAGTCAATTCTTGGTTGGAACTGACCTCTGTAACTTGTGGAAATGCCTTGTAGGTCTGTGCTATCGAAGTAGAAGTCTGCTTGATAAGTATCTGTTCCATCATGGTCAAGGAGGAGTTCGATGTAACTCATCTCCTTGGTTGCGTCATCGATGACCTGAACCTTGGCATAGAGACTATCAACAAACTCAGTTCCAACCGAAAGAAGTGTTTCAGTTGAACCAATGCCAACACCCTGGTTTACAGATGTGAGGTTTACAAATCCGATAGACTGAGTTCCAATACCGTTAATATCAGAGTTGAATCTATTCTTGATAAACTTGATATCATAGTCGGTATCATATGGGTCATCGGGAATGAACCTTATAAACTGACCCTCACTATCACTCTTAGAGGTAATTTGACCCAGTGTGTTGGTCTTAATAGAACCTTTTTCAAGGATGTAAATGTTATCTTCATCATTCAGGATTACAATCTCACTTACTTCTTTGTCAAGTGTTTCTGGGTTGATGACCTGTATCAGATAGTTTGCATAAGTATCATCAGGAATATCCAGGTTGGTAAACAGGTCTGGATTTGACTCTCTGTTAGAGAACTTTGGACTGATGTCGTCCATTACAAGTGCTCTGTTGCTGAGGCACTTAATATAGTCAGTTAACTTCTTGTTCTTGAACTTCAAGAACTTGGACTTCGTTCCACTTGAAGAAGTGTCAATATCAAGAACTTGTGCAAAGTTGTTGATAGCATCAACTCTCTTTTCATCACTAACATCAAGAACAATGATATCGTTAGTTGTTGATGCGTAAGAAACTTTCTTATCAAGTTGTGAAATGATTTGTGTATCTGAGAAGTTTTTCAGACCAGATGTGTGCAGAAGTCTGTTTACTGGATTTACAATATCCTCATAAGTCTTCTTACTCTTAACTGAGTATGAGAGGTTCTGATAATAGTCATTGTCAGAGGTTACCTGATAGGACTCATTCAACTTGCCGAAGTCATTAGTCCATCCAAATTCTTGCTTGGATGCATAGTCTATCTTGAAGCGTCCCTTGTTCTTGGTAATACCGCTTACGGTAGCAAGAACAGCACTGTTTACACCTTTTACAACTTCGCCAGGAGAAAGTTCATATGTACCAGTGACCTTGATGTAACTCTTAGTTGTTTCAGAGATTCTCAGGTCTCTTTCTACAAAACCAGTTCCAGTATCCGTCAGTAGTTTTTCACCAACACTGAAGAAACTGAATGACTGCTTGGGGTTGAAGGTTGGATAGTTCTTTCTAGCAATAATAGTTGCATATCCACCTTGGTCAGTCTTTGCTAAACCTGCGTTTGTAGTAATACCAGACAGACTGAACTCAACTTGTGCTGGGTTTGTATTCTGATATGACAGTACAGTGAAGAAGTTGTATCCATAGTCTTCGGAGTTGAATCCAGTTCCATCGGGATTGTCTTTCTCAATACCCTCAATAAAGATTTCCTCACCAACTGAGAATACGCTTGTGGTGAAACCTAGGATAGGAGTTGACAATACACAAGTAACAATACCTGCTGGTGAAGACCTAATAGAACTAATGGCAACACCATTGCTGTTGTTGATAGCAACAATTCTTTGCTTGATAGAACTTAAACCATAAGGTTGGGAAAGAAGTTCTACCTTGGAGATAGAATTGGAGGTCAGACTGCAAGTAAGGGAACTATCATTGACAACACTACCAGTCTCTGGATCAACGATGATCAAGTCTGGTGCAGAACTATAATTCTTACCTCCATCTACAATTTCAACACTTTCGATGGTGTTGGAACGTTCGATGGAAATTACTGGTGCAACAGATGCTTCTGGACTTAGAGTCTTATCAGAAGAGTATTCAAAACCAGTGTTTAGAATTCTGGTCTTATTGATCTTACCAATGTTATCAGACTGTGGAACGAGCAGAGCATTTTCACCACTGCTGGTTGGGAATGTAACAAACTTTGGAAGAGACTTGTAGTTGTATCCAGAGAAGATAGTCTTGAGTTTGCTAACTCCACCAGTCGCAGTGCTTGAATTTGTTGAGTACTCTAAGGTATCGTGCTCACTCTGGAAGAGTTCGTTTCTCTCTGGTGCTTTATTCAGAGCAACAACAAACGTGGTTGAACCGACACTAGCAACAGTATAAGAACCATTATATCCACTATCAACGAAAGAAATTTCAGAATTGTTCTTAACTTCCTTGTCGGAAGTGCTGATATATCCTGCGGTTTCTAGTGAATAGTATAACTTAGATGGTAGGTCATTGGTGTATGTTAAAGTCAGAGCAGCATTCTGGGATACGCCAATAGTACCAACACCAGATACATTAAATGTGGAGGTATTTCCTAGGGAGATAAACTCATTATTAAACTCTTTATCGTGGAAGAGTTTGAGTTCTTTTCCAACCAGTGAGGTATGTGAAAGATCAAATACCAGGTCAGTATTCTTAATAACGGGGATGGATGGGTTTATCAGACTTATTGTCTGGTCTGTTCCACCAATACCTGTGATATTTTTGGTTGTTGGATACTGTAAAGTTGTATCGTATATCGTATCTGCAAGTTTGATCGTAGTATCATCTACCTTGTAGATGAAGTATGAACCAGTAGTCAGACCAGATGCTACCTCATCGGCATCGTAGAATACCTTATCACCAGTTTCAAGATTAGATGCATCGAGTGTAATCTGGGAAGTATTGGTGTTGATACCTGCGGAAGCAAAACCAACTGGGTTTATCAGAAGTTTGTCGTAGGTTTGCTGATAGACAACTCTTACTGCATCAGAGTTTCCAATTCCTGCCGAAACATTTGGTTCAACCTTTAAGGTTATGGTATCACCTTTGTTCAGACCATGGAAGGTTGAAACTGATACAACTGAGTTAATTTTCTTGACATTTCCAGTTACCTGGACTGGATTTGATGCAATATTGTATTCAAAGTTGTCTGAACCATTGTTGGAGAAATACAGACCGTCAGTATTTGTAGTTAAACCAACGCTTGTGGTGAGACCAATATAGTCTTTCGACTTGTTAATTATATAAACAGTTTCACTGTTGGTTACGAAAGGTAGGTTAAATGTAAGACCACCAGGTTCATTTGATGAGATGAGAGATGTTGTTCCATTTTTCTTGGTGAAGGTTGCTCTTTCACCAGTCTTGAATGGGTGATTTGGAAGATAGATGCTTTGGTTTGGAATGGATACCTGCTTGGTTACCGAACCAACCGTAACGTTTACGGTATTTGAAACGCCAGCAGTGGTTCCAACACCAACACTTTGCTTGGGGTTGAAATATACTACTTCACTTACCTTAGAGTCGAAGTAGGAAGTTTTTACTGGTATCTCAAACTTTTGAGGTAAAATATCAACAGGTGTGGATGCAGTGTGTGCAGCACCAGAGTCACCTCTTCTTACTCTCAGAATAGAACCTTCACCATAGACATTCAGAACTTTTAAAGTCTCAGATTCGATGGTAATAGTGCTTCCAACCGAAACTGATGGTGCAATGTTGGAAACAAAAATGTCTTCTACGGTTCCTGGCGACACTACCGAATTCATCGCCTTGAATAGGGTTACAGAGTCTGTGGAGACTCCTACCCTATGAGTCTTGCCCAACCTGCTTATAGAGGTTGAGAGACCGCTTACAGAGGCAAACTCATTGTTCTGTATTGTATGATATGGTGAGGTGTATGCTTCTACTGTATTCTTATCCTTCCAAACAAAGACTGAGTTGCTATAAGTCTCAACTTGTGTGGAAATGTTTGTAATTGGTTTTCCTTTTACTTCTGAAATTTCAACACTCAAACCAGTTCCATAGGTTCCAGTATCATCGAATGATGCATATTCACCTACACGGTATCCATCACCTGCTTGCTCAATCTTAACAAGATCAACTTCACCCTTAGTAATAGACTCAATTACAGTTTGCTGTTTAACAATTTCATTTGACTCGATGAAGAAGTCGTTATCAGCATATGGATCGCCTGCTTTGTATGGGAAGGTATTTCTTATCAGGTCAGAGTTATTGAAGTCAAATGATTGACTCAGTGTTAGGTTATCTGCTTCATAGACAGATCTGTAAGTGTCACCAACGAAGTATGGATATGCTGGTGTCAGGGTATTTGTTGCAGTATCAGTCTTGATACCTACAAAGTATGCATATGTTCCATCTGGGAACTCTGGAGTCTTGCAGAACTTACCATTATGAATGTCTAGGTCACCAGAATCGTTGAAGGTGTAGTCATCTACAAAGAAACCACCAGCAAAGGAAGATGGTCTGTTCTCTACTCTTGAAGTATCAAGAACGTAACCACTTCTTACAAGTCTTAATGCTGATGCTGTATTGTTTGGATCGGAATATGCATATGGACCATAAATTGGGTTTCCATCATATGCCCATCCAATAATTGGTGAGTGCTCAAAACCATCATCACCAAACTCTTGCGCAATGAGACTGGTTGAATATCCAACAACAGCATATTGCAGATTGTTTTGCGAATCGACTATCTTCTCAGATGTGTATCTGTTTTGCTCATTGATAGTAAGTGCTCTGATAGTCGTATCGAAAAGACCACCAATACCAGCAGCAACTACATTTACGGATGTGGTGGATTGAACGTAGTTTACGCCTCCGTTAATAACAATAACATCTACAAGTTTTTGATTTACGACTACTGGTCTAAGAATAGCACCAGAACCCTCACCAGTTATCTTCAAGTCTGGGGTTGAATAGTATTCACTACCACCAGACAAAACATTCACTTTTACAATCTTACCACCTTGAACAATGGCAGTAACTTCTGCATCTTTACCGTTCTTGATGCTAATGATTGGTTTTTTGATGAAGTTGATAGTCTCAGAACCATATCCTGTTCCCTTCTCATACAGGTATGCATCAACTATGCTACCCCTGATTACAGGAGTTGCTGTGATAATACCACTAATACTGCTTCCATAAGAAACGTTGATTGAGATATTGATATCTGGATACTTGAAGATATGATATCCAGAACCTACCGATTCCAGTTTTTCATACTTTCTTCTGGTCAGGTTGGAAGATACTGCTGCGTCAACCAAACGGAATGAGTTGTCATCCTCTTTCAAGATATAGTATGATGATGTGGTTGAAAGACCAGATATAGCGGTTCCAGTAGTTTCGTAGTTTACAAGATCGCCATCATTGAAGTTGTGACCTTTGAACTTGATTAGATCATCTTCTATCGATACGTTCGATGGTTTAGCATACAGTTTTCTGTTTGTGTAACCATGTCCACCATCAATAACTTTAATGTCTCTTAGGGTATTCTTCTCTAACGTTCTGAACTTGTGAATACCACCAAGGTTTTCTGTTGTGAAACCAACGGTGTTGATGCCAACAAAGTAGTCTTTGTATGAACCGTAAAGTTTTACTGTGCTTGGGTTTATTAACTGAACATAGTATTCGGCACCACTTACTAGTGTCTTGTTCTGTACTCTGTTGAAGATAGAGTCTGGTGGACCAAAAGTACCAATACCAACGCTAGAATTACCGTTGTTGCTGTATATTACTGCCTGTCCATTTTGTAAGTTGTGAGTCGTGGTAAATGTAATAGTTTCATCAGTTATATCAATACCGCCACCATCTGTTAGTTGTCTGGCATCAAACTCAACTTCTCTAAAACGTTTTGAAACGATGGGTTTGAATATGGCACCAGAACCATTACCACCAGTCAAAGTGACCGATATAACCTTGTCAATGTCAAAGTCTTGTGGGTCTACAAATACATTCTTAACAGAACCCTCTACAACTGGTTGGATCGATGCGGTCGTCCCAGAAACAGGTGCAGTTACGTTTACTGCTGGTGGGTTGATAACATCATAGTTAGAACCACCATTCAAGATAGTCAGTTTTTCAATAGGACCATAGTGTACCTTATTGGGAGACTTTGGACTGATAATTTCTACGCCATTGATTAGCATTCCAATAGGACCGCTAACTGCCTCTTGCCCACTTCCCTTGGAATAGTTTCTATCAAGGGTAAACTTTCTAAGAAGTCGTTGTGGACTTACAATTAAGTCACGATGCTCGAAAAGTACAAACTTATGGTATCCAGTACCTGCTCCAAGAGCATCAAACTCCAAATACTCCGTTCCACCAATAAACGAACTTGAACTATAAAGTCTTATCTGGTTATTGAAGGATAGAACCTCAACATAGTAACTCTCACCAGACTGCAAACCTGGCATTGCAGTTGTTTCTGGCAGGTATACAACCTTGTCGCCAGTGATGAATGGAACTGCCGACGCAAATGAAATGATGGAATATCTGAGTGTAGTTCCATTCAAACCTTGAAGTTTGCTACCACTAGCCTCTGATATTGTCGCTTGAGAAATATCCTGAGTTATGTTGTAGGTAGGAAGCGAATTAGATGCAACGTATGCACTATTTTCATCGGTATAAACATTCTGAATGTTTGAAATAGTGGTGTCGTTTCCATATTCTAGTGGTACACCAGAACTGGATGCCTTATCAATCTTTCTCCTGATATCATAACTTAGTGATGATGATGCACTAAATGTGCCCAGACCATTGAGGATAACCTGCTTCAATGGTTTGTTGATGTTTGATACAGTAGCGTTTGAAGAAACTACTGTCTGCGAACCACGCAGAAGAACCTCAACGGTATCTCCAACCTTCAAACTTGACTTATCAATATCACTCAGCAGTGTGAAAGTCGAACCTGATACGGAGTCAACTTGATATCTTGAACTGGTATTGTATATCCAGGAGTTTGCAAATATCTCTTTATAGGTCTTATCAGTCTCTGGGTTTTCAATTAGTTCACCCAGGTTCTTGACACCAATGACTTCACCCTCTTGCGCCAGTCTTACATTACCAACAGGATAGAAGTCTGCAAGAACACCAGTGATTCTAATTCTAACTTCCTTAGAAATATCACCATCTTCATACCCATATGCATACTCATCGGCACGAATTGATGCTGCGGTATCGATTGCTTCCGTTACACCAGAGCAACCAAAGAACTGGTTTACACTCTTACTAGTATAAGTGATGGTGTTGTTTCCAGAAATGATGGTTCCTGCGTCTGGGAAACCAATAGTGGAGTCAACAGAAATGATGGATGCGCCAACAGCAACGTCTTCTAGGACCTTTGTGCTTCCTGGAATGGTAAAAGTTCCCTCAGAAAGGTCATTTTCGTTGAATCCAATGAAGAGGGAGATCTTGTAGAAGGTCTTTTTATCTCTAGTAACGATCTCTACTGACGAAACAGAACCCTGAGTTCTTGAATCGGTAGACTTTCTTATAGTCTGACCAACTAATTTCAGTGGATTGCCAGAAAGTCTTTCCGAAATTATAACTTCCCTTCTTGAAAAATTGGAGAAAGAAGGTTTTAGGAGATAATTTTCAAGGTCAATGACCCGAACTTCCTCATTGAAAAGAACTTTGAACAGAATTTTGAATGATTCTTCCGTTCCTTTCGATTGATATAGACTTCTTGCTTCTTTTATGAAGGTACTTACGTTCAGTTCTGGTGTGAAACTTACATTTTCAAGACCAGGAACGAAGGTATATTTAATTTTCTTATAGAATTCCTGTAAAAACAGAGAACTCAGGTTCTGAACATCCTTTCCAGAAGTGTGAGAGGCAGCAGAACTAGTGGAGAATATTAGTTCTTGTGGGTTATTTGTGCTATGGTAGGATGAAATACCACTAAAACCACGAACACAACCAGTGAATGTGTTGGTTGTGACCCCAGTATAGGTGATAATTTCATCATCAATCTTCAACAGACCATACTGTTGGGGGAAACCTTTGGTGCTAGTAACACTAACAACATCAGAAGAATCGGTAATACTTGATTCCAGTGTTGTTCTACCTGCAATAACCTCCTGTGAGAGGTTATCAACTTTGATATACTGATCTAAATTCTCAGCAACATCAATAGGACCACCTTGGTACTCTTGAGAAATATAATATTGCTTTAAAAACTCCGATGCCTTGGGAGACTCTGAGAGTAAAAATTCAGGTATTTGATTTTGTACTATCTGTTGAATTTTTACGCGGCTGTCAAAACCAGTCTCGATCATATTCTATTTCCTCTCTAGTTCTCCGTTAGAGTAGCTTGATGTATAGTAGTCTCTTACAAATGTTACACCAGAAATATCTTCACCAGAAGTGATGACATCTTTCACCATATTTATGGTACTATCTGGGATGCTGAAACTCAAATATAGATCGCTGAGACCAACAACGTCATTGGATTCTGGGAATGCTTGAATCTCAATAATGCTGTTCTCTTTGACTGTTGATGTGATGTTTAAAGTTTGGATAGTAATCTCACCGTTGTAGTAGTCAACAACGCCACAAGAGGAAACTATGACTCTATAAGAACCGTCGATTGACTTCTGAACGATGGAGAGAACTCCTTTACCACTTGCATCTAACGAACCATCTGGGTTTTTGTTTGGAACGTCAGTGAAATAGAGTGTGTTGCTGTTTCCAGAGATGGTAAACCCAGTGCTCTTGATGTTTCTTCCTTCTGGTTTGATGTGGAACCTGTTACCAAAGCACAGTTCATATTGGGCAAACTGATTCAACAGTGCCTTCATGTTTCTGCGTATCTTGACTCTGGTAATGTTTGATGTAATAGAAGTGCTTACATTGTCAATGACTTGTAATGCCTTACTATACTTGAATCTTCCACCAAACTTATTCAAGTCTACGGATGATGCATAGGTATTCAATGAGGTAACGACCGAAGTTTTCAGGTCATCTACATTTGTTACCTGTGGTGAGTTGTAGTAAATGTAAGAATCAAGTTCAACATAGAGAACTTTGAGGTCGATGATCTCTTGGTTGATACCACTCAATGAATATTGCTTCAACTTCGTCAAGATGTTTTGCTTGTCGAAGTCGGAAACATAGTCACCGTTCTTAGGTTTGATGCTAATAACAACCTTACCAAACTGTGGTGGGTTCAACTCTTCTCCACCGACAACAGATACAGACTCTGTGTTTGGATATATCTGCTGAATGATTGCCTCATAGTCCCTTGCTGTAACCGCTCTGTTTTGTGCAGAGTATATCCTAGGAGCAAAGTACTTGATAGATGATACAGGTTCAATATCACCGCCATTAGCAGCGTTCTGTAATGTAGTGACTGTAACACCACCCGAGGGAATAACAGGTGCATTAGAAGCGTCTCTAACGTTACCTGAGAAGGAGAACTGCGATGGTCCATTGCCTTCCTTACCATCAGTGATGATATAGGTAACGGTAATAACACTATCGTTCTCTAACTTCTTACCAATAACACCATCACCAAAGAGAAGTTCGTATTTTTCGTCCTGAACTTCTTGGAGGAGATAGACTTCTGACTTCGAAGTTACGTTAATAATATTATCAACCTTAGAAAACTCTCTACCTAAACCAGTATCAGATGGTCCCTTGACATAAACAACCATGGTTGCAGTGTCAATGAAGGAGTTTTCAAGAATAAACCTTTGATCCAATGAACCATCAACAACAAACTGCTTTGTGAGGAAGGTTCCTTGGTAAATGTGAATGGGGTTAAATGTCGCAACACCAGAGTTTATGGTTGTTGTGATATTTTCAGGAATAGAGAAGGTATATGTTGACTCATTCGCACTTCCAACGCACACCAGACCCGCCTGTAAGGTGAGTGTACTGCTTGTAGAGGTGGTTGGTACACTTATCGATACCTGCGCTCTTGCAGCGGTTCTGGAACGTGGTGTGTATCCTATATTTCTTGCTAACGATACAACATTTTCTCTTACAGTTGCCGAATCCAAGAAGGATTCGTTGACAACCATGTTCGAGTTGAATGCTGTAATGTAAGTATTGTACGCTAGGGTGTCGATTAAGACAGAAAAGTTCGATCCTTCAAAGTCAAAGTCCGTAAAGTCGGAGTTTGCACGAAGATAATCCTTGATCGAAGTCTTTATCTGGTCAAAATCTAGGTTTGTAAATTTTGTAAAAGGCATTTTATCTGGTTGCCTCTAGTATAAACGTAAACTCTTGTGTTGGAAAATCTTGTCCAATAATATCGAAGATAACAGTTACGTTAAAAGTGTTGTCATCAGGTAAAGGTTCGACTTCTACCTGTACATTTGCAACTCTTGGTTCAAAGTTTTCAATAGTTGTTAGAATTTGGTCCTCAATAATGGATGCCGTTCCATAATCAACGAACTCAAACAGACTGGAACGTACCTCAGAACCCAACAGAGAGTTAAAAAACCGCTCTGTTGGGATAGTTTCGACTAAATTTCTAACTGAACGACGAATTGCGTTCTCATTTCTAAGAATTGGCAGGTCTTTTGTCACAGGATGGGGCTCAAAAGACAAATTAATGTCCTTAAATGCCCGTGATACGCGAGAGACTGCCATTTGGATGGTAATTTTCTTGGATTATTTATAGGTATTACCAAGGATTTCCATAAGATGGTTCAGTTCCGTAGTCCCAGTCATCATAATCGTCGTCATTACGGATTTTTTCATGCAATTGTGACTGTTTTTTCAGGTCATGAGTCTTTTCATAGTCCATAATCTCTTGAATGAACTCTGCTTTTTCCTTATAAACGTCAACTTGCTTCATTGAACCATAATCTGAGGCAAGATGAGTGGTTCCCCACATCTCTCTCATGTAGTCTCTGTTCCTATCGACAGGTGATTGTCCCATTTTAGCTCCTGATTTGTGAAAAATCAGAACTTTTAGAGGGGTTGCTATCCCTTAACGCTATTTATTTTCCCGTTCTTCGGGTGTTGTCCAGAAATAATCGTGACAATCACCAAGTCTACCCCATTTCACACCATTCTCAACCTGATACCACTCAGTAGAAACCTTAAAATCAGGTGTTTTCGCTTCCTGTGGTGTCATTGAGATGTCATAAACCCTACATCTGTTGTTTGGATACAAGGCAAACTGACCATTATCAAGCGCAATTAGGTTAAATGACTTGTGTTCATCAGGTATTTCACTAGTAGAACAGTCAATTTCATCTATCGAACCATGATAGTTATCAAGAGTACAGATGTATTCACCCTTAATAGACCCAAAATGACGTGTACTTACCTCCCATTCCATTGATGCAACGATCTGCTTACAGACCGTTGTGACGTGATAGTCCATACAGTTCCAAAACTGTAAGTTCGGTAGGTCTAGGTCGGGGTCTGGTGTCTCTGGTGACGAGACAAACGCGCTTATGGGCAACTTATCATACATTGCCGCATACTCTGGTAAGTAAGTTTCAAAATAAAAAGCGCGTCCAGGTATGCTTTTTGCACATACCCAAACGCCCTCAACGAATTCACCAAAACCATCCTTATGATCGCAAAGATATTCTTTACGAACCCATACCTTTGTCGTGGGTAGGTTGGTGATAAGACAACTCATTCTTACTTAGGTGACTGTCTTATTTAACCCTTACCTTGACCGCGATACTTTTTCTTCGCTTTATTGCGAGAAGTTGCGGCATACTTCGTATTCATGCCTCGCCCCTGACGAGTTTTTTTCGGCGCTCCTTCAACATAACCGCCACCCTTACGCATAGCCATAATGATTCTCCTTAATAATCTCAGTGTTTAGTTCATCAGGTCGTGGAGAGCCTGTCTGATAATACTCTATCGACAGGTCCTCCATTATATTGAAATACTCTTCCTCTGTCAAATGGGAGTATATCCTTTTCCCTTTACAATAAACATTGTAAAGTTCTCCTTGTGAAGGTACGTTAGCCATTCAAATTAAATAACTCTTGTCTTTTCGTGACCAACTCTAATACGAGGGTCGCACCAGATTTCAAACCCTGCTTCCTTTGCATCTAAACAGAAAGACACATCTTCTCCACACATATCTTGAACCTCACCAGACTCAAAGACTTGCATCTTCGGAGCAAACCAAGGATACTTGATCTCATCATGCTCAAAGACTCCATTCTTAATAAGCAACCATCCAAACCCTGTATAGTCAACAGTAAATGGTTTGCGACGCTTTGAGATACTCTCAAGTGTTTCATGGTTCATGACTCCACCGTTTCCACGGAAGTCATCCTCATCCAACCAGTGTGCAACAGAAGTTGTTTGACCGTCTTCGGTGCAATACCAACCAGCAGCAATATCCTTATCCATCAGAATCAACTGCCAGAACTTCTCACTGTTGAATACAATATCACTATCAATCCATAGTTGATAGTCATACTTCAACTTGCCATCCCACGGCAGTTGGTCAGGTCCTCGAAGTACATTTGCACCTAGGCACTTGCATCGTGCAAAGTTTACCATCGAAGAATAGTCTTGTGAAATCTGAATACTTGCACCTGCTTGCACTAAGTCAAAACACAGTTGTACAAAGTTTTTCAGATACGTGTAAGAAACTCCTCTTCCAGGTAGACAGAATACAACAGTCTTCCCTTTGATCATCTCTCGTGCCAGGTTGTAGTCCCACTCAGGTTCCTTTACAACTGCTGGAGTTTTTGCCTTTACAGTGAATCCTTTAGCCATAGTTGAATGTAGTTACTTCAAGATCATACTCTATTATGTAGAAGATGTCAAACGGTCTCCTCTACTTCTCTTATCAAAATACAGTCACCGTCAACCTCCATGTTTACCGTGGTGCCCTCATACCACCCAAACTCATTCAGCACCCACTCAGGAATATTAATATAATACTCCCCAGTAATAGGATCAACCTCTACGGTCGTAAAATTTTTGTCCGGATTTTTTTGCATTTCGGGTATTTGTTTTTTCACTTTTCCTTTATATAGAAAAACTTTGAGTTCTATAAAGACCTCGCGAAAGCAAGACTTTATAGCTTACGGGGACCCATTGAAATTATATACGGGGGGCGGGGGGCATTATAACCGCCTAACGCGCCCCGACCGCACGGGGGCGGCGGCGGGGGCACTGCTGTTTCACGAACCCATAGGGTCTTACCCCTGACCCCAACGCTCCTGGCGGTGGTAAGCATACCCGCTCACAGGGCAGCGGTGGGGGAAGCGATACCCTGCGGCGTCACGGTAGACCCCTGCCAGGTCAACAGCAGAGAAGCGGGCGACTTTTCCCTCATAAGATGGTTGGGTGTCGTCGTCACGGACGGGCACCCACTCCATGGCACGGGTGGACAGGTT